>Ga0206959_10248_pt1 | contig 13793 bp, 11 predicted proteins | sample Alteio_BWOrgHeat_31_FD_152971 | JGI IMG/M metagenome (GOLD analysis project Ga0206959, IMG submission 152971) | Enriched cells from forest soil in Barre Woods Harvard Forest LTER site, Petersham, Massachusetts, United States -... | ecosystem: Environmental > Terrestrial > Soil > Temperate forest >...
TTTGCTACCGGTGCGATTCGATACGAAGTAAATCTTTGTCTCACTGATGCCGTTGAGGCCGCCGCCAAGACGCAGGATGATTTCGTCCGCGAAGTGGTGGGCAATCTGGCGGACGCTTTCTTCTGAAGCCGCGTCGGAATACTGCTTGCCAAGAATCTGGGGGGTCTGCGCGTTCTTGGTATCGAACAAAAAACCCAACACGTTCGCACGTCCGTCGTTCACCGCAAGAGAGCCGAAGGCCACCATCTCGGCGCTCGACGGCGCTGCAGACCATGCCGAAAGATTAATCTCCTGTGGTCCGCCAGGAGTCTGCGGTGGCGCCATGCTCTTCGAGACCATATCGAAGACGCCCGCGTTCTTCAGATCGTTATAGAGCGTCGTATCGAAGATGGTTTTGAGTGGCGCGGTTTGCGGATCACTCGACCCGGGTTTGAAGTCGGCCGCCGCCAGGCGAATCTTCTGCACGCCGAGATTTGTACCCGTGCGAACCCAGTCCTGTGCAAGCACCGGGGAAAAAGTCAGGATGAAGAGCGCGAGTCCAATAAAGAATTTCAGGAAGAGGTGCAGTTTCAGGTGCTTACCGTTCATCATGCCTCTGCTTTTGTTTATTGTGCTAACGAAATGCGGCGACGAAAGCGCGAGTGGTTTGAGATCAACGGATTCTCTCATTGCGAAGGCTGATCATTGCTAAAAGTGTACTCCACGGAAACATTTGATCCCGAGTAAGCCGGTGGCAATGGTCCGAAGGTTTCAATACGCTGCACAGCACGTACAGCGGAGCTGTCAAGCGAGGGCGAGCCACTCGATTGCGAGAGTCGAATGCCACTCACGGTGCCATCGCGAGCGACGATAAAGATCACTTTTGCTTCCCGTCCATAAGGAGTTCGCGGATCAATTTCTTGCCGATACCAGGCTTGACTCACTTTGTTCGTAATGATGGAGACATAATATGGAAAGCGCGATCCGAAATCGCCTCCATTCACGTTGACGGGATTGTTCTGCCCGGGGTTGCCTGCCTGTGAATGTGGAATCTGGGTCGCCGGAGCCTCACCATAATGTGCGCGGTTCTGCAACGGCTGTGGTTGCGCATGTTTCGGCGAAGGCTGTACCTGTTTTTTCTCCGGAGTCCTCTTTTCCGGCTGCTTCGTCGGGATAGGAACCGCGTTGGGCTGCGGCACGGGCGCGACTTCAGGTTGCGGGGGGGCTGGAGCGGGTGAAGGCGTTTCAGTGGCCAGCACGTTGGGCGTCGGCGGAGCCTCTTGCGGCAGCGGAATCGTAGGGGCCGAACTCACCAGCGTGGCTTGGATGGCCCCCGGGGCCTGATTATTCCCCCACTCCGCTCCACGCAGGTGGCCGAAGAACGCTAGAAATACAACCGCCGCAATTACAAATCCGTGCAGCAGCAGCGATCCAGCGAAGGGTGCGCCGAAGGGTTCGTGTTCGAGCTCGATTGTTTCCCTCGCAGCCATACCGCGTCCCCGGCTACTTCGTGGCCTCGGAGCCCTTGGCCCCGTTCTGAATAGGCTGCGTCACAATGCTGATGTTCGTGATACCGGCCTGTTTCACTGCATCCATCACCGATGCGAAGGCACCGAAGGGGACTCGCTCATCAGCTTCCAGATAAATTACCTGATGCGTAGGATCGACGCCCGGTTTCGCTAGCCGCGAGGGCAGATCGGCGAGGTTCACCGGCTTATCGCCGAGAAAGACTTCTTGATCGCGATTGATGGTGACGACCACGCGCTGTTCCGTGATTTCCTTGACAGTCTTGGTCTTGGGAACCGCGACCTCGATGCCCGATTGCAGAACAGGGGCTGTCAGCATGAAGATGACCAGCAAAACCAGCACAACATCGACGAGCGGAGTGATGTTGATCTCCGCGAGGGCGGTTTGCGTATGGCCACTCCTACTTGTGAAGGCCACGCGCGGCCTCCCGTTCAAAGGGGTCCTGATTGGGCATCAGCGCGACCTCTTCCATGCTGTTCAGCAATTCACGCGCAAAATCGTCCATGCGCGAGGCGAAGTTGCGCAAGCGGCCCGTGAATTGGTTGTAGGCGATGATTGCCGGAACGGCGACCACCAGCCCTGCAGCTGTCGTGATCAACGCTTCGGAGACGCCGGGGGCGACCGCGCGAAGCGTCGCTGCCCCAGCGGTGCCAAGCCCGTGAAAGGCGTCGACAATGCCCATGATGGTTCCAAAAAGGCCGAGGAAAGGAGATATGGCGCCGATAGTCGCCAGCCACGTCAGGCGGTTCTCCATCGTGGTCAGCGATTCACTCGCGGCGGTCTCTGCCGCGCGTTCAAGGGCCGTAATGTTGCGTGGAGGGCCGTATCCGCCCGTCTGGCGCCGATAGGTCTCATAGACCTCATCGAACACATTTACTAAGGGGCTCGGCTTGAACTGCTCACTGACCGTCGCGATCTCCTGCAAGCGGGTGGCCTTGCGGAAGGCGCGCAAAAATCGCTTACTCTGAGCATCGGCGCGGCGAAAACTCCCCCATTTGCCCAGGATAATCGCCCATGACCACAGGCTCGCGATCAACAGCAAAACGAGCACGCCAATCGCGATCGGCCCACTGTTCCGAAGCATCTCCAGGATCGCGCTGCCATTGTTGACCGCAGGCGGCGTCGCCCCATCGGTGTCCGTTTGGAGTAGGAAGAAAGCTACTGCAAAAAAAAGATGTGTCATCACGCCTTGATTCCAAGTTAACAGACTGCAAAGCTCCAAACCAGAATGCCAAGGGACGTGGAATTGAGATGGTTACGACGGCCTGACAGGAGCTTCCGCGGATTCTCGCCGTTTGGCAAGTGAACCGCAACCCTCCCGCAAAAAATAGGCAGCCGATATCACAATCGTCTCGGTAAATTACGAAAAGCGCGACACGCAGATGCCTGGACGGCCGGTCCCCTGCTATGCTGCGCGAAGACTCCTGAAGAGAACCCCATGCTGCTCGAACTCCGGGCTGAAAACTACGCTGTCATCGATCACGCCATCGCCGTCTTCGGCCCGGGCCTCAACCTGCTGACCGGCGAAACCGGCGCTGGCAAGTCGATTCTCGTCGACGCGCTTGCCCTGCTTATGGGCAGCAAGGCCTCATCCGATATGGTGCGACATGGAGCGGACAAGGCAGTGGTCGCCTGCGTCTTTGAGAGCACGCCTGGGGCAGAAACAACGCTCGAAGCCAATGGCATCGACGCCGATGGCACTGAGATCATCCTCCGCCGAGAAATTCTAGAGAATGGCAAGGGGCGCGTCTACGTGAACAATCAGCCGGCCACGGTGGCCGTGCTCCGCCAACTCGCTCCCGAACTTGCCCTGGTGCACGCGCAAAGTGAAACGTTGGGATCCTTCGATCAGACCCAGCAACGCAGCCTCCTTGATCGCTTCGCAGGTCTCTCTACCGACACCGTAGCGGCAGCCTTTGCCCGCTGGCGCGAACTTCAATCGAAACTCGAAGACCTCGAAAGCGACGAGCAGGACAAGTTGCGTATGGTGGACCTCTGGCTTTTCCAGAGCCGCGAAATTGAAGCAGCCCAGCCCAAAGCTGAAGAAGATACCGCCCTCGAAACTGAACGCCGCATACTTATGAACGCCGAAAGACTATACGCCGCCTCGATGAGCGCTTATGACCTGCTTTACGACGGCAGCAGCTCCGCAGAGTCCAGTTTGCGCGGCGCTCTGAAGCAGGTAGAAGAATTGGCTCGCTACGACGCGAAGTTTCAGGAGGCCGCTCAGCAACTCACCTCCACCCTCGCCGTCGTTGAGGACGTGGGCGCAACCGTACGAGACTACGCCGAAGGAATCCAGGCCTCACCCGAGCGGCTCGCTGAAATCGAAGACCGCCTGGCCACGCTCGACCGGCTGAAGCGAAAGTACGGCGCAACCCTTTCGGAAGTCATCTCCTTTGGCGAAGAAGTTGCACGCAAGCTGGCCGAGGTCGAGAATCGCGACGAAATTGTGAAGCATCTTCGTGCCGAGCTGGGGCTAGCCGCCCAGTCATTTCGCGAGGCGGCACAATCGCTCCACGCCGACCGTTCCATGGCCGCGAAGAAGCTCGAAAAATCCGCCGAAGCACAGATCAACGACTTGGCCATGAAGGCGCGATTCGCTATTGCAGTGACCGCGAATCAAGATTCCTCGGGTTGGGCCTCACATGGATGGGACACCGTCGAGTACCGTATCGCAACTAATGTCGGAGAGCCCCTGAAGCCGATCGACGAAATCGCCTCTGGCGGTGAGATGTCGCGCGTGATGCTCGCGCTGAAAGTCAGCGTTGAAGAAGGAGCAGCCCGGGGCCAAAAGAGGACCCAGGTTCCGCGCACCCTCGTCTTCGACGAGATCGATATCGGCATCGGAGGCCGCGCCGCCGAAGCCGTTGGCCAGAAGCTAAAAGCGCTCTCTAAGGCCCAACAGGTCCTCTGCGTCACACACCTGCCGCAGATAGCCGCCTTCGCGAATCAGCATTTCCTCATCGAAAAACAGGAAAAGCAGGGCCGCACCAAAACCTCCGTTCGTCTCCTGAACGATGACGAGCGCACCGAAGAGATCGCCCGCATGCTCAGCGGCGCCCAACTCACCGAAACCTCTATCCGACACGCAGAGCAACTGCTCAAAAGCAGCCGGGGCTAGGCGGAGATCGCATCGGCGCTCCGCGAAAGCCTCGTACGCAGGCGTCCTCCACCGAAAGATCGACGACATGCTGCAAACCTGCCTGTTACACTGCCGCACGATGCCCGACCGTAAATTTTATCTGCCGCTTCTTGCTGCTTTTCTCTTTGCCGTCACTGCCCTCGCCCAGCAACCCCAGCAACTTTTCTTCCGCGTAACGCTAGGTCCGCAGTTCACCGCGCCGGTCTCAGGGCGACTTCTTATCTTTCTCAAAGAGGGAACTGGAGACAAGGAAATCGACGTAAATCCGTTTTTGCCTAGCAGCGTCTCCATCGCGGCGAAAGAGGTCTACTCCTGGAAACCCGGAGTGCCCGTGGACATTGACACGGACAGCATCGCCTTCCCGAAAGGCTTTTCGAACTTGAAACCCGGCGATTACCAGGTACAGGCGGTCCTCGATACCGACCACTCCTATAATTACGGAGGCCGCGCGCCCGGCGACCTGATCAGCGACGTTGTTCCGCTCAAGTCGTGGACACCGGGAGAGGGCAGCGAGCCCGCATTGACGCTGAACAGCGTCGTTCCCGAACGGACTCCGAAGTCGCCGCTTTCTGCTGAGCAGCAAAAGAAAGCGGATGCTGCCGCACACCTCGAAGACTTCACCAGTCCTTTGCTCACCCGCTTTTCTGGTCGTCCTACGCACATCCGCGCCTGGGTCATTTTGCCCCCCGGCTATGCTGAACACGCGGGCCAGCATTATCCGACCGTCTATTGGACACACGGCTTCGGCGGGATGCTGATGTATGCAAAACTCCAGGGTGAGGTACTCTACACGCGCATGGCTCAGGGCAAGATGCCGCCCATGATCTGGGTCATGCTCGATGAATCGCTGGCTACCGGCACGCATGAATTTGCAGATTCGGTGAACAATGGCCCTTGGGGCGCGGCCCTGACCACCGAGTTCATCCCGCGCCTTGAGTCGAAGTACCGCATGGACGCGAAATCCAACGGGCGTTTCCTGGAAGGCCATTCCTCCGGAGGATGGGCCACGCTCCAGTTGCAGGTCAGCTACCCCAAAGTTTTTGGCGGAACCTGGTCTACCTCACCTGATCCCAGCGACTTCCATGTCTTTTCCGAAATTGATCTTTACGCGCCACACGCGAATGTCTACCATCGTCCCGATGGCACCCCTTGGCCCATCGTCCGCGAGCATGAAAAGGTGATGGCTACTTTCGAGCAGCTCGCCCTCCAGGAGCGCGTCCTTGGCGACTATGGCGGCCAGCTTGCTTCCTTCGAGTGGGTCTTCTCGCCTCGCGGCGCCGATGGGCAACCTTTGCAAATGTTCAACCGCGATACTGGAGACGTCGATCCTGCAGTGGTTGCCTATTGGCGCGATCACTATGATCTTGCGCATATCGTCGCCGCGGACTGGGCCCATCGCGGCCCCAATCTCAAGGGCAAGATTCACGTTTTCGTCGGCACCGCGGACACCTTCTACCTTGATGGCGCTGCCCACAAGTTTGAAGCTGTCCTTAAAAATCTGAATGCCGATCCGCACTTTGTCTACATCCCGGACCGCACCCATTTCGACCTGTACAAGGAGGGCGATGATCGGTTGGCACTCTTCGACAAGATTGCCGCCCAGATGTATGCCGTCGCGCGTCCAGGTCTGCAATGGAACCAACGACCTCCGCATAACTAAGGGAATACGAGCAGCGTGCTAACTTAGCCTCTGTGAGCGATCGGATGCCCCTCTCGTGTTCCGGCTCCAAGCGGCCGGCGATAGTCGCTTTTCTGTTTGCTCTGTCTTTCTCTGTGTGTCAAGGGCAAACAACGCATCCGTCATCGAAAACAGCGCATCCCCCATGGCAAAGGGCGACAACCAATAGTTCTGCGCCAGCAATTGACCGCGACATCGATCCCGAGATCGCCACAATTTCGGCCATCAAGGCGATCGATAACCACGCACATCCGGTTTTGCCACCTCCAAACGGCCGCACTGACCGCAACTTTGATGCCCTTCCCGTCGACAACATGGAGGCGGAGACAGACCCCGTCGCCTGGAGGCCTGATAATCCGCAGCTGGTACAGGCGTGGAAGGCGCTGTGGAATTTCGACGGCGTAGCACCACTTGATGCCGAGGATATGAAACGGCTGAACGAAGCGCGGGCGAAGGTAAAGGCCCGGGAGGGCCAGCATTATGCGGAATGGGTGCTCGATCAGGCCGGCATCGGCACCATGCTGAGCAATCGGGTTGCGATGGGTGCCGGGCTCTCTGCGCCGCGCTTCCTGTGGGTGCCGTATATCGATGCGTTACTCTTTCCGTTCGACAACACAGTGTTAGGAGAGGCGAATCCTGATCGCAAGCAGTTCTTTCCACTGGAGGAGCGTTTGCGGGCACAATACCTTGAGGCTGCTGGATTCGAGACCCTCCCGCCGACGCTCGGCGCGTATCTAACCCGTGTAGTCACCCCTACGCTGGAGCGGCACAAGGCCGGGGGCGCGGTCGCCGAGAAGTTCGAAGTCGCCTATTTGCGCGGCTTCGACTTCGCCGACACACCCCGCTCCGAGGCCGAGCGAATTTATGCAAAATGGATCGGCCGTGAACGCCCCGATCCCGGCGAGTATAAGGCCCTCCAGGACTTCCTCTTCCGTTACATCGCCGCTGAGTGCGGACGGTTGGGAATGCCTGTGCATCTGCACACCATGTCGGGCGGTGGGGGCTACTTCGACGTCGCGAAGGACAATCCCCTCCTGCTCGAACCAATCTTCAACGATGCCCGATTGCGCAAGACACGTTTTGTGATGCTCCACGGCGGATGGCCCTTTGTCCGCGAAGCCGGGGCCCTTTTGCAGAAACCCAATGTGTACCTCGACTTCTCGCAACAGGCTCTCACTTTTTCACCCAGAACCATGGCGACCTGGCTGCGCGAATGGCTGGAGACCTATCCGGACAAGATAATGTTCGGAACTGACGGCTATCCGTTTTCCGAGTCCATGGGTTGGGAAGAGGCGACGTGGATTGCCAACCGCAATGCTCGCCAGTCAATGAGCCTCGCCCTTACTGGCATGCTGCGGGACGGAGAAATCAGCCGGAAGCGGGCAATCGAAATCGCTCGTCGAGTGTTGCGTGACACCGCTGACGAACTCTATGCCATTCACTGAAGTAGGTTTCGCTGTGGATGCAGCACTCAGGTTAGCTTGCAGGTAGCACCTTAGTCTTGTTTTCTCTGTAGGATGCAAAACATCGCGTATCTGGCGAATCACTCTTTTCGTATCATTAGAATTCTTTCGCCGCGCTTCCCGGCACGGTATACTAGCAGGGTGACCCCTACGACCGTCGACACTTACACCCCCAGCCCGCACTCGCTCGCAACGGATACCGAAAGGCGCGTTCTTCTTCTTAAGCCTCGTGGCTTTTGTGCGGGTGTCGTGCGCGCGATTGATGTGGTGAAGATTGCCCTTGAGACCTTTGGTGCGCCTATCTACGTTCGCAAGGAGATTGTCCACAATCGCTTCGTTGTGAATGAATTGGCGGAAAAGGGGGCGATCTTCGTCGACGACATCGAGCAGGTCCCTGCAGGCATGCGCGTCATCTACAGCGCCCATGGCGTTTCACCGGCTGTACGCGACCGATCAAAGGAGCGCAAGCTTAAAGTCATCGACGCTACCTGTCCGCTGGTCACCAAGGTTCACGTCGAGGCTGTGAAGTTCGCCAAGCAGGGTTATTCGCTGGTGCTCATCGGCCATCGCGATCACGACGAGATCGAAGGCACGCTGGGTGAAGCTCCTGACGTTACGACGGTGGTATCGAGCGCGGCAGAAGTCGCGACACTTCAAGTTCCTGACCCTAACCGTGTCGCTTACCTCACGCAGACTACGCTATCGCTCGATGAAGCCCGCGACATCATTCAGGCGCTCAAGGAAAAATTCCCGAACATCATTGGGCCCCATTCTCAGGATATCTGCTATGCGACCGAAAACCGTCAGACTGCAGTAAAGAACGTCGCACATAACGCTGATTTGGTGCTTGTCGTCGGCTCGAACAATAGCTCCAACTCCAACCGGCTGGTTGAAGTTTCGCAAAACCTCAGTACGCGCAGCTATCTCATCGAGAACTCCAATGCCATCGATCCCGAGTGGCTTGAGGGCGTTGCAACCGTAGCCGTTACTGCCGGAGCCTCTGCGCCGGAAGTACTGGTCGAAGACGTAGTTGCGTATCTCAGGGACCGCGGTTTTGGTTCCGTCGAAGAAGTGGAAGTCATGCCCGAAAATGTCCGCTTCGGTCTGCCTCCTGAGATTGTTCAGGCGATCCAGTCCGCTCCCGCAACCAGCGCGGCATCGGTCTAATTAAGTTAGATAGGCCGCCGCTGTTCGCAGCCGCGGATTCAACAGCATGAGTACAAAACTTGGAACACCCCAATCCGGAGCCACCGATGGACCATCCGGCCCGTCACATCAGAGCCGAAAAACCAGTCTTCAGCAAGGATCGGTCCCTGGGCGAGTAAAGTTCGGCAGAATTGATGCCGAACTCGGAGAAGTGGAAGTCGCTGCTGCACGCTCGCGCGATTTCATCTTTTCTCAGCAGGACTCAGGGGGCTTCTGGTGCGGTGAACTCGAAGCTGATCCGATGCTCGAGGCGGATTACATCTTCGCCCACATCCTCCTCGGGACCGGCGACCAGCCTAGGCTCGAGCGCGCTCTGACCGAGATTCTTCGGTATCAGAACAACGATGGCGGCTGGTCTATTTATCCCGGCGGCCCCTCGAACATCAGCCTTTCGGTCAAGTGCTACTTCGCCGGCAAGCTCATGGGCATGAAGCCTGATCATCCCCTGCTCGCCAAGGCGCGCGCGTGGATTCTGGCCAATGGCGGCGTGGTCGAGTGCAACACATTTACAAAGATTTATCTCTGCTTCCTGGGTCAGTACGAATACGATGCCGTTCCTGCAATTCCGCCCGAAATCGTGCTCTTTCCCAACTGGTTTTACTTCAACATCTACGAGATTTCCTCCTGGTCGCGTGCCATTCTTGTCCCGCTTTCCATCGCCTATGCGAAAAAGCCCTACAAGAAAATCGCGCCTGAGCAGGGCATTGACGAGCTCTTCGTCGGCGGCCGCGAGAACGCTGACCTCCATCTGCGTTGGGACAAAAAAAGACTTGTAAGCTGGCGGAACTTCTTCCTGTTCTGCGATCGCATGGTTCATTGGTTCGAGCGGATACATATTCGTCCGCTGCGCAAAATGGCGCTCAAGAAGGCTGAGAAATGGATGCTCGAGCGCTTCGAGATGTCCGACGGTCTCGGCGCCATCTATCCCGCCATGCTCAATGCCATCATCGCGCTGCGCTGTCTAGGCTATTCATTCGACGACCCGCAGTTCATCCGCGCGATGGATGAGTTTGAAAAGCTCGGCATCGACGAGCCGAATGGAACTGAGCATTACGCGAAACCTACCTTCCGCATGCAGCCGTGCATGTCTCCTGTGTGGGACACAGCGCAGGCCGTCTACGCCCTAGGTGAAGCCGGAGTGCCGCGTAACGATCCGCGCCTCCTGAAGGCCGCCGACTGGATGCTGTCGAAGGAAGTCCGCCATAAGGGCGATTGGGCTGTAAAGAATCGCAAAACACAGCCAGGCGGCTGGTACTTCGAGTTCAATAACGAGTTTTATCCTGACGTGGATGACAGCGGCCAGGTGTTGCTTGCCCTGAATAAGGTCGATAACCCTCGCGAACGCTATCAGTACGATGTATCGCAACGTGCCATCGACTGGATTTTGTCCATGCAGTGCAAGAACGGTGGCTGGGCCAGCTTCGACAAAGACAATACAAAGATGATCTTCGAGCAGATCCCCTTTGCCGACCATAACGCGATGCTCGATCCGCCAACCGTGGACATCACCGGCCGCATTCTTGAAACGCTTGCCTCCTACGGTTATAGCCGCAAGGACAAGCGCGTCGAACGTGCCATCAGGTTCATTTATGACGAGCAGGAGCCGGACGGAAGCTGGTTCGGCCGCTGGGGTGTGAATTACATCTATGGCACCTTCTTGGTTCTGCGCGGCCTTGAAGCCATCGGCGTCTGGAATCATGAGCCTCAAATTCAGCAGGCCGCCGAGTGGATCCGCATGGTGCAAAATGCCGACGGCGGATGGGGTGAAACCTGCGGCAGCTACGACGACCCCACCACCCGCGGCGCCGGCCCCAGTACCCCTTCGCAAACCGCGTGGGCCATTCTCGGTCTGCTTGCAGCCGGAGATACTCGAAGCGACTCCGTCGCCAAGGGCATCAAATGGCTGTTGAAACATCAGCAGGCAGACGGATCATGGGACGAGAGCATCGGGCAGGGCGTGACCCGGCAGGCGCTCTACACAGGAACCGGTTTCCCGCGAGTCTTTTATCTCGCCTACCACCTATATCGTGATTATTTTCCACTGCTGGCGTTGACCAACTACAAACGCGCCATCGAACGCGAAGCAGCGTAAGGGAGGAAGATGGCAGTACCAATTTCACAGGCGTGGACCGTTGCCACCTACGTTCTCGGCCAAAAGCTGAAAGGGCGCAAGCGCTTCCCCCTGGTCACAATGCTGGAGCCGCTCTTTCGCTGTAACCTGGCCTGTGCTGGCTGCGGCAAAATCCAATATCCGGCTCACATCCTGAAGCAGGAGCTCACTCCCGAAGAGTGCTTCCGCGCCGTCGAAGAATCCGGCACGCCAATGGTTTCTATTCCCGGCGGCGAACCTCTGTTGCATCCCGAGATCGACAAGATCGTCGCAGGCCTAGTAGCGCGCAAGAAGTACGTCTACATGTGTACGAACGCGTTACTACTTAAAGAAAAGCTTCACCTCTTCCACCCCAGCAAGTATCTGTCGTTCTCCGTCCATCTCGACGGCCAACGCGAGCATCACGACTTCTCCGTCTGCCGTGAAGGTGGATACGACATCGCGCTTGAAGGCATCAAGGCCGCGATCGCCGCCGGTTTTCGCGTCACCACTAACACCACGCTCTTCGACGGAGCCGACCCGAACTCTGTCCGTGCCTTCTTTGACGAGTTAATGGAAGTTGGCGTCGAAGGCATGATGGTCGCGCCCGGGTACACCTATGAGAAGGCGCCGGACCAGAGACACTTCCTTGGCCGGGCCCGCTCACGTCGTCTCTTCCGTTCCATCCTCTCCAACCGCAAGAAGAGCTGGAAGTTCAACGCCTCGCCCATGTACATGGAATTCCTCATGGGCAAGCGCGAGTTCACCTGCACACCATGGGGTATGCCTGCCTACAGCATCTTCGGCTGGCAGAAGCCCTGCTATCTCCTGCAGGATGGCTACACCGACACCTTTCAGGAACTGATCGACACCACCGACTGGTCGAACTACGGGACGGAATCCGGCAATCCGAAGTGCGCCAACTGCATGGTCCATTCCGGATATGAAGCCTCGGGCGTCTACTACACTTTTGGTTCCTTCCGCGGACTGCTCGACACCGCCATCGCCGTCTTCTTCGACGCCTATCAGGATAAGGGCGCACGGGATCTGCTCAACGAGCCGGTCAAGCCAGTGCACAGTTTCAACCCGCTCATCCAGATCGAAACCAAAGTCAACGTCGTCGAGACCCAGGGAACAACAGCATGACCGCTCAGCCGGCACACATCGTCAACCCAGATGAACTCGAAATAGCTGAAGGGCGCGAGCGGGAACAGCTTGAAGGCTGGATTCCGTCCCTCGCCAGCGACGAAGAGATCCATGCCGCCTTTGAGAAGGCCTTCGACTACCGCGGCGACGTCATGCTCACCCTCAAAGACGGCCGGACAATCAACGGATACATATTTGACCGCCGTACCGGGTCAACGCTGGCCCATTCCGCAGTGCGCATCATCCCCTCAACCGAGCGGACCAAGCTCACCATCCCGTATGCCGACATCGCTGCCCTTGCCTTCACCGGCCGCGATACCGCCGCTGGCAAGACCTTCGAAGCCTGGGTCCGCAAATATTGGGAGAAAAAGGCCGCAGGCGAAAAGGAAATCGCACTGCACCCTGAATCGCTCGAGGGCTAAACAGCGAAATCCGTAAGTCAGAAAACAACGCGCGCTCGCACACTGGTTACCCACATGGTGTCCACCCTGGGATTCAGGGCCGGGTGCTGGATCAACTGGAAATCCCGCGTGATGGCAAAGTTCGGGGTCACATGGAAGCGGTAGAAGGTCTCCGCGGTGTACTGGCTGCGTAGGCCACCGGGTACGGGAACGGTCGGGCGCGTCCAGCCAAATGCGGCGCCGAACAAATCGGCTGTGGTCTTCGCAGGCCGCCAGCCAAGCCCTCCGGACAGCGCCCAATTGTTGAAGTGGCCTACGGACCACCCGGAGCGCACAAACCACATGTACTGGCTGCCGATCATGCGGTTGGCGTTGACCGCCACGCCGTAGGACTGTGGAGTGCCGTTCGTCGGATTCCTGTACCACCCGGTGAGGTGGATATTGTTGGCGTCCATGGGGCCGCGAGCCTGAACGGGAATGCCAGTTCGCGCCAGGCCGCTCACGCCGCCCTCCCAAAAGTAGAAGTGCTCGTTCTTGGTGAAGAAGTTGCTGATGGTACTGCCTGTGTCGCTGCTGAGTGAAGTGAACATGCCGGACTTCAGATACATACCGCTTCTGGTGGGGAACCAAGCTCCGACCGCTCCGAACCCTCTGAGGGGCGAGGCAATCGTGGGACTGGTGGAGAACTGCTGGCTCAAAAACTGCCGGTTGTCGTCAAAGAACGGGTAAGCGTCGACGAAGTTTGGCGCGAAAATCTTGCCCACGGTGTACTGGAAATGGTTCGTGAACACGTTTTGCCGGATATAGGCCTGAGTGATGCCCAGGTCGAACATTCCCCACGTGGCCGCGGTCGGAACGATGGTACCGGCGCCAATACCGGCCTGCAATGGCGGCAGGTTAGTCCCCAGAGGCCGCCGGTCTAAACAAGGGCGCAATCCGCGTCGCGCTTTTTGCCTATGAGACTTTCTTTGGTGGACTTCATATCCGCCGTCGACAATTGGACTAAGGTCCAATTGCAACCCGCCAGGACGATTGTTATAGTCCGTTTGCCTTACGGGTAAGAACGCGCGCGATTGGCTGGTCGCGCATACGTGAGACTTTCTAGCTCGATTTATTCGCCATGCCGACAGTGTCGGCGGATACGCAACGGTTACGCAAT
>Ga0206959_10249_pt1 | contig 13745 bp, 9 predicted proteins | sample Alteio_BWOrgHeat_31_FD_152971 | JGI IMG/M metagenome (GOLD analysis project Ga0206959, IMG submission 152971) | Enriched cells from forest soil in Barre Woods Harvard Forest LTER site, Petersham, Massachusetts, United States -... | ecosystem: Environmental > Terrestrial > Soil > Temperate forest >...
AAGCGGCAATGCCTTCACTGAATTCTTTCAGCCGGTTGGCAAGCTGGCCGTTCACATTGCCCTGGTTCTGGTGTGTGTCCCACCCACCGATATCGGCAAACGCTGCTTCAACACCGAGGTTGGCCTTCAGTAATTGCGCAACCTGCCTCAGACTGTTCCCGAAGGGACCGTTAGGATAGTTAGCTCCCAGGGCAGGCGTGTACTTTGCCGGATCAGCCGCCTTCAGCATCTTCACCGCCTCAAACGTCTCTGACCCGGTACCGTGCAGCACCGTGTTCACGCTGTCGGCATACATCGCCTCGAAGCTGGTGGCAATCGGGGCGGCCGCTGGATTTTGCCCGCCCACGCTGAAATCGTGGACATTATTGATAGCGACTGCGGGAATTTTGCCTTCGAGCGTCCTGGGTACCTGCGAGCCCAAAGCAACAGCGCGAAATGCCGTATTTTTCCGTCCCGCGTGCGCAGCATCTTCTGCCTGCAATGCCCGATTGAGCCAGCCATCCGTCGTGACCTTCACGCCCGGGGTTCCGCTCTCCATATAGTCCTGCGCGTCAAAGTGCGATCGGCTCGGATCCGGCGATCCGCATGCATGGACGATGGCCAGATGTTTCTGATCCCAGAGTGGTTTGAGCGGCTGCATCGCCGGATGCAGTCCGAAAAATCCGTCCAGATTGATGACCTGATTTTGCTGGATGGCGATGGTTGGCCGCATCTCGTAGTAGACGCTCTCGCGATGCGGCACCACGATGTTCAGGCCGTCTGCCGCTCCGCGCTGGAAGATGACGACCAGCTTCTTACCCCGAGCCTGCGCGGTTGTAGCCTGCGCGAGCACGGTTCGCGTAAGAAAGCTGGGAATCGCGGAGGTACCGATCACGGCCATCGCCCCGCCCTTCATCAATGCTCGACGCGTAATCGCCATAGAAACGAGGCTCCAGCAGACAATCGTCTATTTCTGCAAACCAAACCTTGCGGGCAAAGTTGCGCTTGCTTCCCAAATTGCGTGTGCCGCGATGGCGGTTGGAACGTGGCGGGAGGTTGGCGTATCGTGCAAACCGTCGGGTCCCACATTACGCCTCATCTGTGTCCTCTTGGCACAGGCACACACTGGGATATTCAACCCTTGGATTCATTAGGCTGCCCAGACCCTCTGGGATTGCTTTAATATCGCATCAGCTCAGCAATCGCCTTATACAGATGCTCAGGCTGCGGCAGGATGACATCCTCCAGCAGTGGCTGATAGGCGACGAATGTATCCATCGCAGCTACCCGCTTCACCGGCGCGTCCAGGTCTTCGAAGAGCTCGTCGGCGATGCGTGCCGCGATCTCGGCACCGTAGCCCCAGCTCAGCATGTCTTCATGGGCGACGATGACGCGGCTGGTCTTCTTCACCGAGGTGGCAATCGCCTCCCAGTCATAGGGGCTAAGCGTCCGCAGATCGAGAATTTCCGTCTCGATGCCATGTTCGCGCTGCGCCTTCTGGGCCGCCTGCAAAGCACGCGGAACGACCCCGCCGTAGGTCACGATTGTCAGGTCTTTGCCCTCGCGTACGGTTTTTGCCTTGCCAAACGGGATCATGTAGTCCGGTCCAGGATAGACAGCACGGCCATAGGTCTCGCGATAAAGGCGTTTGTGCTCGAGAAAGAGGACGGGATCGTCGCAGCGAATCGCCGTCCGCAACAGGCCGTTGGCGTCAAGCGCGTTGGACGGAAAGACCACGCGCACACCGGGCGTGTGCGTGAAGATGCTTTCGCCGCACTGTGAGTGGTAGATCGATCCACCGGTCAGGTATCCGCCGATGGCAACACGGATGACGGCCGGCGATGAAAATGTTCCGTTCGAGCGCCAGCGCATGAGGCTCAGCTCGTTGCGCATCTGATGCATGGCGGGCCAGAAGTAGTCGAAGAACTGGATCTCAACGACCGGCTTCATGCCGCGCACGGCGTAGCCTACGGCACGGCCAACAATATTCGCCTCAGCCAATGGCGAATTGAAGACGCGGTCACTGCCGAACTCGGCCTGCAAGCCTGCAGTCAACTTGAAAACGCCGCCTTTGCCCTTGACCAGCCCTTCCTTGAGGTATTCTTCGCGGCTGCAATCGGCCACATCCTCGCCGTAGATGACGACGCGCGGATCGCGCCGCATCTCGTCCTTCAGGCATGCGTTGATGAGGTCGGCCATTGTGCGCTCCTGCGTCTCCGCAGTCTGCGCAGGCTTCGTCTGCAATTCAGTGCGAGTCGGATCATAGTCTTCGGAGTAGACGTGCAACGGAATGCTCGCGGGTTCAGGAAAAGGAGCGCGCAAAGCTCTATCGGTAGCCTGCCGTACCTCTTCGTCCACCTGCTGTTCCAGGCGATTGATCGCCTCGCTATCGAGAATGCCCTCGCGCAGCAGGAACATCTGCATCTTCTGCAACGGATCGCGCAGCGAATCGGCGTTGCGCTCGGTTTCCGGACGATAGAGGCGGTCGTCGTCTGATAGCGAATGCGAATACGGTCGAATGACGTGTCCATGCACAAAAGCCGGCCCTTTGCCAGCGCGGCAGTAGGCAACAGCCTCTTCAAATACTCGAAAACTCTCGACCGGGTCGGTGCCATCGACTTCGGCAAAATAGAAGTTTGGAAAGTTGGCGACCAGCTTCGAGATGTTGCCACCGGGTGTGTTTACCTCTACGGGCGTCGAAATCGCATACTCGTTGTTCTCAACGACGAACAACACCGGAAGCTTCTGGTTGGACGCAGTATTCAGCGCCTCCCAAAATTCGCCCTGGCTGGTCGAGCCTTCGCCCAGGGATGCGTACACGACCTCATCACCGTGGAAGGTGACATCCTTGAAGGCGCGATAATCATCTTCGTTTTTCCCGGCCGATTCAGGATGATGCGCGAAGTAGCGTCCAGCCTCGGCGCAACCGACGGCATGCAGCATTTGGGTTGACGTGGCCGACGACTGCGAGACAATGTTCAGTCTTTGGTTGCCCCAGTGCGATGGCATCTGTCGGCCGCCGCTCGATGGATCGGCTGCGGCGCCAACTCCCTGAAGGAGCAGTTCTTCGACCGTGCTGCCGAGCGCGAGACAGAGTGCCCGGTCCCGGTAATACGGGAAAAACCAGTCATAGCCCGGCTTGAGCGCCATGCCAGCAGCCACCAGCAGCGCCTCGTGGCCGGCACCAGAGATCTGAAAGAAAATCTTCTGCTGCCGCGTGAGCAGGATTTCTCGGTCGTCCGTGCGCCGCGAAAGATACATGAGGCGATACATCTCAATGAGGCGCTCGGTATCGAGACCGGAAGCTACATTTGCCTTGCTCTGCTCTGCGCTGTGGACAGCTGTTTTGGCCATTCAGAAACCTCTACCCGTCTTTACAGTTAGCCGCCCGTTCAGGTGGGCGACAGGTGATTGTACAGCTTCAGGAAACTCCTGTCTGTCTCCCACCGATGCCCCGAACGTCTGGACTCGGCTCTGCCAATCCAACCATATTTCGATGCGTTATAGCCATAGTCAGGGAGAGGCTGCTTTGCATTTCTATTGTAAGAAAGTGAAAACGACGAGGCTACTTGTAACCGCGAAGAGACTATTTTTGCCGAAGTCGCTCTCTCTCATTTTTCTGACGCATTGACCATTGTTTCGCCTGCGTGCTTTAATTCAGCGTTTTCAGGACAATGGCCACCCCAAAATTTCGGAAGTACAGTTGGAGCTACTTTTCTTGATTCCAGATCGTGTCCAATTTTGATACGTTTCTGATTCCGGGAAATTTACAAATACCGGAAGTGTTAGAACGGCGTAATTGCATTTTCCCTGGAGGACCTTGAATGTCGTTTTTCTCCTCGCTGGCCGCATTTTTCTGGCAGGCCAATGACGTTACAAATATAAGTTCCAGCAGCATTTATCTGTGGATTGCGCTCGCGGTTGGCGTTCTCGGCCTGCTTGCGGCGCTGATCTTTGCGCGCTCCGTACTCGGAGCTGATAGCGGAACGCCCGACATGCACCGCATCTCCGATGCGATTCGCCAAGGGGCGGAAGCCTTTATGCGCAGGCAGTATGGCACCATTGCGATGATCGCCGTAGCACTCGCCATCATTCTTTTTCTTGGCTATCATCTTTCGCCCTTTACTGCTCCTTATGCAAATAAAGTCGTGATCAGCTTCCTCATTGGCGCTACCTGTTCGGCTTTGGCAGGCCAGACGGGAATGTGGGTCTCTATCCGCGCGAATATCCGCACGGCTTCGGCTGCGCGCACCAGTCTGGGCAAGGCGCTGCAGATCGCCCTGCGCGGCGGCGCGGTCACCGGCCTGATCGTTGTGGCTCTCTCGCTGCTGGGCGTTGGCATCTTGTTCCTTTCCTTCGGTGGATTGCATAACCCGCAGCAAACGCCTTATCAATTAGTCGGATTCGGTTTTGGAGCGTCGTTGGTTGCGCTTTTTGCCCAGCTTGGCGGCGGTATTTATACCAAAGCTGCCGATGTGGGCGCTGACCTTGTCGGGAAGGTCGAGGCCGGAATCCCCGAAGACGATCCTCGCAACCCAGCCGTGATTGCCGATCTCGTAGGCGACAACGTGGGCGATTGCGCGGGTCGCGGCGCCGACATTTTTGAGTCGACCGCGGCGGAAAACGTCGGCGCCATGATTCTGGGCGCGGCACTCTATCCCGTATTCGGTATCAAGGGCATCCTCTTTCCTCTGATCGTGCAGGCCATTAACCTGATTGCGAGTATCATCGGCGTCAGCATCGTGCACAGCAAAGAAGACGAAGACCCGATGCATGCCTTGAACCGTGGCTACTACGTCACTTCACTTCTGGCGCTGGTTGGATTCGCGGTGGCGGTCCACTACATGCTGCAGGGACGCTGGTGGCTGCTCGGCTGCGGTATCTGCGGCATCATTACTTCATTCCTCTTCGTCCGCATCACCGAATACTATACGGAGACCCGCTTTCGCCCGGTTCAGAGCATTGCCAAAGCCTCGCTTACCGGTCCGGCAACCAACATCATCAGCGGCCTTGCGGTCGGCATGGAAACTCCAGCTGTGCCCGTCATCGTGATCAGCGCAGCTCTGCTGCTCAGCTATTACTTCGGCACGCGCGGCCTGGCGGATGTGACCAGCATCTCAGACTACTCAAAGGGTATTTACGGTACGGCCATTGCCACCATGGGCATGCTCTCTTCGGCTGCCTACATTCTGGCTATGGATACCTTCGGCCCCATTACTGACAATGCCGGCGGCATTATTGAAATGAGCAATCAGCCGGAGAGTGTTCGCGAAAAGACGGACAAGCTCGACGCGGCGGGCAACACGACCAAGGCGCTCACGAAAGGATATGCCATCGGTTCGGCATCTCTGGCCGCTTTCCTCCTCTTCTCCGCATATCTTGAGACCATCCGTGACATCGTCAATCAGCGAGTTACGGCTGCGGGAGGTGTGGTACCTACGGGTTGGAGCTTCTCGAATGTCAATCTCGCGTCAGTGCCGGTCTTCGTTGGCGCACTGCTGGGCGCAATGCTTACCTATCTCTTCTCGTCGATGGCTATCAAAGCCGTCGGGCGTACCGCGCAGACCGTAATTCAGGATGTCCATCAGCAGTTCAGAGAAAATCCCGGCATCATGCAAGGCACTTCTCTGCCGGATTATGGCCGCTGCGTTCATATCGTCACCGGAGCGGCGCTCAAGGAGATGGTGCTTCCGGGCGTGCTGGCCGTCGCCATGCCGCTTGCGGTTGGCGTCATCTTTCGTCATTTCAGCACCAGTTTTCGCATTCACGATATGGCTGGGGGACCTCAGATCAACGGGGTACCGATCAATCTTGGCGGAGCCGAGGCTGTGGCGGGGTTGCTTATGGTCGGAACGATTTCCGGCATCCTGCTTGCCATGCTGATGAACAATGGCGGAGGCGCATGGGACAACGCGAAGAAGTACATCGAAACCGGAGCCTACGGCGGCAAGCGATCTGAAGCGCACAAAGCAGCCGTTGTAGGCGATACAGTCGGCGACCCGTTCAAGGATACAGCCGGACCGTCGCTGCATGTGCTCATCAAACTGCTGGCAACAGTAACGCTAGTGCTGGCGCCGCTCTTCGTTTAACCTAAGTACGATCATCAAAGGCCGCAGTGCAGGCGGCCTTTTGTGTCGAATCATAGATTTCCAGAAAATCTCTGCTATCGTGCATGCTGATGGGTTCTTTCTTCAAAAGATCCGGCGACAAAGATAATAAGCCCAGGGAGTGGCAGTACTACAAATCTGTTCCGTTCACCAGACTGTGGTCTCTATATGCAGCTGTCTTCTGCTTGTTTGCCCATCACAGGCTTCTTCGGAGACATGCTCAACCTCGGCCACATACCCTATGTCGTCGTGATCTTGAATGCGGTCTGCAGTGGGTTCACCGCTCTCATGTATGTTCACATTGGCACGCGTCTGCGTCGCCGCTTCTTTATCTATGCGACTCTTCTTCAGATTCCGCTATGGCTAGGTTTCTCCGTCACTATTTCTTTCCTCATATCGCATTTTCATTTGCAGCCAGTGAGCACACCCTCCGGAATTCGATTCGCCGGTGTGGTCATGCTCCTGCTGGTCATCGTTTCGTATTCGTTATTCATCCGATTTCTTCGCGGAGAAGGACAGGAATCGTTCCGCATCCGCAATGAACTTGAGCTTGCGCATGGCATTCAGACGACGCTGGTGCCACCCATTTCGCTGCGCACCACGCAGTTTGAGTTATATGGACGCTCCGACCCCAGCGACAAAGTAGGCGGCGATCTCGTCGATGTAGTGCTTCTCGATGACGGCAGCACTGTGGCTTACCTTGCCGACGTTGCCGGTCATGGCCTGCAGGCAGGCATCCTCATGGAATGGTGAAGACTGCGGCACGCACGTCGTTGCTTGATGCGTGTTCGACCGAGCCGAGCACGGTTTTGCCTTCTCTTATGGAGCGGCTGAATCGGGTGCTCCCCGACGTAAAAGAGCCGCAGATGTACGCAACCTTCGCCGGGTTTCTCCTGAATCCCGACGGCAACGTCTTCTATGCGCTGGCCGCGCACCCACCCATCCTCCACTATCATCTGCAAGCGAATGAACAGTGTTTAAAACAGATTTCCACTGAAGAATTTCCTCTGGGACTTTTGCCGGTCACCGGCTTTTCCTCCGAGGTCGTGAACATGGCATCAGGCGATCTGCTGATTGCCGTCACAGACGGAATTCTTGAGGCCTGCAATCAGACTGAAGAAGAATTCGGGTTGGATCGACTGGAGGACATCGTTGCACACCACTCCATGGACAGCCTGCAGACGATGGCAGACGTCATCGTCAACGCGGCGCGCAGCTTCGGCAAACAGACAGACGATCAAACGCTTCTGTTGATTCGGCGGCTTTAGCGTCTTTATGCTACAGCAGGCACCGTCCGACGCACAGCCAGCAATGCCATCAATCTCGTAATTCCGCTGATCAGCAGATTGACGCCGACAATCGTGGCAATCGCCCAGGCCGCGCTCGAAGGCCAGCGATCGAGAATCAGAAAAGCAAGTAGCAGCGTAATCAGCCCATCGAAAAGCAGCCAGGAAGAGCCTGCAGCTTTCCGAAGCTGGAAGAAACTGATGATTTGGAGAAAACCCTCAAGCAGAAACACGATTCCGAGAACAAAAGTAAACGAAACCAAACCGAGCACCGGGTGCCGAAAGAGCCAGATTCCGCCAATGATGTAGATGATGCCTACGAGTGTCTTCCACAGATAACCGCCAAAACTACCGGCGATAGCGGCGGTCGTGAGGTGAACTACCCCTGCCACGATGATCAAAATGGACAGCACGATTGCCGTGCTTATTCCAGCCATGACCGGCGATGACAGTGCGATGATTCCGCAAATGATCAGAAGCACGGCCCAGAGAATGGCCAAGCCTGTTCCGCGCCTCTGGGTACTGCCTAGAGTATCTGTCGACATGCGACCCTCCTAAAGAGAATGATCACTACCAACACAGATGCACCACCGATGCAGCATTTTACTTTGCAGGGGCGGCTGTCGGGCAACCTCTGACCGCCCCATCATACTCTAAAACGCAAATTGCGAAAGCATCTTAAAAGTCAGTTATGAATTTCAGGGCAGGCTCTTAGCTTCCCTTCATCTTCTCTTTGACGGCCTTGGCCAGCTTCTCAATTTCTTCCGCTTTCTTGATGACGGAAACCGACATCTGGTCCTTTCTGCTCTTGTCTACTTCAATCTTGAGTTGTTGCGCCAATTCCAGCAGCTTAGCCGTGTCATTCAAGATATCCTGTTGTCGCTGCGTATTGCGTCTCTGCACCTGCTGCTCCATGGATCGTCGCGCCATCGGATCAGCATCATTCTCGTCGCCTGATGGCGGCGCCATCCCCGGAGCAACAGGCACGGGGCGTGTAGTGGGCGGATTTTGCTGTTGCGCGTGAGCTGGAACGATACTGCCTGTAAGAAGAAGTATCAGGGCAAGCGATCTCAGCCGGGATGAATTGGCATCTAAACGTCGCATCAGGACATTATAAGAAGATTAGCTACAGCCATGACATATTTGCGTTCCGCAATTTCCCTATTCACCCCGGAACCACGCTTTTTGAAGCTTGGACCGAGGTTTTTCGATTCCATACAGGACTTCGCTTACCACGTCCTGCCGAGGATCGTTGTCACCGCCATTGTGGCATGGCTGCTTACGCGGGTGCTCAAAGCCATTACGAACCGCACTGTGCGTATTACGGAGCGCCACGCAGCAGTCCCGGCACGCCTAGCGCAGGTGCGCACACTGGCCTCCGTTATACGTGCGACCGGCATCGGCTTTATCATTTTTATTGCTGTTTTGGAAATTTTGCCCCTGCTGGGCTTCAAACTGGAGCCGCTGCTCGCCAGCGCCGGCATCGCTGGTGTGGCCATCGGCCTCGCCGCGCAAACCATTGTCAAAGATTGCCTGAATGGTGTGTTGATTCTTGTGGAAGATCAATACAATGTGGGCGATAAAGTTCGTCTGGCAGGACTTACCGGGGTCGTGGAGGCCCTGTCGCTACGCAGGACATTGGTGCGCGACGGAGACGGTACACTCTATGTCATTCCAAATTCGCAAATTACGACTGTCGCCAACCTCACACGCGATTACTCCGTCGCTACGATGAACGTGTCTGTCGATTTCTCCGCTGACCCGGATAAGGTTCTAGCTCTGCTGAAAGACGTGGTTATGGGGGTTCGCAACGATCCGGCATACAAAGACGTTTTTCTTAGCGACCCAACACTGCTCGGCGTCGATACCATCAAGGGGTCACAGGTCATCTATCCCGTACAAATAAAGACAAAAGCCGATCAGCAATGGGCAGCCATGCGTGAAACGCAGCGCCGCATTCGCATCGCGCTTGCGGAAAACGGGCTGTTGCCGGGCGATCCGCTGCGCGTGTATGGGTCGAATGTGCAGTTCACGGGCACGAACCATTCCTCTGAAGCAGGCGCAAAAGCGGTGGCGGTCGACCCAACGACTGCGAAACCAAATGAGATCAATCCCTTCACTGGCGAGGGAATGTAGGCTGCACCCACAATTGAGGTGCCGCGCCAAAAAAGCAGATCCTTCGACTACGTCCTTGCTTCGCAAGGACGTAGTCGAAGGATGACAACTCTTTTTACATGACAGTAACCGAAAAAATGCTTTAGCCGAGCTTTACACTCCGCTCAGCTCTTTGAGCAGTTCTTCCGCATCGCTCGTGGGCGGCTGACAGGCACTCCCACGGCAAACGACAGCGAAGCTCGCCTGATTCTGTAGCAGCGGCAACGCTGGCAGTGTCTCGGCCAGTACGGGAGGAAGATTTGCGGCGGTCACCTGCTCATGTTGCAACGCGATCACACTTTTATTCACGGCATAACGCGCTGTGGCCATGGCTGCCAATTGATGCGCCTGTTCGTCTTCGCCAATGATGACAACCTGTATCGGCGGCAGCAGAAGCCGCGCCAGAGCAAGCCCGTAGGTGCCAGCATATAGGCCGAAATGCTCCACGATCCCGCCGAAGTGTTCCAGTGTATCCTCCGCCTTTTCGCGGAAATCAGTCCGTCCACTGAGCGCTTCGAGACGCAGCAGAGCTCCAGCGGCAGCCGGATTGCCCGCTGGGGTCGGCGTATCCTGCAAGGGTTTACGGCGAGCAACGAGCGCGCCCAGAATGTCTCCGCCGGGAGTTTCCGCGTCGAAGAAGCCTCCGCCTGTAGTGTCGTAAAAACGCGCGACCATCGCATCGCCAATTTCTATCGCAGCGTTGTAATAGCGCATTTCACCGGTTGCCTGCCACGCATCCAGGCATGCGTGCGTTAGAAAAGCATAATCATCCAGCACTCCCGCAACACGCTGCCGCGCCGTCTTGTCATCGGCATATGCAATGACGTGCGCCAATCCGTGCTCTTTGCTCCAGCCTTCGTTCAAAATACGATCCAGCGTCTTCAGCGCAAAAGCGCGCTGAACCGGCAGTTGCAATACATGCGCCGCTTCCAGATATGCGGAAATCGCAAGCGCATTCCAGCTTGTGTATACCGTTTGATCGACGAAGGGTGCAGGCCGCGCCAGCCGCGCTGCGTAAAGCTTGTTTCGCGCCGATTCGAGCGCTGCCCGTACATCATCCGCACTGAGCGAGAGGCGCTGCGCGACATCCTCCACGGTGTATTTCACATGCAGGACATTTTTTTGGGGGTTGTGGTGCATGTCACCCATCTCACCGATATCGAAATAAAGCCCGGCGACTGACAATTCGCTTTCCGTCAGCACCGCGGCCGCTTCTTCGCGCGTCCAGGTGAAATAATCGCCGTCGTCGTCGAGTGTCACATCCGCATCCTGTGATGCATAGAAGCCGCCGCGTTCGCGGTCGGTGAGCCACTCATCCATCCAGCGCATCATGTCTTTGGCGACGCGCGAGAACTCCGGCTCTACAAATGTCTGGAACGCATGCACATAGTTCTTCAACAGCTCGGCATTGTCGTAGAGCATCTTTTCAAAGTGCGGAACCACCCAGCGTTCGTCGACTGAGTAGCGATGAAAGCCGCCGCCGAGGTGATCGTAAATGCCGCCGGAGGCCATCTTCTGTAGCGTCACAACAGCGGCCTGCTTCGCTGCTTCATTGCCGGTACGAGCGGCAACGTCGATCAATAAATCCAGCGCTGCGGGATGCGGAAACTTCGGCTGCGTGCCAAATCCTCCGTGCCTCGTGTCGAATTGATTCACGGCGCTTGCAACCAGTCTGTCGACCAACTCAAGCCCCAACGAGCCACCGCGCCCGGAGAAGCTCTCGCCATGCTCAATGGCCGCGAGCACACTGCCTCCTGTTTCGAGTGCGTCGCCGCGCTTCGTCTTCCATACATCAGCCAGTGTCAGCAGCACACGCTCAAATCCCGGCCGCCCGTAGCGGTCGTCGCGGGGAAAATAGGTACCACCGAAAAATGGCATTCCGTCCGGAGTGAGAATCGCCGTCAGAGGCCATCCGCCCTGCCCGCTTATTGCGGAAATAGCGGCCTGGTAGCGGCTGTCCACATCGGGCCGTTCATCACGGTCCACCTTCACCGCAATGTAGTGTTCATTAATGACTTGCGCCAACGAAGCGTCTTCATACGATTCGCGATCCATGACATGGCACCAGTGGCACCAGACAGCGCCAATGTCCAGCAGTATGGGCTTGTCCTCTTTGGCCGCCAGCGCGAATGCCTCAGGTGACCATTCACGCCATTGCACAGGCTGATGCATGGCCGAGCGCAGATATGACGATGCGGCATGTTCGAGCGAATTGAATTGACTCATCTCTCGCAGTTTATCGCCTTACACGATGTGGACGGAAACACCGCTCCGGACTATGCCGTTTGTTCGCGGCGGAGAAAACGCAGATAGCAGTAAGCGGTAACCCCAGAGAATACGACGGCAAAACATGCGTAAATCCAGAAGTTCATCAAGCCAACGCCATCATGATAGAAGTGTGTCCAAACATGCACTTTGTAGCCCACCAGGAGCAAGCTCAAGCCCATGCTTGCGATGATGACCCATGCGCGGTGTTCCAGCAGCCAATGCGCTGGAACGAAGAGCGCAATCGGCAATACCGCGCAGATCCAGATGATTGCGACACCGACAAACGTAATCAACAGCCAGACAGCAAAACCATAGCCGAGCGCGGAAACCAGCAGTGGGAAATTCGGGCCGCTGTTACGAAGCACCTCGACAATTTGAAAAGGTGACGTCGCGACGAAACCAGCAGCCCATCCAAGGAGCGTTGCCAGTATTGCCTTGCGCCATCGCCTCGAACGTGTCATGCCTCATCCCACCAGGCGCTGCGCCACCTGCACGTATAAATCCACCGCATCCAGAAGCTCACGCTTGGCCAGCTTCTCATGCGGCGTGTGCGCCACATGAATGGACCCAGGCCCCAGCAGGATGGGCTCTCCCCAGTTCGTTAACGCAGGGATGTCTGTTGTGAACGCAGCGACCATCGTGGGCAGTCCTTCCAGATGTCGCATCCGCACGAACGGAATCTCCAGCGTGAAGTCCACATCCGCCAGGCCTGCAACGGCATTCTGAATAGCCTTGCGCGTCTCTTCGGAGGACCCCACGAGCCGCACCAGAATCTGCGCTTCAGCATGGTCGGCGATCACATTGGTGGCGCGGCCGCCTTCGAGCAAACCAATATTCAGCGTGCTGGGACCTGCTTCTTCCGTGACCGGCAGTTCAAGCCGTAGCACGCGGTCAAGTGCCTCAACAAGTTTGTGGATCGCGCTCTCACCCAGTTCCGGATATGCAGAGTGCGCCATCTTTCCCTTCGCCTGAATCAGCGCCCGTAGCACTCCTTTAGACGCGATTCCTAGCCGGTTGTCGGTCGGCTCACCGTTAATCAGAAAACGACTGCCTTTCGATTGTGCATTCGCCAGCTTCGCGCCGGCAGAGTCCCGTTCCTCACCCACGACGAAGAGCAGGCCCACTTTAATGCCCGCATCGCGCAGCCGCTCTGCCGCGGCAATTTGTGCAGCAATAATTCCCTTCGCATCACATGCGCCGCGCCCATAGATATATTCTTCGTCTTCACTGCTCGGAATAAATGGCGGCACAGTATCCATGTGCGTTGACAACACCACATCGGGTGTTTGGCCCGACGCGCCAGCGTAAACATTGATACGGTCGCCTTTGGCGTGACTTTCTGCGGGCTGGTCAACGTGCGTTCGTTCGACCTCAAATCCGCGGCCCGCCAGAAAATCCGCGAGATATATGCCTACCGCGCCCTCGTTGTAAGTGATCGATTCGATATCGATCAGGTTCCGCGTCAGTTGAATCGGATCTAGCGTCATCGTGTCTCAGAATACCTGACTCGATCGCTACAATAAGGAAGAATGTCAACAGTCCCCTCCACTTCGGCCGTGCTGCGCACCATCGAAGGCCTGCGCGGTCCGGCAGGCAAGCTCGAAGCCATCCTGAATGCGGGTGCGGAAAACGCGCCCTATACAGTGCTGGTATGCCATCCACACCCGCTCGGCGGCGGGACGATGCACAACAAAGTTGTCTATCACGCAATGAAAGCTTTTCAGGCGTTTGGCCTACCCGTACTGCGCTTCAATTTTCGCGGAACCGGGCTGAGTGAAGGCGTGCACGATGACGGACATGGAGAGCAGGATGACGTCCGTTCAGCACTTGACTGGCTTGACCGCGAGTTTCGGCGCCCTATTCTTTTTGCCGGATTCTCCTTCGGCGGTGCGATTGGGCTACGCGCCTGCTGTGGCGACGAGCGCGTGAAAGGACTGATCGCGCTCGGCTT
>Ga0206959_10250_pt2 | contig 13628 bp, 15 predicted proteins | sample Alteio_BWOrgHeat_31_FD_152971 | JGI IMG/M metagenome (GOLD analysis project Ga0206959, IMG submission 152971) | Enriched cells from forest soil in Barre Woods Harvard Forest LTER site, Petersham, Massachusetts, United States -... | ecosystem: Environmental > Terrestrial > Soil > Temperate forest >...
CCAAAGCGTGCCATGAGGCCGATGAGCAGCCCGCCGATGATAGGCACAAATACGGCAAGCCAGCCCATATGATGGGTTGCCGGGGATACGAATTTCCAGCTTAGGCGCTGAAAATAAAACAGATTGGTGGCGAAGTAGATAAGGTGTAACAGCAGATAGGCAAGTACCGCTCCGGCCAGACCCAGGATGAGCGCGAGCGCGCTGAGAATGAGCATTCGCGGATCAGCATTGAAGTCGCGTAACGGCGAACGAGAGCTGAACAGCGATTGATCGCCCACAGTCAAGAAGCCCTCCTCGCGTTACGCGGGGAAGAATTTGTCTTCATGGTCAGAATCCGGCGAAGCGCGCGAATCAGTTCAGGACCGGCCTGATTAAGCTCCTCAAGGTGATAGGAGGCAAGCGCGGCTAACACGCGTTCGCCTTGCGGCGTGACGCGCAACAGAATACGACGTTGATCCGTGGGATCCTGGACGCGCCGGAGCAACCCCTGCTCGATGGTACGATCCACCAGCTCAACGGCACTGTTGTGCTTGAGCAGCATGCGGGCAGCAACATGAGCGATGGTGGGATCAAGTTCATCAGGCATCCCGCTGACGCACTGAAGAAGCTGATATTGCTGCGGACGAAGACCGGCCTGCTCTGCGGCAACATTGCTGAAATGAAGAAATCGGCGAAGCTGAAAGCGAAATTCGGCAAGACGCTGGAATTCTGTGCGGGTCGGCGCATCGTCAACCCCATGTCCGCTTGGCGCCGGGGAGCGACCGGATTCCTCCAGAAGACGTGTTGCAATAATGGTCATATATCCATCGTATCACGATATATCGCATTACGATGAATATGACCACACTCTCTGGAAAGCGGCGGATTCTATTCTCCTGCCGGGGCCATCCCCGAAGCCGCTTTTGAGATGGTTCCCGGGTCAGCAAGAATGGCGCGGGCATCGGCTTCGTCTTTGGCGCTCACCTGGAGCTGCAGCGGGCCGAGACCTGGCTGGAGGATGGCAGCGTTTTCTCCGGAGAGAAATGTTTCGATGCCGGCAGATTGCAGGCGTAAGCGGGCCATTTCGGCCTCGAGCGGTTCAGTAAAGTTTGCGATGGTAACTACGTCAGACATGATTTCCTTTCTCCAGGACCGGTTCACAGTTCAACCACAACACAATTCTAGGATGCACGAAGGATAGAATGGTGGGTTTGATATGGTTCGGGGGATTCCTTCATTGATTGCACGTTACACACGGCCTGAGATGGGCCAAATCTGGAGCGACGAAAATAAATATCGCATGTGGCTGGAGGTTGAGGCCGCGGCGAGTGAAACGCTGGCCGAGGATGGAATTGTTCCGCCGGAGGCGGCGAAGGCGATCCGGGAACGGGGCCGGATCGACGTTGCTCGCATTCAGGAGATCGAAGCCGAGGTAAGGCATGACGTTATCGCCTTCACAACCGCAGTCGCTGAGCATGTAGGGCCAGAATCGCGGTGGCTGCACTACGGGCTGACTTCGACCGACGTAGTGGACACGGCACAGGCTCTGCAGCTGAAAGCAGCCTCGGCGATTTTGCGGGATGACCTGCTGCAGCTGATCGAAATGCTGAAGAAGCGCGCGCTTGAGTTCAAACATACGCCCATGATCGGGCGGACGCATGGTGTTCATGCCGAGCCGACCACGTTTGGATTGAAGCTACTGAACTGGTATGCCGAGATGCAGCGCAATCTTACGCGCATGGATGCGGCAGCGGAGCAGATTCAAGTTGGGAAGCTGTCGGGGGCGGTCGGGACCTTTGGGCACCTGAAACCAGAGCATGAGGAGCGCATCTGCGCAAAGCTTGGGCTGAAGCCGGCTCCGGTGGCGACACAGGTGGTGCAGCGGGACCGGCATGCGCATTACATTTCGACGCTGGCGATTATCACGGCGACGCTGGACAAGATGGCGACAGAACTGCGGCACCTGCAACGGACTGAAGTGCGCGAGGCTGAAGAGTATTTTTCGGAGAAGCAAAAAGGCTCATCGGCGATGCCGCATAAGCGAAACCCTATTACCGGCGAACAGATCAGCGGGCTGGCGCGGGTGGTGCGGGCGAATGCACAGACAGCTTACGAAAATGTCGCGCTGTGGCATGAGCGGGATATCTCGCACTCGTCGGCTGAGCGCGTGATTTTTCCCGACTCGACTATTTTGACGGACTATCTGCTGGCAAAGACAGCGAACCTGATCGAGAAGCTGATGGTGTATCCGCAGAGGATGCTCAAAAATCTTGAGAGCACGGGCGGACTGATCTTCAGTGGTCAATTACTACTGGATCTGGCTGAGGCTGGCATGCAGCGCGAGGATGCGTATCGTCTGGTGCAGAAGCATGCAATGAATGCATGGCAGAACGAGTTGGTATTTCGCGACCTTGTGACGCAGGACGGTGAGATCACAGGAAGACTAAGCACGGACAAGCTGGCGCGGACCTTCGATCTGAATCGGCAGCTTGGCAATGTCGATGCTATTTTTGAGCGGGTTCTGAAGGAGGCATAGATGCTGCGATCAGGCTGTATCCTGGCACTTGCAGTTGTGCTTGGCTGCGTCCCTTCTTTGGCCGTTGCACAGCGCGATGTACAGGTGCCTGATTCCTGTACGCCGCAGATCAATCAGAAGCTCTTCAGCCTGCTCGGTTCGGGGCAGCGCGCGAACGTCGACAATGTGATGGTCTGTGGGATCACTATCAGTTCCTCGAGGACGCAACGCGGTGGCCCGCACGGGAGCCATGAAATCCTGCCGCTGCGCGTGACCATGCCCAACGGTAATGAGCGGCTGGTGGAAGTCGTCATCAATGACGCGCTCGATGGCGTCGTTACGGCTCCGGTGAACGCCTCTGTCTTTGCATTTGGACAGGCGTTCTTTCCCTCGTCCGGCAAGTTCGCTGCCGGCATTCATGACGTCCACTGCTCTACGCATCAGAGAGCAAACAATGGCTGGGTGGTGGTCAATGGCGTCAAACACCCGGCAAATTGCCAGTATTAGGATTATTCTCTCCGGGGGAGGAGCAACCTGGATGACCACCTTCACCCCGAGCAACATCGCGGCGCTGATTATTGCAACCAGCTTCGCCGCTGGTCTCAACGTCTACGCCACGGTGTTGACGCTGGGGTTGTTAGCTCATGCGCATTGGGTAGTTTTGCCGCCGGGCCTCGAGATTCTCGGTAACTGGTGGGTCATCGGCGTCAGCGGAGGCATGTTCGCTCTGGAGTTTTTTGCCGATAAGATTCCTGCCTTCGACATGATCTGGAATGCGCTGCACACCTTCATACGGATTCCGGTCGCTGCCCTGATCGCTTACCAGGCGAGCGCACAGCTCTCTCCGCAAATGAAGCTGGTGGCGGCCCTGGCAGGAGGGACCATCGCGCTGGTATCGCACAGTTCTAAGACCGCGGTTCGCGCAGCGGTCAGCATGAGCCCGGAACCACTCTCGAATATCGCGCTCAGTACAAGCGAGGATGTAGTTGCCGTCGGCATAACCTGGCTCATGACCCGTCACCCCTGGGTAGCAGCCGCCATCGCCGGAACGCTCATCCTGGGCGCCATCTTCGCAGTCCGATGGATCGTTCAACTTCTGCGCAAGGCCTGGAAACAACCTACTTCGGATACAGCTATGATCTCTTAGCGAGTTACTGAATGCCCGACGAACACATGCACTTCACTGTCGCCATGACCGGAGCAAGCGGAGCGATCTTTGGCCAGATATTGCTACGGGCGCTCGAGGCCGATGCGAGAGTAGAACATGTCCACTTTATTCCGTCAGAGAACTCGCTGCGGGTGCTTGCCGAGGAACTGCAATTGAGCGGGCGAAATGGATTGATTGAAAAACTGCTGGGCAACGCGCCGAAGAAGACGCAGCAACTTGCGGAGAGCGATATTGGCGCGCCGGTTGCGAGCGGCAGCTATCCTACCGACGGCATGATTGTGCTGCCGTGCAGTGTGGGCACGCTAGCGGGAATCGCGAATGGGCTGGCGGAGAATCTTATCGAGCGCGCTGCCGATGTTTGCCTGAAGGAGCGACGGCCACTCGTTTTGTGCGTACGCGAGACACCATTCAATAAAATTCATCTGCGAAATATGACTCTAGCGGCGGATGCGGGGGCAACGATTTTCCCCGTCATTCCGGCGTTCTACAACAAGCCTGTCGATTCGGCGGAAATGGCGCAGCAGTTTGTCTTCCGGGTGCTCGCGCATATCGGCCTTCCGCAAAGTGGGGCCTACGTGTGGAAGGGCGAGTAGCCAGGGCCTAGCTTACTTCACTGCCGGTTGCGGGATTTCCTTGATCTGAACGGGAAGGGGCGGCCTGGCATTGAGAAACGCCACGGTGTTCGGACCGATGCTGTCGGTGCATTCGCGGGCAGCAAGATGGCCGCAGCCGTCGTAAATCTCCAGTACTGACTGCGGCGTCTGGGCGTGGATTGCGTAAGCAATGGCGATCGGTGTGATGTGGTCCTGTTTTCCCCAAACAATCAGAAGCGGCATTTTGAGTCCAGCAAGCTTGCCGTCGAGCAGATCCGCGCCGGTGAGCATGGACTGCATGCTGCGTTGGACGATCCAGCCATTGCGCTGGGTCAGACGGAAGACATCGTGCTGGATGAGTGCGGGTACCGGGGGGACAGGACCGGGCGATAGCAGATCGTTCAGGGCTGCGAGTTTCGCGGGGTTGTCGGGCCAGAAGAGAGAAGTGTCGAAGGGGACGTCATAGCGCAGGCCGGCGCTGTCATAGATTGCGAGGCGACGAATGCGCTCCGGCTCGTCGAGGGCAACGCGCATCGCGATCCATCCACCCATAGACCAGCCGGCGAGGTCGGTTCTGTCGAGCTTCTGGATGGCGATGAACTTCTCGACAATGCCGGCTTCCTGCGGAATAGAATAAGCCGCGCCCAGGGGACGTGCTGAACGGCCGTAGCCCAGTAGATCCAGCGCATAGACGCGATGGCCCCCATGGACGAGTTGCGGCATGAGATTGGCCCAGTCCTCTGCTCTGCCACCCAAGCCGTGCACAAGCACAATGGGTGGTCCGGAGCCGCCAGTGTAGTAGTGAACAGGATAGCCATCGACGTCGATGAATTTGCTCTTGATCCCGTCAAGCCTAAGTCTTGCCTGTACCACCGTGAAGAGCATTTCGAGGGGACGCAGACAGATATAAAGACCGAGGCCGATCACGAGGCAGATCAAGACGAGAAGTGCTCTCGCGCCAGGAGATTCTCGGTAGAGACGCGGCGGCCGTGCAGTGACAACGTTACAAGAATCGCTCAATGGTCATCCGCTCGCGTTCCAGCCGCCGTAGAGATAAATCGATAAGGATCGACCTAACCTGATTTTATATCGGGTAAGGCCTGGTTCAAGGGTACGGGGCCCCGGCCATTTTGAAGGCTTTCTGGATGACCTCGGCAGTGAAGGCTGCGATAGGCTCCAATTCATCGAGAGCAGCCCAACGGACATCAGCTGCGTCAGTCGCGCAGGCGAGTTCGCCGCCGATCACGTGACAAAGATAGTCGACCAGCACGTAGTGATACTGGACGCGACCTTCTGCATCGCGTGAGATTCGGTCGAAGACTTCGACTATGGCAACCGGGTCAACGACTAGTCCGGTCTCTTCGAGGACTTCGCGGCGAATGCCCTCTTCAAGAGTTTCGCCGACTTCAAGCGCGCCTCCTGGTAAGGACCATTCGCCTTTGAGGGGCGCTTGTCCACGCTCGATAAGCAAGACGCGGTGATTGTCAAGAATCACGGCTCCAACGCCTACGATGGGCCTTTCAGGGTATTCGCGAGGCATCTGAGCCCGTCTTCACTAGAGTTTGATCGGTTTGCCGTATTCGCCGTCAAAAACGGTGCTGGCCATACTGAAGCGGCCGCCGTTGAATTTGTCGGCGCCGCTCACATGCCCCAGGGCGAGCAATGCCACTACGTGATAGCTCAACGGCAACTTCAGTACCTCGCGAACCTTCTCCTGCTCGAAGCCCTCCATCGGTGCGGTATCGTACCCGAGGACTTCGGCCATCAACATCATGGTGGTAAAGGCGAGCATTACCTGCTTGCTGAGCCAGGCGGTGAGGTTGGGATGATTCGACAGGTAATTGGGAATGTTCTGGCGGGCCTGCTCAGCGTAGTTTTCCGGCATTCCACCTTCGCAGCCCATGCGCAGCATTTCTTCGAGATCGCCATTGCGCCAGCCATCGGCGTCTCCGCAGGCAACGATGACAACGGAAGCCTCTTCGACCTTGGCCTGATTGAAGCTGGCCGAGCGCAGGCGCCGGCGCTGCTCGGGAGTTCGCACAACGATGAAGCGCCATGGCTGCATGTTGTATCCGCTGGGCGCATGCAGTCCAGCTTCAAGAATCTTCTTCAGGTCTGAGTTGGGAATGGCTGCGCCGTCGAAACTGGGCGTGGCTCGACGGTGCGCGATTGCCTGAGACAATGTCTTTTCCATCAAGTTCGCCATGCGGGCAACATTCCTTTTCAAATTCAGTGCGGGAATCGTAAACTTCCAACAACCTCAGAGATGTGCGTGCCTTCATTAAGGGATTTTATTCATCGGGAGTTCAATCGCATATGGGCTCTGCTTATCGGCATTCGCGTAGACCCAAAGTCCGTGAAAGCCCTGTCGCAGCTCCGGGTGCTCCGCAAGCAGGGCCTTCATCAACTCGACGATCTGGCTGTGCGTTGCGACCGGATCGGAAACGTCCTTTGCCTGATAGTTGATAACCAGATCCAGGCCGCCGGGAAAACTCTCGGTTCGCATGCTGGTGATGTTGAAACTTTGACCGCCGCCTTTCAGAACGAGGGGCTCGGCGCCAGGAAGCTCGGCGGGCCTTACGGACTGCGCTTCCTTCTGCAGTTTTTCTAGATTTGGGCTGGACAAAAAATCGACCGGGTTGAGCAGTGAAGCCGCGGTCTGGTAGTAGAGATATGCGTTCAGGTCCTGTTTCTTCTGGGCGTAGTTGCGAGCCGCGTTCCAGTACCAGACGCCATCATGGCCGGCGGCAGTGAGGGGGCGGATGAAGAGGCCGGCAAGCTTCCATTGAGCGCTGCCTAATGGATCATTCTGAAGCAACAGCGAGAGTTGCTGTGGATGTTCTACTCCCGTGGCGTGCAGAATGGCGAGCGCGTAGTCGCCCGGCGGAAGCTGAGGGATGGTCATGGAGATCACCAGCGAGGAGCCGGGCACGGAACAGAAGAACTGCGTTTCGTCCTGAGTGGCCTTGAGGTCGGAGGCCTTCAAGGCGTAGACGGCGTTCACGGTGAGGGTGGCACCTTGAATCTGCGGCGCGACAGCCTGTATGCTCGCGGCGACGGGGTCGAACTGAGCGGCAACTGGGGCGATGGTCGTCTGACGCACGGCATTGATATTGGCGCCCTGGATCTGAGTCCCGAGATTTCGCGCTGCCTGGATAAGGACTTCGCGCTCCGCGGGCGTCATCTGACTTCCGGTGATGCAGGAGACAGCCCGTGCCGCTGGGGAGGACGCGAACATCGCCGCCAGGACAAGCAGAACTGCGAGATAAGAACGGCTTGGGGACCGGAGGTCGAGACAGATTGAGTCGAGACGCATAGAGTTGAGATTGAGGCGGCAAAAAGTCTTGAGCAAATTGAAACCACTGCTAGTCTAGTACAGAGTAGCGATATACGCGGCGGGAGCCGGGCGAAGCGGCGATTTGATGGAGCGCAAGAATCATCACGGAATAAGGTTCAAGGCCATCCTCTGGATGGAGTGGGCCTGCCTTGCGGTTTGCACGGCAAGCTGGGGACAGGTTGCTCAGCAGCTGGAAACGACCCCGCGAACGCATGGGCAATTTCCGCAAACGGCTCAGACTTACGGACCGGGTCATGCGAACCAACCTGTGGCCGCTCCAACTGCAGCGCCTTCCCTGCTCGACAAACCGCCTAAGCCGGCTACCGTCAACCTGGCAACTGGACATTTGACCATCCAGGCCGATAACTCGAGCCTGATAGATATCCTGGGCCAAGTGACGGCAGCCAGCGGAATGACGGTTGAAGGTCTGGGTCAGGACCAACGCATCTTCGGTAGCTATGGTCCGGGCGAGCCGCACGAGGTGCTTTCGGCGCTCCTGCACGGCTCGGGGTACAACATGGTGATGCTGGGCCAGACAGCGGCGGGCGCTCCCAGACAGCTCACGCTGAGTCCACGCGGCGCCGGGGTCTCGAATAACGGGCCGGGCCGACCGACGCAGACAAACCAGGACGATGAAGAGGATGAGGTCCAGACGCAGCCGGTGCCTGAGCCGCCTCCTCCGCCAGCAAACCCACAGCAGGGACCTCCAACACAAAATGGCGTGCGAACTCCACAGCAGATGTTGCAGGAACTACAGCAGATACGGCAACAGCAACAACAGCAACAGCAACAACAGCAACAGCCTCAGTAAAGCGTTATGATGATGGTCAGATTGGAGGATTCGTGCGCAAGTTCGCTTTCTTTCTCATGGTGTGCATTGCCGGGGGTGGTATGTCCGCCGCAGTGAAGAGCATTTACGATTTCACGATGAAATCCATTGACGGGAAACCGGTGAGCCTGTCGGAGTATCACGGCAAGGTTCTTCTTCTCGTAAACGTGGCCAGCAAGTGCGGGTTCACTCCGCAGTATGCAGGGCTGGAGGCGTTGTATGAAAAGTACAAGAATCAGGGCTTGGTGATCGTCGGGGTTCCAGCTAACAACTTCGCGGGGCAGGAGCCGGGCACCAATGAGGAGATCAAGAAGTTCTGCAGCAACAAGTACAACGTGACCTTCCCAATGATGGCCAAGGTGTCGGTGCTGGGCCCGGACAAGACTCCACTGTACGTTTTCCTTACAGACAAATCGACTGACCCGCAGCTCGCGGGCGATATCAAGTGGAACTTCACGAAGTTTCTCTTCGACCGGAATGGTAAGCCGGTAGCGCGCTTCGAGCCGGATGTGACTCCGGATTCGCCACAGGTGACGTCGGCGGTCGAGACCGCGTTGAAGCAATAGGTTTTCGGGAGACAATAGGGCAGATATGCGGGCAGGCACATGTCTGCCCGTTTTGCCGGCAGGAAGACGCGAGTCTTACTCGTCCCTGTGCAGCTTCACAAAGGCGTACCTTCCCGTAACTTGAAAACGGGGTGCATCGGCATGGGCCCCGCTCTTCTCCTCCACCCATCCACATAGAAACTCCGCGCCGAAAGACAGACTGCCTACTGGATTCCAAATGATGTTGGCTGACGAATAGGTGCTCTTGTGGTACGTGGTGTCCGGCTGGAATTCGGTGTTCTGTAGATGTACCAAGCCAAACGTCGCACTCGACCGAACAGATCTGGTCCACCAGTGCTGATATCCGATATACGGACCAAAGAGGGGCAGCGCTCGCAGCGATAGATCTGTCTCCGTCCTGGGGGTTGCATCCAGACCCATGCCCCCCGTGTCACCCGCATACCGCGATATTCCATGGCCATAGCAAGCTGATAAACAATATTGTCCCTGCCGTAGACGCGCATCGTACCCGATACATTCACGCCCCATCCCAAGGATGACTCTTGTGGGCCTCCATTCGGCAGAAGCACAGCCAACTCTCTAAAGACACTTGACACCTGGAGATGCCCACGCTCCCATTCGTAGCGAAACTTTAATGCTCCGTCCGGAGCGGGAGTGATCGGGACTGCCGTGGCGCCATTCAAGGAGAAGTTGATTTGGGAATTCGGCATTTCCACGGAGACAGCGCCGCTCGCGCCTTTCCCCAGCGCGAAGCTGTATCTAGCCTGCGGAAGACGCACGTTGAGGCCTGGCGTTGGTCCCTGGGCGTCCAGCGAGTCCGGCCAAGCGTCAGGATCCATGAAATTCGTAAACGTCTGGCCCACCAGGATGTTAGCTATCTGCGCATAGGCGTGGCGCAGCCGCGGCGTAGTAGCCCCATTGGAACCGAAGAAATCGAACTGCATGAACATTCGCGCGGTTCCTATGTTGCCCACTGGAATGCGAAAGTCTGTCGAAAATCGGCTCTCACGAATGCTCACATTGAAGTTGCTGGGACTCGACTCTGATGGAATCGGTATCGACGAAGGAATAAACGAGTCCGGCATCCCGGCAGGCCTCGGGTCATAGATAAAATCGCTCTTCATCGACCCATTGAGACGCAGCATGGTCTGGGTGCCCCCAGAACAAAGAATCCAGGATACGTCGGCTCCAGTGGAGCGTTATAGAGACGCGGTGCGGCCTCTGGCTCTTCAGAGAATGTCTCGTAGTCCATGGTTTCCTTGCCCATGGCTGCTCGCTGCTGTTCCGAAGATAGTGGTACGGCGGGGGGCAACGGCGGCAGGGTTCTCTCGATGGCTCCCGTTTGCAGAGGCTCGGGCACAGGCCTCAGGTTCTTTACTGCCTGAGAAAGATTTGCCGCTCCGTGCATCGCATCCAGCTCGGACTGAATCTCGACCATTTGGGCCCGTAGCTCATCCATTCTGGTTTGCAGATTACGCATCGCCTCCCGCTGCGCGTTCCCAGCGTCCTGTGCCATCATCTGCGTCGCGGCACAGAGGCCCACAAAAAGCAACAGCATTGTCTTCAGAGTTTTCCGCAAGCTCGATCCCACCGCCGCAGGACGATCAAACAAAAGCGTGTGCATGTTAAATGCAGTTGCCGGAGGCGTGTGTTGGTTAGCGTAAGACGCAGCCTTCGCCTTACTCGTTCGGGTGCAGCTTCACGAAGGTATACCTTCCCGACACCTGAATACGCGGCGCGTTGGCTGAAGCTCCATTCTTCTCCTCAACCCATCCATACATGAACTCTGCACCGAAAGACAGGCTGCCATATGCATTCCAGATAATGTTGGCAGATGAATAGGAGCTCTTGTGATAGGTGTTACCCGGCTGAAACGCAGTGTTCTGCAACTGCAGATATCCAAACGTCGCATTCGATCGGACGGACCTGCTCCACCAATGCTGATAACTGATCCACGGAGCAAAGAGCGGCAATGCTTTCAGCGACAGATCCTCATCCGCTCTTGGGGCAGCGTCCAGGCCAAGGCCCCCGGTGTCGCCAGCATACCTTGAGATCCCATTGCCGTAGGCAACCTGATAATTCAGAGTGTCCCTGCCGACGACACGCCAGGTACTCGACAAATTCAGGCCCCATCCAAAAGCGGATTCCTGCGGGCCGCCGTTGGGCAGCTTGACCGCCAGTTCTCGAAGGATCGTTGACAGATAGAAATGCCCCCTGGGCGCTTCGTAGCGTAGGTAAAGTCCCCCGTCCGGAGCGGGAGTAATCGGGGAAGCCGGTGAGCCCTCCACGGAAAAAGCGATATCGGAGTTCGGCTGCTCTACAGAGACCGCACCGCTGAAGCCGGCACCCAGCGGGAAGCTAAATCGAACCTGCGGGGGACGAGCGAGAAGACCAGAGGTGGGTCCCTGAAATTCGATTATGTCCGGCCACGCATCCGGGTCCATGAAAACTGTATTCGTCTGGCCTACCAGAAGGTTGTGAATCTGGCCATAGAAATGGCGCAGCCTCGGCGTCGTCGCCCCGTTGGAACCGAAGAAATCGAACTGTATGAACGTCCTCGCAGTTCCTATATTGCTCACAGGTATGCGAAAGTCTGCCGAAAATCGGCTTTCACGTATGCTCGCGTTGAAATTGTTGGTGCTCGACGTTTGTGGAACCGGTATCGTCGACGGAATAAAAGAGTCTGCAAACCCCGCAGGTCTGGGGTCAAACATAACATCGGTCTTAAGGTTCCCATTGATACGCAGCATGGTCTGGGTGCCTGGCAGTACAAAGAATCCGGGTAACGTGGGCTCCAGCGGAGCATTAAAAAGACGCGGAACAGGTTCCGACTCTTCGGAAAATGTCTCCTTTTCCGAGGTCTCCTTGCCTACAGCTTCCCGCTGCTGTTCCGAGGTTAACTGTACCGCAGGTGGCAATGGCGGCATCGTTCTCTCGATGGATCCTGTTTGCAGAGGCACGGGCACAGGTTTCAAGTCTTTCACTGCTTTAGAAAGGTCGTTCACTCCGTGCATCGCGTCCAGCTCGGACTGAATCTCGAGCATCTGCGAGTGAAGCTCATCCATCCTGGCCTGCAGCTTACGCATCGCCTCGTCCTGCGCGCTTCCCCCGTCCTGAGCCATCATCTGTGTTGCGCCACAAAGCGCCACGACCAGCATCGGCATTGCCTTCAGAATCGTCTGCATACCCGATCCCTCCGTAAGCATGGATTCCACCACCAACATCCTTCGTTCGATTGGGACAACAACTACCCGATCTGACCCAGCAACGATCTTTTAGACCGTGGGTGCCGTCGCAGCCTTTGCGTCGGCCGGCTGAATGCGCTCTATCTTGAAACCAGTGAATCCCAACGCCAGCGACATAAGTGGAGCGGCAATGTTGAAAAAGCAGAACGGCAAGTATGCCATCGTGGGTATGCCGAGCGTGCCGGACATGAATGCGCCGCACGAGTTCCACGGCACGAGCGGCGATGTGACCGTTCCCCCATCCGCAGCCGGTCGTGACAGGTTTTGCGGTTTTAGGCCGCGTTTCTCGAACACGATGCTAAACATCCTCACCGGCAACACCAGTGCGATGTATTGGTCAGCGGCGATGATATTTAACCCAATCGCACTCACAACAACTGCCGCAATCAAACTCCCGGTGGTTTTTACGCGTTCAAGAATCGGATCAATCAGTTTCGCCAGCAGGTTGAATTCTTCGAGTAGTGTGCCAAAAACCACCGCGCCGATAATGATCCAAAGCGTCGGCAACATGCTGCGCATGCCGCCGCGTGAAAGGAGGCTGTCAATCTCTTTGATGCCCGAATTCACAGAATAACCATTCGCCATCACCAGCCAAACGCTTCTGATATATGCTAACGGCGCCCAAATCGATGACTCGCTGACGATGTGTTCCATGGCCGGCCGTTGCAAAATCGTGGCCATGATGCCCGCGAGCAGCGCCGAGCTGAGAATTGCAAGTGAGGGCGGTACTTTGCGAATCGAAAGTATGATCAGAACGAGCAAAGGGAGCAGGTTCAACGGCGTAATCCAAAAGAGCTGATCCAGCTTGGATAGTTCGCTCGCCGTGTCGACATTGTGGACGACGCCGCCTTCCCGGAAACTGAGAATCGCAAACCCAATGAAGGCAATGATGCAAGCAGGCCCTGTACTCCAAAGCATTGCGCGGATGTGCGTGAAGACGTCGATCTTCGCCAGCTCGGCTGTCAGGACGGTGGTCTCGGAAAGAGGGGATATTTTATCGCCTACGTAGGAGCCGGAAACGACCGCTCCGGCGGTAACGACTGGCGAGACCCCGACCATGGTTGCGAGTCCAACCAATCCGACACCCATTGTCCCGGCCGTTGTCCAGGAACTCCCAATGCCGAGCGATATCACAACACAGATGGCAAACGCAGCAACATAGAAATAAGCTGGATGCAGCAGTTGAATGCCATAAAAGACCATGGTCGGAATAGTGCCCGACATATTCCAGGTACCAATCAGTGCGCCGACACCAAACAAAATAAAAAATGGGGTGGAGACGGACGCGAGTGCGGTTCCCGCGGATTTGGAGATCTCGTCCCAGGGATGCCCATTCTTGAGAAGGATCAGGGAGGCGACCGCGGCGCTGAGAATCAATGCAACCTGCATGGGACCG
>Ga0206959_10252_pt1 | contig 13580 bp, 5 predicted proteins | sample Alteio_BWOrgHeat_31_FD_152971 | JGI IMG/M metagenome (GOLD analysis project Ga0206959, IMG submission 152971) | Enriched cells from forest soil in Barre Woods Harvard Forest LTER site, Petersham, Massachusetts, United States -... | ecosystem: Environmental > Terrestrial > Soil > Temperate forest >...
CCTCTCACCTGCGCATTTTTGCGGCAATCGTCCTTGCCTTTCTCGCCGCGCTGCTCCACGCGCAGTCCGCGACGACACCCCCCACGGATCAATCGAAGATCGCGGGCGACTGGAATGGGACGTTGTCGGCGGGTAGGGAGAATCAACATCTGGTGCTCCACGTGAAGCGGGCGGTGGACGGGAGCCTCAGTGCAACGATGGACAGCGTGGATCAGGGAGAGAACGGTATTCAGGTGAGCGCGATCACGCTGAACGCGGAGAAGGTGCACCTGAGCGTGGACGCGGTCCACGGAACCTACGACGGCACGGTGAACGGGGAAGGCACGGAGATTGAGGGAACGTGGTCGCAGGGGACTCCGCTGGCGCTGAGTTTCTGGCGTGTCGCCGCTCCCAGACACGCCGACATTCTCCGCGGAGCCTACGGGCCCTACCGCGCCAACAACGATCTACTCTTCTATCACCTCGACATCCGGGTCGACCCCGACAAGCAGACCGTCACCGGCAGGAACACAATCCGCTTCATGATGCTCAGTGACGGCAGCCGCATCCAACTCGACCTCAGCGATGCTCTGCAGGTCGACAAGATCCTTCTTGGCAGAACCCAGCTCAAATACGAGCGCGACTCCGGCGCTGTTTTCATCGACTTCCCCGCGACCCTCCGCGCCGGCCGGATCTACTCCATCGACTTCTACTACTCCGGCCATCCCCTCACCATCGGACGTTTCGGCGGCATGGTCTTCACGAAGGACCTCGCCGGCCATCCCTGGATCTACACCTCCTGCGAAGACGACGGAGCCAGCATCTGGTGGCCCAACAAAGACCAGTGGCGTGACGAAGTCGAAGGTATGGAGATCAGCGTCGCCGTTCCCAACGGCCTCACCGAGGTCTCGAACGGCAAATTCAAGGGCTCTACCGATCTCGGCGATGGAAACACGCGCTGGGACTGGTCGGTGAGCTATCCCATCAACGCCTACGACGTCTCGCTCAACATCGGCGACTACACGCACTTCTCGGATCGCTACGGGACGCTGCCCCTCGACTACTATGTCCTCCCCGCCGACCTCGACAAGGCAAAGAAGCAGTTCGCGCAGGTCCCCGGCATGCTTGAGGCCTTCGAGCATTACTTCGGGCCCTACCCGTTCGCGCGCGACGGATTCAAGCTCATCGAGGTGCCCTACTCAGGCATGGAGCACCAGACCGCCGTTACCTATGGCAACCACTTCAAAAACGGCTACCTCGAGACCGACTGGACCGGCGTCGGCCTAAGCCTCCGATTCGACTTCATCATCGTCCACGAAAGCGCGCACGAATGGTTTGGCAACAGCATCACTGCCCAGGACCGCTCCGATATGTGGATTCACGAGGGCTGGGGTACCTATCTCGAATCGCTTTACGTCGAGTACTGGCACGGTAAGGACGCCGCCATTCGTTACCTGAACGGTTACGACTCCAAGGTGCAGAACAAGGACCCTATCGTCACTGCGCGCGGCATCAACGCTACGCCTCCCGAGGACCAGTACTTCAAGGGCGCTCTCATGCTCAACACCCTGCGCAGCGTCATCGACAACGACCCGCGTTGGTTCGAGCTCATCCACGACTTCTACCAGCGGTTCAAATATCAGAACATCATGACCGAAGACGTCACTGCCTGGTTTGATCAGCAGACAAAGCTCGACCTGACCCCAATCTTCAACCAGTACTTAAGACACACAGCCATCCCCCTCCTCGAGCTCAAGTTCGATCCCCGGGCCGGAAACATTGCCTACCGCTGGAAGGTAGACGAGCCGGACTTCGTCATGCCGGTGCGGGTGGGAGAACTGTCAGCCGATAACCACTGGCAGACGATCCAACCCACCACCCAATGGCAGACCATGAAAACGCCCCTCACCCCGGACAAATTCATTGTCGATACGGACCACTTCTACATTCGCGTGAGAAGAGAACTGAACTAAGAGCTGGTCTTAGCGGTACGGATACATCGCGAGCCGCCAGTGAAGCGCACGATCGCCAAGTATCAATTCCAGCCTTGGTCGCTCTGCAAACGCGCGTTGCCCGAGATGCCCATTTATCGTCTATCTGGCCGGGCGCCCAGCAGAATTATCCGGCCTCTATGGGGAAGGAGATCAGAAAGATGCAGGATTGAAGATGTTACGCATAAAGCGCGCGGGTCGACAGCGTGGGATGAACCGAGTGGAAGCCGAGATTCTGTGAGACGGTCGCGGATGTCATGCATTCGCCCGGGCTGCGGCGTCGAGATGGAATGAGAGGATTGTTTCTGGATTGACCGTAATTCGATTGAGAAACATCACGAATCGCCTAAGGAATGTGACAACCGGATTTGTCTCTATGGCCGACGGTCGAATCGATTCTCTGAGTGGACGGGGAGCAGCCCTTCAGGTGATTTAAGACTGTGTTCCGCTTCCCGAGATAGAGGCGTTCCCCCGGGCGTGGAGTCGTTTACTTCCATGACGCGGTCGGTGCCTATCACCTGATGACGAAACGCCTGCTCGTGCTGTACAGGACGAGCCACGCAGGGCTTTATCCTCATCTCGCCGGGGTCTTAGGCGATGGTCTTCCCCTTCCGGTTGTCAAGGTCAGAAGCTGAACCGTCCGACATTCTATTTCATGCGCAATGCTTCCGTTGGGGGCGTGCGGATACGCTGAGAGAAACAACATCTCAGTAAAAAGGCTGCGGCTTGGGTGCATTCACGGCATTGGCGAATCGCTCGACCTTCATCAGATGCGCCGCGGGAAGTGATGCGTGCAACGTGGCCCGAATGCCGTTTTTCAACTCTTCGAGGCGAATTCCACATTGCGAGCTAAATTTCGACATGTTATGTCCGCCATTGAGGATTTCCACAGCCTTTATATGTAGAGGGGCTTTTCAGGCTTCTGCACGCCCTCTTTTGCTCGAGGTGCATATGGCAACCGCCGGAGGGAAGCGAAATCAGGCCAGCTATTTCGTCGATCTATGCCTCCAAGTGCTGTGTGCCGCGAGTTGTATCCCTCAGTTAAGCAGGCAGCATGAACGGGTCTTTGCCAGTCGACAAAATTTCTGCAAAGCTGCTTCAAAACGCTTTCCAGAAATGCCTTTAGTAGATAGAGGATGCTCTTCCAGAGCTTCTGCGAATTTGCGGAGATCCGGGAAATGATCCTCAATGTCACAGCAGAGCCTAAGTCATACCGAAACGGCCGTTTGAACAGGTTCAGGATGCTTCTGGATCTCGGGCCTGATCGCCTGGGTGCCATACAAGCTCAGGACGACGGGCAGCGCTCTGTTCAATTTGCCCTCACACGTATTCAGGGCAAATGGAAGATTAGGATTCTCTCCAAGCTCCAGCATGGCCCCGTTCGATTGAGTCAGCTCCGCAAAATACTCCCTCCGTCTCAAAAGAAAGAGCTGACGCCATATGTGCGCGAGTTGGAGAGTGCTGGCCTGATCGTCCGTATCGATCGGAGTGGTAGAAGGCCATATGTGGAGTATTCCCTTTCAGATCCACTGGGCGTCAGTGCATTGCACCTCCTCAATGCTTTGACGCAAATGCGCTCGCTACCGGGTGGTCAGGCGACGCACTAATGCCCCTCAGTTTCTCTCCGCGTCTCACCGCCCCCGCACAGGTTGCCTCTCATGGAAATCAAGATGAACAAGGCGAATGATAGCCGCGCCGGGACCTCATCCCGAGGTAACAGCCGACATGGCGCTCAAAAACTGAATAGCGGAATACACGAACGCTCGAGCCGAATACGAGTAGCAACGTCGTCCACGATGTGGAACACTTGCAGCCAAGAAGCCGCTTTGGCTACGACGTTATCAGGAGTAATAGCGAACCCGGTTGCCATGCTCAATATGTGCTTTGCCCTGTTAACCAACCGTCGGACCGGTGATTGTAATGGCTCTCCTCTTTTGTCAAGAGAGTTCACGAGTCTTACTCGGCATTGAAATTAGCGATCAGGTTGTAGCCGGTTGCAGGATCGAAGATTGGAAGGTCATCCTGATCAATGCTGTTCAGGGGCAGTGAGTAGGCGGGCTGAGCCGTGAGCGACGGCGCAGGATCGGGAATGAGCAGAACCACAGAGACCGACCCACAGGTTGGGAAGGTCGAGGGCAGCGTGACATCGATCTTAAATGTTTGCGGAATGGGTGTTGCGGACGATTCGAGCTGGCGCAAGTCCAAGTCGGCCAGAGCGATGGGAAATTGAGCCACGATCTTTCCCGCGGAGACGAAGAGCAGCGTGACCGGGCGCTGCCGAATCACGCGTCCATACCCGGTATTGGCCAAAGTCAGGGCCAAATGCAGCTGGCCGTTGGCGCTTGGACTTCCGTTGATGGTGGCTTCCTGCAACTCGATGCGGGTTCCGACTTTGTTATAGAAGCCGAGCGCGCAGCCTTCGTTGTCCAGTTCCGTGGCAACGGTGGAGGGAGAAGGCTGGAGCGTGATTGATTGTGCATGGTAGGTGTACGAGTAATCGTCTAACGCGCTGCACGCCTGCAGGGTTGGGTAGAGAGCTCCAAATTCACCGGCGAACATGGTGGTGGCCGACACGGTTGCCGCATAAGAGCGCAATTGATCGGAAGTGTATTGCGGCACACAGAATCCCGCGCCCGTATCGCAGTTTTCCCATGTGCCTGCGTCGGTGGAGTTTGACGCATAGTAGTCGTCGTGAAGGCCCAGGCCTGGCGCAGGAGTCAGGCCGCCGTTGTACTGGATCAAGTCGGCCGGTTCCCGCACGAGTATGGGAAACAGACCGCTGAAATAGGAGAGTTCCTTGTCGAGAACGATCTTGTGCGCGGCGGCTGTGTCGTTTCCGTTGGTTGAATCGTGCCATTCTCCCCAGGTGCCGATGAAGCCCGCTTCGATGGCGAAGATGAAGTCTTTATAGTGCAGCAGGATCGGCGCGACTTGATCGATGTGTTTCGAGATCAGGTCAAGGGGAGCATCCATTGCGCCCGGACCGATGGGGCCGAAGTTGTAAGTGAATCGGACCATCAGCCGCATGCCGGTGCCGGCGAATGCTGCGATATGGGTGTTGATGTCCTTCAACATGGTGGCTGAGAGCGGGCCGGTAACTGCCGGCTGCTCTGAACAGGCGGACGTAGAGACTTCTCCGCTCAGGCATATGTAGATGCGCATGACTTTTGTAGGGCCGTACCCGAAGTCGGTTTCTTTTGCACAGTTGGAAGTGTCGGCCACCCAAAAGTCGCAGTTTCCATAAGGTGCGCCTTCGCTGGTCGAGATGGTTGTGCCGTTGGGCGCGAACACGTTTTTCAGTGACAGAGACGGAGTATTCACCACGATCGCGACACTGCTGCTAGCATCACCCTCGGGGCCTGTGCAGGAGAGTGTGTAGGTCAAAGTGGCCGAGGCCGTGGGTGTTATGGTCAAGCTTCCGCTGATGGGCTGCGCACCGCTCCAGTTGCCGCTTGCCGTGCAGGAGGTGACGCTGAGCGTCAACCATGTGATGGTGATGGGTTGACCTACATAAGCGCTGGTCGCGCTGGCGGTGAGTTTCACTGTGGGTGGCGTGGGGGATACCGTGAGAGGGGCAGAGGCGGTTGTGCTGCCGCCAATATTGCTGCAGGTGAGCGAATAGGTGAAACTGCCCGTAACCAAAGGCGTAACACTCTGGCGGCCGCTGGCGGCCAGAGCGCCACTCCAGGCGCCGCCTGCTGCACAGGTGGTCGCGTAGCTCGAGGTCCAGCTCAGCGTGACCGGATTTCCCGCGACGATTGTCGATGGTTGCACGGAGATCGCAACTGTCGGCGGATCGAAATGCGTGGAGTTCCCTTGTATTTCGAGGTTGCTGCTGTTGAGCCTTGCAATCGGGAGAGTGAAATCCTGCTCTAGGATCGTGGCGGTTTTTGCGTTGACTCCAAAGAGTGGAAGCTCGGGATGACGGTCCCAGTTGTCGATCGTGTTGTCTTCGATGGTGCCCCCATTGAGCGCCCCAATCCAGATTCCTGAGCGGCCGGAGTTGAAAATGCGGTTTCCGCGAATCGTGACGTTGGTGTTGACCGGAGAAGTCGGATAGGTGTTGGTATGGGTCGTGGAGCTGACGAGAACTGCGCCGGTGGCGATCTGCGTGCCTGAACCGGAGGCCATGGGGCCAAGGCTACCGTCAATTTCATTGAACTGAATAGTAATGTCGTGGGACGGTGGACTTGGATAAGCAGTGACATTTTGCGAAACGGCGATACCGCCGTTGCTGGTGTGACTGATCTTGTTGTGTTCCACCGTTACAGCTTCCGCTCCGGCGACAAAGACGCCACGGCCGAAAGAGATTTCCCGAGCCTCATTCCACTCGATACTCGATCCTGCGCCGCGGTCGCTCGCATTGGCGAAAGCCATTTCAAAGCCGGGAGCAATCACGGGCAGATCCCGGTCGAAGGTGAGTTCGACTGAGCCGTCGAGCGTGGGTGAGTTCGAGTCCGGTGGATCCTGGGAAATAATCGTAGCTCCGACCAGCTCCCCCGCCGTCGTCGGATCGACAAAATTGACAGCTGTGCTGTTGGGAAAGTGCCGGTAAAAGCTCCGTTGTACCGTCAGTTGTCGAGGCCCGCCTTGGCTTGTCACAGTTGCAAGATCCAGCGAATCGATGGATAGGGCATCGTCCAGCGTGCGCGTCACAAAGCTGTTGCGAATATGATTATCCGGTCCGCTGAGAACGAAGTGAATGCCGTCGGCATTGGAAGCAATCAGTCCCGCTCCGGGTCTGGGCATCACGCGCACGCCGTCCACCGTTGAGTGATTCACCGAATTCAGCAGCACAGCCATCGCACTCGACGCGTGGACGGTGAAATTTGAAAACGTAATGGAGTCGCTTCTGGATGCGTTGATCAGAGATTCTCCGCCCCGCTGCGTAACAACGATCGTGTCGCCCGGTAGGAGCGTGGATAACGTTACGGATTGAGTCCACGGAGTGTTGTCCTGCACAAGGCTCAGGATGTCACTTGAGATAGGCTGTTTGACCTGCATGCGCGAGGTCCCGGGCACGATGCCGCCATTGCGGAATGCCACAGCCCAAAGGACCGGCGGCCCCACCGGGGTAGTCTCCCCATCGAAGGTTTCCGGATTGGCCCAGTCAGGCAACGTGGTGTAGGCGAGGTTGCGCTGCTGAGAGTCGACAGATTCAAGTTGCACGTGTGTGTAGGGCGGATCCAAAATGTCCGCCTCGAAGTTTGTTAGGGTGACGCGCTGGCAATTCGACACCAGAAAGCCCTGCAAAAACGCGTGAGCGAAATAGATCCTGGAACCGGCGAGATCCACGCGAAGATCCGAAAGGTCTAGAAAGACGAGGTATGTTTGCGTGTTTTGCGGCGTGAGGAAGTAGTAGGCTCCGCGGTCCAGGGTGACGAGGTTCGTGTGATGTTTCGCAACGTAGACGAGCGCCGCCTGAAAGAGCGGTCTGGCATCCAGATTTGGTTCTTCCGGCGCCATGTTCCGGGAAGCAATACCTAAACGCACGAGATCACGCGAGAGATTGAGCGTGCTGTGGCGGGAGTCATAGTCAGGTGGGCCCGTTTGAGCCCTGACATCCCGAGCGCAAGCTAAGGGAAAACACAGAAACAGAACACTCAGTTGGAGGAATCTCACGGGTTCACAGCCTCAAAGGTAGGGATCGTTTCATGAATCTCTGCTGGCGATATCGCTTTTCAAGCTCGCTGGGGAAGGCAGGTCGACAGGACGACTACAAATGCTAAGACCCCGGTCTCCCAGAGGAAAACCGCTCATGAAGATTCTACGCGGCGATTGTCCTGGCTCGGTTACGCTCGATGGCTTCTCGCCGAGTATGGGGACGAATGAAGCACAGTAGCCCATAGCGATCGCTAGCCTCACTTAGTAACGAAAAATACAGTTCTCAATCGCGTTGCAGCGCAGGACGGACTATTTCGGTTGCCGAGAACCGTCATTATGGAGAGTGACCGGCGCAATGCGCTGACCGTGGGTTAGGCTATGGGGTCGTATAGAACCACAGTTCAGAGCCACAAGCGGAAGGAACCAGTCCAATGCGCTCATCGAGCCAGGCGAGTGAATCTACGTTTCCACAAGTGGCCGAAAAACCGGCATCCCGGAACATTCGGGAAACTGGGTCGAAAGGTCCGTATTGCTGACCACTTGGCTGGGCGTCCCAGAGCCTCTATCGAGGATCACCGAACTCGCGTCCAGTTTCCCTCGAACTCTGCCACGAAGCCCAGATAAGCATGACCTTGTAAAAGAACCAGAGAAACGCTGCCAGCGTTGCCCAGACAAGGACCCGAGCCGCGTTCCAATATTTGTTGAGGTAGTGGCCCGCCATGAATGGTAAGAGACAAAGGACTGAAGCAAGAAGAAGAACCGCCGCTCGAATCGCCGCGATGATGCAACGGTGAAGACACACGGAAGCGTGCCTTTCAAAATCCGCGACATCTCGCTCGTTCCATTCTTCTTGAGGTTCAGCGCCAAACATTCATCTGCCCTCCTTCGATCAACGTCTTCGATTCTATACAGGGAACTGGTCGTGTCACCGGCTATCCGGAAACTGAGGGTCAGTAAACAGGGCGACGCATGCATTGAACGACGCTGATGTCATAGAAGGGGATCCTAAGACCTAGCTAACTCAGTCGGTCGAGAACGGGCTTATCGACAGGTAGACCGGCGGTTCCAAGAGGTCCCGCTCGAAGAAGCTTGGCCGATTTGCTTGTAGTTGCCGATCGCGAGTCGAGCGCTACTTGACTGGAACGTCAAGCGGTAGCGAGCGGTTGCGGTCCCTGAGCCATTCGAGCGTGATGCTCTGGCTGGCTTTCTTGGGGGTCTGCTCATCGAGGTCAGGCATGAAGATCTCCAGGCCAGCCTGTGCGGTCATGCGAGTGTAGCCGTTGACGAGCTGGGCCTGGTAGTTGACGAGGTCGAGGTCAAACCAGGGATCCTGAGAGGCGTCGATCATCGTAAGGTCGACGTGGTGCATGGTGAGTTTGCCGAAGTCGATCGTGCCACCGCTCAGACGGAGAAAGTTGTGCCATTGCGCGAGGCGCGTCTCGTCCGTGCCTGCGTTGCCGTAGACAACTTCGATGTCTGGTGTGCTGACGCGCACGGAGGTAAGTTGACCTTGGATGTGCGGCGGGGGGAGCAGTTTCTGTGTGTCGAAGATGATGTCGTTATCTACGACCTGAATGCCGGGGATATTACTCGCGTGAACAAGGTCGGATAGTTCGACATGGAAGCCTCCGAGGAGGCCCTTCAACGGGACCTTTAGCACATTGAGTTTTGTCACGTGAAACTGGACCCGACCATCCGGAGTGGGAGAGAGGGTGCCGACTAGCTCGATGGGAAGAGGAACGATCTTGTGTATGGTGCCGTGCAGCTTGAGTTGGTCGCCTTCGGGCTGAATCGAAATGTTCTTCAGAGGGGCGTTCGGCGGAGAACTGGCGTTCAGGTAGTTACTGATGTCCCCTATATTGGCGTGGATGACACCTTTCTGAATTTGAATGATGAAGGACTCTGGGTCATCGAAAGACGGATTGACCTGTCGGCGGGTACGAACCATCTGTCCACGAATCCAGCGGATGTAGATACGGAAGTTTGGGCCTTTGCGCAAGAGCAGATTGTGCGCGTAGACCAAGGTGGGGGCGAGGTCATCGGCGGAGGAAGTGCCGGCTGCGATGCCGGCGCCGAGATCTGCGGCTGAAGGGGATGGTGCGGGAGTGGGCGCCTTCGACCGCAAGTTCCATAAGAGCCAGCAGAGGCAGATGACGGCAATCGTGGCCGCGGTGGCGACAACGGCAGGGCGGGGACGGGGCACTCTGCCATTTTAGTGCTATACAAGACGCCCCGAGGCCTTGCGAGATCTGTCGAGCACGATCTCGCTATGGGCGCGTAACAAGCTGCTGAGCATAACGTCACAGTCCAGTGCGAGGCGGGAGTGCCGCTATTTACGGCGGCGAGCCTGCAAGCTATGGCGCTCGAGTCCGCCCTCGCGGTAACTGCTAAGCGTGGCGTACGCGTCAACGCTATCCTCACACTTTGCCCTGGTAGTACGCGTCACCTCTGGTCGACGTCGCTTTTAACGCCGCAGTGAGTCGTGGTGCGAACAGCAGCTTGGACTGTTTGCGGTACGAATCGGGCCACTGCGGTTCGTCCAACGCCTCGACCATCCAGTTCCACTGCTTCTCGGCATGTTGCGTGAAAATTGGGTTTTTTCCGATGCCCGGCCATTCATCCACCCGCTGGTCGGCGCGCTGCAGGATCCACAACGGCGCGGTCGTGAGCACCCGATTCACGCCACGGATCACCATGTACTCGTCCGACGGCCAGCGGTCGAGGTCGATCCGGCGATAGTCGATGGCGAAATACTTGCCGTAGCGCTCGTTCCCGATCTGCGCCGGCGCGATCGTGCGGTTCCATTCGAGTGCGGCGAACACCGCGGGTTGATCGATGGCACCGTCGCTGAGGTCGAGGGGCGACTGCGCCACAGATAGGTCGAGAACGAGATCCTCCCGTGTGTACTGCTTGTCGTCGATGACCAGAGGAAAGATGTTCGGATCGTCGCTCCACTCCTCTGCGAACGTGCGAAACAAGGTCATGATCGGCGGCCACCCGTCGGGGTGATTGGTCAGTGGCGGACCGGTAGGTGGCTCTCCCCGCGCAAGGAGATGGCACACCACGCCAGTCTCGGCAGCGTTTCGCAAGATCATGAAAATCGATCGTGTGACGCTGGCACACGCCAGGAGCCTGCACTCCCAGTCCTCGAACGGATACACGATCCAGACGGTCGTGAGCGGGGGGAAGTTCCCGGGTGTGAATGGCGAACCGTTCGGTTTGGGCCCTGTTTTCACTTGCGCGTCGAGGAGCGTCAGTTGCGTCGGCTCGAGTTCTATGACGTGACGTCCGCGCAGGAAGTCGTCGTATTCGCAGAGATAGTCGAATATCTCGCGCTCACGCCGACACCACTCGGAGTCCTCGTAATGCGGCGACGGAATGCGTACGAGACCGGGTACGGCGCTGAACAACCCCCAAATAGTGCCCACGTTCGTCTCCCACTGAGGCAAGAAGAGGGCGTCAATGCAGAAGCGGAAGTTGCCCCACAATTGCAGCTGCATCAGCGAGTTCTTGACGTCTCTGCTGCGGTGGCTCAGCGCCAGAAGCCGGCGTGGCCAGTGGGGTCGCACGGCGCTAAAGGCAAACGACGCGAGATCCTGAACGCGCACATCCGCGAACTCATGGTCCAGTGCATGCTCGAACCACGCCATAGCCTGCAGCTGCAGCGTCAGTCGGCGGAGAATCCCCAGCGCCAACACGCGATCGTAATCGGTGACACCCTCGCGTCGTCCCGACAGCACTGTCTTCAGGAATACCAGCACGGGTGGACAGATCATGAGTCGCGCGGCCATCCGTACGGCGGCGCGCGCGCGTTCGGGATCGATATCGCCCGCCAGCCATCTCCAGGACTGCTGCCACGACCATGGCTGCCCCTGTTGTGCTGTTTGGAACTTGAAACCGTTGCGGTCCAGCATCGCACCGTAGAACACATCGAGCTTAAACTGCAGGATCTCGGGACTACTCATCGTGTCCTCGAAGACGTTACGCTCGCTCCACACCTTGCGCCACCGCTGATCCATGGCCGCCAGCGCGAAATCGAGATCCAATGTGGGCTCTAGCACCACGCCGCCGAACAGATGGCCGAGGCCGAGATTGACCCAGGCGATCGTGTGGTGAAGCTGCTGCGCCAGGGGGTTGTTCAACGAACGTACCTGCGAACGCAGCTCGTGAAACCCCTCCAATACCACCGGACCGGCAAAGGATGTCGCACTGCGCGAGAAGATCTCGGTCAGATCGGAATGGCTCTGCGTATGCCTCACCGTGACACCGGCATGATCCGCGAGATAGCTCGTATGGATGTCGATGTCAAAGGTCGGGAACGCATGCAAATCATCGGGCGGCGAGTACCACCCGCGAGTTCCGATGGGTGCATCGGCGCCGTACTTCGCGAGCAGCCAGTCCTGCTCCCAGCTGTTGTCCCGAATGCGAATGGTTTCATTGGACTCGCGGAGAAGATCGCAGAGCGTAGCCCACATGTCGCGGAGGAGCGTCGCGTCGCTCCCGAAGAACTGTCCGAGGAGCTGTAGCGCCTGGTACGACGCATTCGAATTCTGATACGGCATCAGATGCCCTCACCGACGCCGATATTGTCCCATGGACCTTTCACACCCGCGTCTTATTTCAATTCGATTCATTCTCCCTCCGGAATTTCTTTATCTATACTGCGACTGCAGCCGAGTGATTGTACCTGATCCATTGGAAGAGCCCGTCTCGTTTTCAAGGCGACGTAGACACAGGACTTTGTGGCAGTGCTGACCCGCAGAGTAGAAAGGACGCAATGCCATGCTCCCCTCGCAGACGTGGTCCGGCAAGTAACTCTTACCTGATTATCCAGCATGAATTGGAGATGGCTCAGTGACTGGACATCCGACAACGACCGAGAATACACCTGGTATCCACAATCGGGCTTCCGGGAAGTAGGCGCTAATCGGGATTTGGAACGAGAAACGATAGTGTTTACTGATTTCTAGTGGATGACATTCACTTGGGCTACAAGTCGCCCTATCGAGAAAATGGCGTGCCGTAGTTCCCTTAAAGCAGGCACTACAGGAAACTTAGCTCCTATTAAGCGCTTTTTGAGGATCGACGGATCAGAATACTGGTGTTATTGACCAATCAACGAGCTGTGTTCGACCGTGTTCAGGCGACATTGTAGCTCGTTGATTCTATTGGAGCACCGGACGGGAATTGAACCCGTGAATACTGGTTTTGCAGGCTACCCGATTTCAGTAAAATCAATAACCTAAGTGGAAAACCCCATACTCAAAAGCCCTTGAATTTACTCTCGCGTACTTTCTCAATGGGGTGAAAATGGGATTTTTGGTGACCTGCTTCCGGGTGCCGCGTGGTAGCCATCATGACCCTTGCCCACAGGCCTAGACGCATTGACTTTTTCACATCCAATTGCGGCGTTCCTTAGTGGACAAGCGATTGACATCGCAAGCGGAAAGTGCGGATGTCTTCAAGATCTCTGCATCATGCTGGGTGTCGTAGCAACCACTCTTCCGTGTAGCCGGTCTTCGGCCGCTTGCGGAGAACACTGATCGACTTGAATAGCTCAATGAGCCCTTACGCTGTTCTCAAGAGCTGAGAATTGAAGTTACTGAAAACGGACTTATCATCAACAATGTTCTGCTGTGCCTCGAACGGCTTACAGAATAAATTCAAAGTCACAGGATATTGATCGCGCTATTGTTGAGGCCAGTCGTACCTGTGCAGGTCTCTCTTCAATAAAATGAACCAGCCCTGGACAACACGTCAATGCGCATCGCAAGTATTGGTCATACGGCCTTTTCGGTCACCATGATCGGTCTCGGAATTGTGGGTCTTCTGTACCGCGATTTCGTCCCGGTGTGGAATCCTGTTCCCGCCAATGTCCCCGCCGCGATGAAGGTAGAGCCCGTAAAGTATGCCCAGAACAGGTGGGCCGGTAGCCAGTTAGGGACTAGCGGAGTCGTGGCTTGCACGGCGAGGAAATGGGCCATGCCGAAGAAGATCAACGAGAGG
>Ga0206959_10253_pt1 | contig 13575 bp, 10 predicted proteins | sample Alteio_BWOrgHeat_31_FD_152971 | JGI IMG/M metagenome (GOLD analysis project Ga0206959, IMG submission 152971) | Enriched cells from forest soil in Barre Woods Harvard Forest LTER site, Petersham, Massachusetts, United States -... | ecosystem: Environmental > Terrestrial > Soil > Temperate forest >...
ACATGTGGAGCGCTGCGGCATTATGCGGGATGAGTCGACGATTGCGTGTCAGTTGGTTCAGCTCTCGACGAATTTTCGTTCGCATGCGGGATTGACGGACGAGTGGAACCATATCTTCGCCGCGGTCTTTGACGCAAACGCGCCGGTTCCCTTCTCTCCGTCGTATTCCGCGGAGCCGGCAATGATCGCGGACGCGCTGCGAATCTATCCGCAGGTCATCTATCCGGAAAGCGCGGGCGGGCCATCGCCAGAAGAAAAAGACGAAGCGCAAGAGCACGAGGCGCAGCAGGTGCTGGAGATTGTCGAGCGTCATCTGCCGGAGATAGCACGGGCCCAGGCGGCGGGCGGCGAGTATCGCGTAGCCATCCTGGTGCGCGCAAGGTACCACCTGACGAAGATCGTGTGGCTACTGCGTGAGCGCAGAATTCCCTTTCGCGCTCTAGAGCTTGAGACGCTGGCGGAACGGCAGGAGCTGCTGGATTTGTTATCGCTAACGCGAGCGCTGTTGCACCCAATGGACCGGGTCGCGTGGCTTTCGGTCCTGCGCGCGCCGTGGTGCGGCTTGACGCTCCGCGATCTGCACACGCTCACTGGCGCGGACAACCGCGAGCTGAGAAACAAACCGATGCTGGAGTTGATCGACGCGCATCTGCATCTTCTGGGCGCGGATGCTACGGAGCGGGCAGCGCGGACGGTGGCGATTCTGAAGCAGGCCTTGGCAACGCGATTCGAGGGAATGCACGCAGCTTCCTTCTCGCAATGGATCGAGCGCACATGGCGCAGCCTGGGCGGAGCATTTTGTGTAGATGCCGCTGCGTACGAGAATGTGCAGACATATTTCTCCATGCTCAATGATGTGGCGCCGGACGGCGTGGCGTGTATGACCGGGGATTTTGACGCCGAGCTGATGTGGCTGTTTGCGCAGCCCGATCCTATCGTGAGCGAACGTGCCGGCGTGCAGTTGATGACCATTCACAAAGCCAAAGGGCTGGGCTTTGATGTGGTGATCGTTCCGGGACTCGATAGAAAAGCAGCGGCGGACCAGTCGTCACTGATCGTTTCGCTGGAGCGCACAAATGCGGACACGGGCGAGGACGAGATGCTGGTGGCGCCAATCGATGCCAAGGGCGACGACAGGCATCCAACCTATCGCTGGGTGCAGATGCTGCGCGCAACACGCTTTGATGAGGAGATCAAGCGGCTGCTCTACGTGGCCTGCACGCGAGCGAGAAAAGAATTGCATCTGCTGGGGACGGCCACCATGACTGCGTCAGGACTGAAGGGTGGCGACTCCAAGAGCCTATTAGACGTGGGATGGCCAGCGTTCGCGAAGACGTTTGAAGAGGCGGCGGAGAATCGGGGCGCGGAGAAGGTCGTCGATTTCCCGCTGGCTCAGGCGGTGCAGGCTTCATTTTTCGAGTTGTTCGATCTTGCTGCCGGTACTGAAGAGCGCGGGCCCCGGCTTACCGTGAAGCGGTTGCCTTCGGATGCAGAGATAAAACCGCGAGCGAAGAATGTAATTGTCGCTGGTACGATTCTGGCAGAAGCCGAGACAGCCGAGTCGGTTCGTCCGGAAGGCTCGCGCCGCGCGCGCGTTATTGGGAGCACAGTCCACGCGCTGCTCGATCAGTTAAGCCGTGGAGCGGAGTTCTCTACGTTAGTGGGGCGCACGCGAAACATGCTGCGTGTGGCGGCATTTTTAGGCAGGGCACTCGACGAAGCTGCCCAGGAGGTGCTGACGGCTGTCAAGAATTGCACGAATGATCCAACAGGACGCTGGATTCTCGAACAGCATTCCGGCGCCCAATCGGAAGCGTCGTGGACCAGCTGGGGAGATGACACGCCGCAAACCTTGCGGGCCGACCGCATCTTTCGCGCTGGAGCCGCGCCGCTTGAAACAGGATTGGATTACTTGTGGATCATCGACTACAAGATGAGCGCCCCCACGGGCGCGCCGGTCGAAGAGTTTCTCGCAAAGCAGAGGGCTTATTATGGGCCACAGCTTGCGAGATATGCGGACGCACTCAGAGATCTTAAAGGGACAAACATGCCGTTACGTCTGGGTCTTTACTATCCGCGCGTGGCTCGTTTCGACTGGTGGAGGGACAGCGACTGACGCCTCAGGCCGGCTTGGTTTCGTTCACATGCATGTGGTGGCGGACATCCGCGCCGCGCACCCAGAAGATCACATCTTCTGCGATATTGGTCGCGTGGTCTGCCACACGCTCCAGGCTGCGCGAGATCATGAGCGCAGTCAGGGCCTGGGGCGCCAGTTGGGGTTCGCTCTTCATCACGTTCAACAGCGTGAAATAGGCAGTTTCGTTCAGCTTGTCGACGCTGTCATCCATGGAAAGTACGGAATCGGCGATAGCAGCGTCGCCTTCGATGAAAGCCTGTAACGACTTGCGTACCATCGCAGCGGCAAGGCTGGCCATCTTGGCCGTGTCCACCGGGAGGTCGACGACGGGGAAGGCCTCCAACTCGCGCACCCGGTCGCTGATGCTGGTAGCAGCGTCGCCCACCCGCTCCAGGTCGGCGTTGATCTTGATAACGGCAAGGATGAAACGAAGGTCGATGGCCATGGGCTGTTCCATGGCGAGGAGGTCGAGGGCCATCTGATCGATCTCGCGCTCGAAGCGGTTGATGGCCAGCTCACCGTGATCGACAAGATCGCAGACCGAGAGATCACGCACACGATAGGCTTCGACGGCGCGCTGAATCGACTGCTCGGCCATTCCGGCCATGACCAGTAATTTTTCTTTCAGATCGTTCAAGCTGCGCTGAAACCGAAGTCTCGTCATCCGAACCTGCCCGTAATGTAATCTTCCGTCCTTTTGTCGCCGGGGTTTGTGAATATCTTATGAGTCGAATCGAATTCGACAAGTTTTCCGTTCAAAAAGAATCCGGTGCGCTCTGCTACACGTGCCGCCTGCTGCATGTTGTGCGTCACGATGACGATGGTGTACTGCGACTTCAACTGAAAGATCAGGTCCTCGATCTTTGCCGTGGATACAGGGTCGAGTGCCGAGGCAGGCTCATCCATCAGTAGCACTTCGGGGTCGACAGCCAGCGCGCGGGCAATGCACAGGCGCTGCTGCTGGCCGCCGGAGAGACTGGCTCCGGATTTTTTCTTCAGGTCGTTCTTTACTTCCTCCCACAAGGCGGCATTCTTAAGCGAGCGCTCGACGACCTCGTCGAGAATGCGGCGATTGCGAAAGCCATTGAGACGCAATCCGGAGGCGACGTTGTCATAGATCGACATGGTAGGAAAAGGATTGGGGCGCTGGAAGACCATGCCGATGCGGCGGCGGACCTCGACGGGAGACACGTCCGCATAGATGTCGATATCACTCATCCTCACCGAACCGGTGACACGGGCGATGGGATTCGTCTCGTGCATGCGGTTGAGGCAGCGAACGAATGTGGATTTGCCGCAACCGGATGGACCAATGAGCGCCGTGGCCTCGTTAGGGGGGATGGGCAGATTGATATCCAGAAGGGCATGGTTTGTGCCATACCACGCGTTCAAATTAGTTACCTGAATTCCGACACCCACTAGCTCGCCCCTTTCAAAACACCGCGCGTAGTCACGTATCGCACGAGAGCCACCGAAACTACGATCAAAAGAATCAGGACCAGCGCTCCGGCCCATGCCAACCGGTGCCATTCGTCATAGGGAGAGATGGCATACACGTAGATCTGAAGTGGCAGCGCGGCGATCGGCTCGTTGAGGCTGGCGCTCCAGAATTGATTGCCAAAGGCTGTGAAGAGAAGCGGCGCCGTCTCGCCGGCGACGCGCGCGAAAGCCAGCATGCAGCCCGTGATCACGCCCGGCATAGCTGTGCGCAGCGTAATCGAAAGCACGGAACGCCAGTTTGGCACGCCTAGTCCAAGAGCCGCTTCACGTACGGCGTGCGGCACCATGAGAAGCATCTCCTCGGTGGTGCGCGTGATGGTTGGAATCATCATAATGCCGAGTGCGATGCCTCCCGACACCGCCGAAAAATGCTTTTGCGGTAAAACGATGAGCGCATACACGGCGATGCCCATAACGATGGATGGCACGCCGTTGAGCACGTCGGCGGTAAAGCGGACAGCGTTCGCCACCTTGCCGCCGCGACCGAATTCCGCAAGGAAGATACCCGCTGCAATCCCGATTGGAACGCCCAATGCGCTTCCCACAGCCAGCAGGAGTCCAGAACCTACGATGGCGTTGGCCATTCCGCCGCCGGGTTCGCCCACGGGCTTGGGAGTTTGCGTGAAGAAGGCGAGATTGAGCGAGCTTGCACCCTTATAAAGCAGGTAGATAAAGATCGCGACGAGGGGGGCGATTACCAGCACGGTGCTCAAAATCGCTAAACCAGTTGCCGTATGGTTGGACGCGAGGCGCCAGAGACGGTTGGCACCGCTCGTTTTGTATCGATTCGTCATCGTTCCGTTTTCATCTCTGGTCGCCATATCATCCCGTCAAGCTACGCGTGGCGGAGCTCCGCGAGTGACCGCCCACACCAGCACTCGGGCCAGCGCATTCACAATGATGGTCACAATAAAGAGCGCAAGCCCAATCTCAATCAGCGCACTCAGATACATGTCATCGGAGGCTTCGCTGAATTCGTTCGCGATCACACTGGCCATGCTGTATCCCGGCGCAAGCAGATTCTTCACAATCTCCGGCCGATTGCCGATCACCATGGTTACCGCCATGGTTTCACCCAAGGCGCGGCCCAGGCCAAGAATGATGGAGCCCACAATACCGATGCGCGCATTGCGCAGCACGCCCATGCGGATCATCTCCCAGCGTGTGGCGCCGAGTGCCAGTACGGCTTCCCGCTGGGAGTGCGGAACTGCGGACATCACCTCGCGAGTGAGCGATGAAATAACGGGTAGGATCATGATGGCCAGGATGACTCCTGCGGCCAGCATGCCAATGCCATAATTAGGTTCTGTAAAAAGCCCTGTCCAACCGAGAAACCGGATAAGCCCGGGATTGATGCGCTCGCGCAGCATCGGAACAAGCACAAAGATTGCCCACAGACCGTAAACCACGCTGGGAATGGCGGCCAGTAGCTCAGTAAGGAAAGAGAGAACTCCACGCAGAGCGCGCGGGCACATCTCGGTAATGAAAATGGAGACGCCGACAGCCAGCGGAACTGCAATGATGAGGGCGATCAAAGAGGAAACCAGGGTTCCAAAGACAAATGGCAGCGCTCCAAAGTTGCCATTGACTGGGTCCCACGCTGTATCGAAGAAGAACTTGATGCCAAATTTAGTGAGGGTGAGCTGCGAGCGAGCGATTAGCTCGCTGGCGATCAGCGCAACGATGGCAAAGATGCTGCAAGCGCACATCAGCATCAGCCAGCGGAAACCTCCGTCGGCGACTGACGAGCTGCCCCGAGCCAGCAGGTGCTTCCGAATTGCCGACGGCTCTTCGCCCGGACGAGGCGCAGAGGGTGTTTCTCTTAGCTGAGAAGGCGTTTCGAAGGGTCCGGGCACACGAACGTCCTGAATCTTAGAGTTCACCAGTATCTACCCTAAACGCCAAAAATAAAAACTGGGTTAAACACATTGAAAAATAAGGCGTAAGGATAGCCAAAAATCGGGTTTCAACCGCAGTCGTCAGAGTAAAGGTCTGATTGTACTGTGGAAAAGAAGGCGCACCCTCACGGTCGGATGCCCCTGCGAGCGCGCCTCGGGTTTGCTTGGGGCTTCTATTTCAACTGCCCGACAGTCCCACGAACCTTGTCCGCGACCGTCTTCGGCAGGGGAGCATAATAGAGTGCGCTAACCTCGGATTGCCCGTGGTCGAGCATCCAGTTAAGAAAGTCTTTGATTACCTTGGCCTTCGCGGCGTCCTGCGGCTGCGTGGGGATCAGCAGCCAGGTAAAGCTGGAGATGGGATAGGATTCCTTGCCGGGGGCGTTGGTGATCGACACGCGGTAATCGGCGGGCATCGCCTTGACGTTCGCTGCGGCTTCCGTCACGCCGTCGATGCTGCCTTTCACCCAGTTGCCCGCTGCATTCTTAACATATCCGTACTGAATCTTGTTCTGCAGAGCATATATCAGCTCGACGTAGCCGATGGTCCCCGGCAGTTGGCGAACCATGGCGGCAACGCCTTCGCTGCGGACGGCGCCAATGCCGACCGGCCAGGCAACCGCAGTGTTTTTGCCGACGTTGCTCTTCCATTCGGAGCTAACCTTGGAGAGATAGTCCGTGAAAATGTAAGTGGTGCCGCTGCCGTCAGAGCGATGCACGACGTTGATCTTCGTGGCGGGAAGATTTACGCCGGGGTTGTCCTTCGCGATGCGGGGGTCGTTCCAGTTGGTGATCTTGCCCAAGTAAATGTCCGCCAGAACATCGGGAGAGAACTTCAATTCGGTGTTGACGCCCGGCAGATTATAGATGGGAACAACAGCGCCCAGAACGGTGGGAATATGTACCAGTTTCACCTTGGACGCGGCAATTTGCTCGTCAGTCATGGGACCGTCGCTGGCGCCAAAATCGACCGTGCCGGCCGTCGTCTGGCGGATGCCGCCGCCCGAGCCAATGGGCTGATAGTTGATCTGAACTCCGGGATGTTGAGCGCTGTATTCACTAAACCATTTGGAGTAGATGGGTTCCGGAAAGGTCGCTCCAGCCGCATTCAACTTTTGTGCAAGACCCTGGGACGCCACGCAAATGATCGCCGCAGCCAAAAACAAGCTTTTTCTCACTACTTCCCCCTCGTGAATCTCCGTGCATTGTCGGTTGTGATTGTTACAGCCACTTTACGGAGAGATGAAAAGCGAGAGAAACCCCTTGCCCTCAATTTACATTAAATTGTTTGCAATGAATCATTTATGCGGGCACTAATCATCAGCCGAGATCAGGCGGTCTCGTTCTGGAGTACCCCGGAGACGGCCAACGGCAACGTGAAAAGAAATGTGGCGCCGAAGCCCAGTTCGCTCTCCACGCGAATGGTGCCGCCGTGGGCAAGCACAATGTGCTTGGCGATGGCTAGCCCCAGGCCAGTGCCGCCCGACTCACGCGACCGCGCCTTGTCTACACGGTAAAAGCGCTCGAAGATTCGGTCCAGATGCTCAAATGCTATGCCGGGGCCGAAGTCCTGGACGGAGAATTCAACACAGTCTTCCATTTCGCGTGCGCCTACCAGAACGCGCCGACCACCTTTTCCATATTTCATTGCGTTTTCGATGAGGTTGCCAAACACCTGCGTAAGCGCATCTTCATCCGCAAGCACAATCGCGCCGGTGGCGCCGCCGGATTGAAGCGAAACGTCGGAGTCGAGAACCATACCGGTAAGCGACTCGATGGCGTCGTGAACAAGAGACGAGGCCGAGACGGGGCGCAGCTTCACCTTATAATCGCCGGATTCGACGCTGGCCAGCGCCAGCAAGTCCTCCGTGAGGCGCGTCATGCGTGCAGCATTTTTGAGGATCGTGGTAAGAAACTCTCGCGCGCTGACCGGAATTTCGAGCGTGCCGTCAAGCAGAGTTTCAACGTAGCCGGAAATGGATGTCAGCGGTGTGCGCAGTTCATGGGAGACGTTAGCGATGAAATCCCGCCGCGTCTTTTCCGCCCGCTCAATCTCGGTCACGTCATGTAGCACCGCGACCGCGCCGCCATCGGGAGTAGGTGTGGCATTTACTTCGAAAATCCTGCCCGGCGCAACAGAGGTTGCTTTGCCACTGCGCAGTTCACGATGATGAAGAGCGGCTTCGACACAAGCCAGTACCTCCGGATCGCGGACAGCGTGTACCAGCGCATGGCCTTGACGCACCGCGCCCGGCACGATGCGCTGCATTACGGCATTGGACCAGCTGATTCGCCCTGCGGCGTCGACGGCAACCACCGCCTCCTGCATGCTGTCGAGCAGCGCGGCCAGCTCACGCTGCTTGGCTTCGAGCGCGCGGAAGCTGGCTTCAAGGCGCCCGGCCGTGGCATCGAGAGCGTGCGCTACCTCGGAAATCTCGTCGAGATTCCCTTCCTCGACCCGCGCTGAGAAATCTCCGGCGGAGATGCGGTTGGCAAAGGTGACGATGCGGTCCAGGCGCGCTGCTCCGCGATGCGCGAGAAAGGCGGCCAGCAGCGTAGCCAGAGCCATCGCGACAAGCGAAACCGATAACAGATCGCGGCGCAGGACGCGCATGATGGCATGAATGCCGCTGAGCGAGGCCGCGAGACGCACAATGAGGCCGTCTCCAGCAACCGCGACATAGAGATTGTCATTGCGCTGCGACTGGCCCACGCTTTTTGCGTCGCGGGTTGCCTGGCGAACCTCGGGAGGAATCTGATCCCCGTTCTCGACCGGTTGCGAGCTGGCAAACACGCCGCCATCATGGGCGAAGAAAGCTACCTCTGCGCCCGCGTCGAGTTCTCCCCGCATTGCGAGCTGTTTGAGTTCGAGTGGCTGACCCTGCTTGGCCGCGCTGGCAAGGAGTCGCGCTTTCCCTGCCAGCGACTGCACCAGCTGATTGCGGAGAGAATCCTCGACGATGCGGCCCAGGGAAAAGTCGAGGATTGCCGTACCGATCGCCAGCACCAATACAAACGAGAAAAAAAGCTTGGTGAATACCCTGCCTGTCACAAAATCAGCCATTAGGGATTAGTCATTAGCGATTAGCTGCTTGCCACTAGCATAAGACCTCCCTCTGTCCAGGGGCCTGCGAAAGATCAATAGCCAAGGGCAATTCACTAGTCCCTAATAGCTAATCCCTGTTTTTCTCACGCCTGTCGCGGAAGTTCAAACCTGTAACCCGCGCCGCGCACGGTCTTGAGGTAACGGGGGTTTTCCGGATCGGTTTCGATCTTCTCCCTAATGCGGCGAACGTAAACATCAACGGAGCGCGGTGTAACAAAGCGCGCATCACCCCAAACGGCATCCAGAAGGTGATCGCGGCTGAAAACTCGCCCGGGATGGCGCGCGAGATAGTCGAGCAGCCGAAACTCGGTTGCGGTGGTGGTGGTAAGCACGCCGTGTACCTTCAACTGCATCGCGCTGGCGTCAATGAATACCTCGTCGAAACTGATAACGGATGGCGTCATGGGCCGCTCAAAACGGCGCAGAACGGCTTTGACGCGTGCAAGCAGCTCCCGTGTGGCAAAAGGCTTGGTGATGTAGTCGTCGGCGCCCAGCTCCAGCCCCAGCACGCGCTCGTTTTCTCCGGCACGCGCGGTCAGGAAGATGATGGGTATGGTACTCAGCGCGGGGTGACTGCGCAGACGCCGGCAAACATCCAGGCCATCGCCGCCGGGAACCATGATATCGAGCAGAAACAGCGCGGGCTGTTGGCGTTCCGCGTCGGGAATTAGGTTGGCGGGGGTTCCAAAAACGCGAACGCCGAAGCCGGAGGCTTCGAGGTGATGTTGCACCAGGCGGGAGATATCGGTGTCGTCTTCGAGTACGAATACTGTTTGGCTCAAACGTGTTTCCTCACCCCGCGCAATCGCCTCTGCCTCACAAGGCAGCCGACTGCACGATTGCCACCAGCGTACCCCACTCGGGCAAAGAGAATGCAAAAGTAATGTGAATTTGCTCTGGCCAGGGGCAGACAATCGGCCTAATGGCCTCAACTCTTTAGCTAATGCAGAGTGCTATACTCGCAAATGTCTTGGGACAGGCAATTACACGTTTCCGGAAGCCGCATCCGCGACGGGAAAGCGGTTTCTCGCGTCTTTTCAGGTACTATTCCGGCCAATGCTTCTTGAAAGGGGCCTGTTATAACCGCGATAGATAGACCGCTCCCCCACGCTGGGACGGGAGCTCTGAGGAATTGGGAACCGTGGCCGCCAGTCCGCTAATTTTATGTATCGATGACGAGGCACTCGGCTTGCAAATCCGCAAAGCAGTGCTGGAGCAGGCCGGTTACCGGGTGCTTACGGCTCTGGATGGATCGGCTGGACTCGGTTTGTTCTTCGGTCAGCCGGTAGACGGCGTGATCCTGGACTATTTCATGCCGGGAATGGACGGCGGACAGGTGGCCGAGGAAATGCGCAGGCATCGTCCGGAGGTGCCCATCCTGCTTCTTTCCGCTTACATCAATCTGCCGTCAGAAGTGATTCAGATGGTGAACTTCACGGTGTTGAAAGGCGAAGGACCGAAGGAGCTTCTGGATAAGGTCCGCCAGATGTTGGAAATGCTGCACGGCGGGGGGGCGCTCGGTGAATCTGCGTGAGTTCAACCGCATTCTCCGTCAAACGCTGTTTCTGCCTATACTTCTGCTGCTCGCTCTTGCCGGCTTCGCCGCCTGGCAAATCATGCGATCATCGGCCTCCGTTCGCGCCATCGATCGCAGTGATGAGCTGTCGGCACAGATCGTCGAACTCGAGAAACTGATCATCGATCAGGAGACGGGATTGCGGGGCTTCCAGCTCACCGGCGATCCGAAGATGCTGGCCCCTTACCAAGCCGCCATCGATCCGATCAATCATCACTTCGACAACCTTCATCAACTGATGGCCGGAAGAGCAAAGCAGACCGGGCGGCTGGCCGAAGTAAGGGATCGCTATCAAATCTGGCTGGGACTCGCCGAAGGCGTGCTCAACAAAGATCCAGCCACCCTGAACGACCCCCAACTGAACCAGCACGGCAAGCAGCTAATGGATAACGTGCGCACCGCTTTGGACGATTTGTTGCAGGCCGAGGCGCGTGTGCGAAAGAGGCGTTCGGATGCAACCTTGATCCTCGAGCGTCATGAATTTGCTGCACTCGTGATTGCGGCCTTGGTCGTCGGCGTCTTTCTGGGAGTTTTCACGCGCAGCCGTCTCCACCGTGTGTCGCGCGCCTATGACGCAACGCTCGAAGAGCTGGAGCGTCAAGCCGAGGAGATCTACGAGAGGCGGCAATGGCTCCAGACCACGCTCGAATCAATCGGCGACGCCGTGATCGCCTGCAACAACGACGGCAAAATCGAGTTCATGAACGCCGTCGCACAAAGCCTGACCGGCTGGACGGCTCAGGAAGTGCTGGGTCGTTCACTTGCCGAAGTCTTCCACATCGTCAACGAAGAGACCCGGGAAGAGGTTGAGAATCCAGTTGAAAAGGTCTTTCGGCAGCAGACGGTGGTAGGCCTGGCGAATCATACCGTGCTCATTTCCCGGCAAGGCGAGGAATATGTAATCGATGACAGTGCCGCTCCGATTCGTGCCCAGGACGGCGACACGAGAGGGGTCGTGCTGGTATTTCGCGATGTCACCGAGGCGCGCCGCACTGAGGCTGCCCTGATTGCAGGGGAAAAGCTCGCCGTGGCCGGACGCCTCGCCGCCTCCATCGCGCACGAAATCCATAATCCCCTGGATTCGGTCGCGAACCTGCACTTCCTGCTGGCAAGTGAAGCCGATTCGGAGAAGCGCGCCGAGTACATCCAGCTTGCCCAGCAGGAGCTGGGCCGAACCATGCAGATCAGCCGCACGCTTCTGAGCCTCTACCGCGAGCCGAAGGCACCCGTTCCCGTCGACCTGGAGGAGTTAGCCGATGGAGTGCTCCTGCTGCTCGAACGCCGCCTGATACAGCAAGGCATTCAGGTAGAGCGCGACTTCTCCGAGCCGTCGCTCGTCGAAGGTTTTCCGGCAGAACTGCGGCAGGTCTTTACGAACATTTTCGTCAACGCGCTTGAGGCAGCGGGAAAAGGTGGACGCATCCGGATTCGCATCGAGCCCGTGCCCGCCGAAGAACTCCGGGGCACGGGAACGATGGTCGAAGTGACCGACAGTGGACCCGGTATTTCAAGCCAAGCTGGCGAGAACCTCTTTCAACCCTTCTTCACGACTAAGGGTGAGAACGGGACCGGGTTAGGACTCTGGGTAAGCAACGGAATCGTGCAGAAGCATGGAGGAACAATTCGCATTGCCAACAGCAGCAACGACGCCGACCTGAAGGGCGCCTGCGTTCGCGTCTATCTGCCGGCACATACTCTAGCCAGCGCCGCAACCCGCGCGACCGCCCATGTGAGCTGACACTACATCGACTGAACTGGGATCAGCGTAAGATCGTCGACCAGGCCGACCTCTTTCTGAACGAACGGTTCAGCGTATCGCACGCCCGCCAGCAGGCCGTAATGCCGCGCTACGGAGAATGTCCTCTCGCGGATCTCTTCTTCCGGTACAAACAACCCGCTCCCCGCCTGCTGGTTCACATACTGTGAGCCATAGGCCATGAGTGCGCGGTGGCGCTCTTCGATAACGCTGGTAATATCGACGACAAAACTGGGACGGACGTCCGCATAGAGGCTGGCATAGACTATCTTGTATGGGCGATGCGGCATGGTACCCGTTTCGACTTTCGCGAGGCCGCTCAGAAAGCAGGCTTCATAGCCGAGGGTCGCTGTCGTGTAGTGGTCTGGATGACGTCCGGCTCCGTAAGGAAGAATCACCACGCGCGGTCTTACCCGCCGCAGAACCTCGACAACCTTGACTCGATTTTCGTAGGTGTTTTCAACGCGTCCGTCCGGGATGTCGAGCGCATCACGCCACGCGACACCTAAAATGCTCGCCGCTTCGCGTGCCTCTGCTGCGCGTTCTTCCGCTGTTCCCCGTGTACCCGCCTCGCCGCGCGTCAGATCCAGAATTGAGGTGCTCACGCCCAGTGACCGCATTCGGAGTAACGTCCCGCCACAGGTCTGCTCCACGTCGTCGCGGTGCGCGGCGATGGCAAGCACATCCGCCTGCGGAACGTCGGCTTTCGAATGATCGGTCACTTCGTCCTCGGTGGCCAGAAGCAAAAAGCACGGCCTTCTGGAAGCCGTGCTTTCGATTGTCTATCTGCTCTTAGTACTGAGTGTTGTCGCCATCGCTGGCCGCATCCATGTAGGCCACATCGATGGCGGTTCCCGCAACTGTCACATTGGAGTTGTCACGCTCTGACCCGTCGGCCGTATTGTAGATATAAACCTGTCCGCCCTCAGCCGTATAAACCTTGTTCAGCCCGGTGACCGCCGCAATCCCCGTGGCATCGCCTTTGTAGGCATCGAGCAGTGACGAGTTGTTCGATGTGTTGAACATGGTCAGGCAACCATACTGATTGCTTCCCCCCGCCTGATTCACTCGGTAGTGCTCGCCGGCCTGGCACTGCGACGAACCCACCCACAGCGTATTGTTGTCGCCGAATACCATCTTGTTATGCGTTCCGTCACTGATCGGATATTGGCCCGCAATACCGCCAGTCAGTGTGTTCAGCACGGTAAGCTGGCCCAGAAAGAGGCCGTCGCCTGACTGTCCCGGCGTCGCGCACTGGAAGTTCGCCCCGGAAGCCCGGCACTGTCCGGCCACATACATCGTATTGCCGTTGAATATCGCGTTCGTTGCGCCGCCCGGGATTGCAATATTGCTTGTGGCCACCAGCGCGATGCCGCTGGCGCCCACCGTATTCGGGTTCAGCAACCCCGAGGTAACGGGGATAACGCTCAGGCTGGCCGTCGTTCCACCGCACTCCGGACCGCAGTTGGTGACGTAGATGGTCGATCCATCGGGCGAAAAGACCGCCTTGTTCGGATTATCGAATGTCGCCGTGGGGCCGGTACTCACTGGAAAGACGCAAAACTGTGGCAGGTTCTGAGGCTCGCAGTCTTGCGCACCCAG
>Ga0206959_10254_pt1 | contig 13522 bp, 5 predicted proteins | sample Alteio_BWOrgHeat_31_FD_152971 | JGI IMG/M metagenome (GOLD analysis project Ga0206959, IMG submission 152971) | Enriched cells from forest soil in Barre Woods Harvard Forest LTER site, Petersham, Massachusetts, United States -... | ecosystem: Environmental > Terrestrial > Soil > Temperate forest >...
CTGACTGCCGATGGCGCAGCCGAATCCGTCGACCGAGGTGAAGTATTCGGGATTGGCGGCGGCGAAGCCGGTGGCTGTCATGAAGGACTCAGGGAGATCCTTGCGGATAATGCCCGCGGGCTGCGCGAGCGCTGGAACGGTAGGCGTATATTCGGCAGCGAGCGCGGCGAAGATGGGCTGCTCGGCAGCGCTGTAGGTCAGCGTGATAGGGACAAAGGTCAGCATCGCCGGAGTGATCGATGGATCCCAGGCTGGTTTCGCGAGGCCGGGCAACAAAGCCGCGCGCAGGACGGGCTGCGCCTTCGAGAAAGGCAGCTCTTGTCCGGAAATGAGAGGAACAGGAGCGGTAGGGTCGCCATTGGGGAGCAGAAGCAGGTTGGCGACGAGGTTGGCGCCGTCCCATCTCTGGGGTAGAAGCATGAGGCTCAAATTTGTGCCGGGCATAGCTGACTCCGTTAATGTTTCGAGCTAAGTGAGCTGCTGCAGATTGATTTCTTTCTGGAAAGTCCACGAGCCGGACCAACTGATATTGATGACCCAGCAGATGCTGATGTGAATGCCCACGGACGCGGTCCCGATGAGGTTGGCGTCGAGCGGATCGGATGGGTTGAAGCTAAGGCCCAGACCGGCGGTGATGGTAAGGGCAGCGCTGGCCAGACCCCCGAGGACATCCACCTCAGCCTGACCGGTGAGCAGGAAGAGAAGGGTGATGAGGGTGGGCGTTCCCGAGATCTGAATCTGGACGGCGATGGTAATGGATGCCGATCCGGAGGCGATGCCGAGATCGATGGCCAGTCCGATGCCGATGCCGGCCTGGATGAGGATGTCGGGCGCGTTGTTCTGCACGCCGATTTCGAGACAGAAGGTTCCGGAGAGAGGATCGACGATCCAGTGAACGGGCGCGTCGGGAGTTCCGATGCTGAGCAGGAAGTCGATGCTGAGTCCGACGATGTCCATCGTCGCGCCGATGTCGAGCGAGATGTCGTTGATGGTGCCGGGGCCGAGGGGAATCGACGGCAGCGCGAAGTTGTCTGTGACGGCGAGCTTGCCGTTGGAGAAGTTCATGTTGAGGCCGGGCGGCGGCGCGGTCGGGTCCTGAGAGCCGATCACGCCGGCAATGTCACTTAGAGCAGTAAGGAATTTCGTGACCGGCGCGAGGATGCCATAAAAGACCAGGTCGAGCTTGGGGAAGGCCGGCAAGGTGTCGGCGTCAGCGTGGAAAGAGCCCTGAAGCGCGAGCAGAGGACCGCTGTCGAGCGAGGGGATGGTCAAGCCAACGGCGATATGGTTGATGTCCAGCGACCACGATGGACCGGTGGTCTGGCCAAGAGCGATCTGGACGGTCGGCTCAAGGCTGACGCTGGGGTCTTCTCCTTGCCAGTAGAAGTAGAGATCGGCGTGAGCGACGGAACAGGAGATGAGCCGGACGGGAGTTGAATGCACGGTCGGCGAGAGCGTGAGACCTTGCGTGATCGCGAAGGTGGCGTTGCCCGACTGGTTCTGAATAGGCGGGATGAGGTCGCTGCTCGGGAATTGCAGACACGAAGTGATGGCCGGGAAGCTGCTGATGGCTCCGAGCAGGGCTCCGGCATGGGCGACATTGAGTGCGTCGCCAAGTGTGAGATTGTCAGTACCGTAGGTGAGGATGGGCCGCGAGAGGAAATTGCTCTGCGTGCCGGTGGCCTGGAGGAATCCGTAGAAGGTTGCGGGCGGCGTGGAGGAGCCGGCGGCCAGCCGGAAAATATCTGCCGGGTCGGCGAAGTGCACATACTTGTCGGGTGTGCTGCCGCCTCCGGTGTTCGGCTGTACGAGGGGTACTGAGGTAGTGGGATTGATGGGGACCGGGGCTGCCTGTGACTGCGTACGCGAGCCCATGCTCCAGTGACCATCGGATGAGAGCTTGGGGAGTCCGCGGACGGCGACAGCGAGGCCGAGGCCACTGGTCGCAGTGTCGGAAATCGGTGTCGCGTCGAAGGATGTCGCGCGCAGCAGGCTCTTCGCTGAGGCGACGTTGAGAATGGCGTTGATGGGACCTCCCGCGCCATTGGCGAGTGCGGTGAAGTTGGCCATGTTCGACATGTCGAGGTGGTAGAAGGCGCGGAGTCCGATGAAGCCGGTGATTCCAGTCGAGGCCACGCAGACGTGAGAATTGCCGCTGAGGTCCTGGAGGGTAGCGCCGCCCTGTATGACCTGATGCTGAGGCTGGATGGCCACGTCGGCATTGAAGGTGACGGGCTGGAGCTGGATCTGCTCCTGATGAGAGGTGCCGTCTTCGGTGCCGAGCGTGCTGACGGGAAAGCCAAGTTCCTGAATATTGCTGACGTTGATGAGACCAGTGAGGAGTCCGGCCTGGATCTGCGTGCTAGGAATGTCCGCTTCGGCGGGAAAATCGAAGAGGCCGTCGCTCGCGGCCTGCCACCCGCTGTCATAGCGCAGGACCGAACCCGATCCCTCGCGATCGATGGTGATGGTGCGGACTACCTTGATGGCCCATGGATAGATGATGCTCTGGACCTGGATGAGTTCGTGGCTGGTCCGCCCGATGAGGACGTGGAAGTGCGCCTTGATGACATCGGTTGGGTGCGGGGTGGTGGTATTGGTCCACTCGCTAAAGGTGCTTGCGCCATAGCCGGTGAGATCGTAGCGGCGCAGCGGGACGCCGGTAGTTCCCTGGCTGGGTATGTCATTGAAGCGGCTGGTGAAGATATCTGCAACGTCACGTCCAAGGACCTGTTCGCCATAGGAAAGGTCGCCCGCAGGAGGGTTGTCGAGGTAGTTGCGGAGATAGCTGCGTCCGGCGAAGACGGGGTTGGGCTGGGTGAGATCTGGCGCGGTGAAGCTCAGCTGCCATGCGCCGGTATAGATGCTTCCGGCGGGCGTAGACGAAGCCGGGAAGCTGGGCTGGACCAGCGTGAGGTTGGGCAGGAGGGTGCCCTTGGAGGTGGCTGCATCGAGCGCGCCGGTGATACCGAAGGGAAGAGTGAGCGCAGCGGTGAAGCCGCCCTGCCCGGCATAGAGCAGGGCCTGGAGTGACTGCAATGGCGAGATGGGAATGAGTGTGGCGGAGCTTGGCCGGACTTCGGTGATGGGTCCGTCACCGGGTGGAAAGAGCAGCTTATCAGTGGGAGAACTGGGTGGGGGGGCAGGAGGGGGAGAAATGGGTTGGACAGGAGCGGTGTTGTACATCGGCTCCCAGGCGATGGCGGGAAGGGTGAAGAGTGGCAGCAGCGAGGCCGGTCCGCGGACTGAGATTCCGTCGATGGTATAACGCCGCTCGTTATTGTTTGTGACTTCGACACCAAGCAGGCTGGCGCGCGTGGAGACGTCAAGGAGCAGGTAGGCATTCTCCGGCCTGGGGTAAGCAGGCGGTTTGGGTGCGACTGCGAGCGGCTCGGCGGCTGTCGGTGCGACAGTTTTGTCCGAGACGAGAGCCTGTTCGGGTGAAGATTCGAAGGGGATGGGATGGATGGGGAATGGGAAGTTCAGGACCGGCGGCGGGACCGGGGTTGAACCGGCTTCGGTTGTCGGCGGCTTCGCGGGATGCTTGTGGGCTGTATCGATCAGGCGCATGATGACCTGGCTGGGCTTGGACCAGCCGATCTCGGCGAGCAGATAGCCGTAGATGTCGAAGATGTCTTGTCCGGTGTTGTAGCCGCCGGTGTAGGGATCGGGCAGGTAAAGCTCGATGAGCAGGTAGCCGAAGAGGATGAGCACCAGTCCTTCGCCGGCATTGAACTGCGCGTCCGTTGTGGCATTGATGAAGATCGAGGCTGGAACGCCCACATCGAGCAGAGCGTTGTCGAGCGCCATGGGAAAGGCCGCGGGTGGCGAGTTAGGCAGGACCTCGGGGTCGGGCGTTGAGGAAGTGACGATCAGATGATGCCCCGAGTTGTTGCGGACGAGTCCCACGTTTCCGGAAAGAAAGACGGCCGGAATGCGCGCCCCTGTGGCCAGCACAGGCCGGTCGACCAGGGCGTCAAGGACGGCGACGTAGCTGACGATTTCGGTATGCGGCGCGAGCGCGTAGAGGAGCAACTGGCCGGCAACGCGTCCGGCAATAAGCTGGCATCGGCGCTTGTTGTTCGTGTCCTGATCGTCCCACAGATCGAATTTCTGCTCGATGACTGCACCCGGAGGCGAGCCGGAAAGGACAGAGAAGTACAGGCTGTTGTTCTGTGCGATAAGCGATCCGATCAGAGCAGGTTCGCGGCGGGCGATGTCCGTCCAGTGGCAGGAGATTCCGACGCCGAAGACAATCGCGAAGTACCCCGGGCCGGAGGCCATGCCCAGCGTCGTAGGCGTGGACTCGCTGACGCTCAAGGCCCAGCCCGCGCTCTCGATAGGGGCGGAGCCCGCGAATTCGAAGAGCTTTCCGGTAACTGGTATTGGCGTGAAGGTGGCGGCGGAGGGTTTTCCAGGAATATAGAGGAACCCCAGCTCCGCGTTGTAGGCAGCGGGAAGGTGGGACTGCGCGCACTCGACCGGTTCGCTGTACAAGACAGCAGAGCAATGACCCGCAGTGATGGATGCCAATCCGGAAGGGGGAAAGGTAGCGTCAATTTTGGTGGGCGCGGTGACGTTGGTTGGGAATCCGGCGGGTCCGACCGGCGAAGCGGAAGGCACGAGGCTGAGGCTGAGGGTTGCTGTGGCGGGAACGGTGACGGTGGTCGATCCAAAGGTGAGAGGCTGATCGCAGTGGATCTCGCCCGACTGCATGGCGATGCCGGCATATCCGTCCGAGGGGGCGGAAGAGACGAAGGGCTGGGCGGCGAGCCAGGCGGAGCCGGATGAGATCGTGGCGTCAGTGGCCGATCCGGAAACGGAACTTGAGATCGGGAGCACACAGAGCACCATTGATCCACGAACGAACTGCACGGTCTCGATGAAGTGAAAGATCACAATCCACTTTGTTGTCGTGATCTGGAGCTGGGCGCTGGTGACGTTGATGGCACCATAAGCTGCCGCCGGGCTCAACGCACGGGCCCAGGCGGGCAGCTCGAGTCCGCCGAGCGCCGTAGGCTCATGGTCGAGAACGACGACGCGGCTGGAGATATTTTTCTTGAGCGCAATGGGAACGATGGTGGAGATCCACTCGGGAGGCGCAGCGGCAGCCACTGGCCGCGCAATCGCGACCTCAGCCGCGACAGGTATGGGTTGCTGGGGTGGCGGGGCACCGGCCTTGGTGAGGATGGGCGGCTTCGAGAAGTCGATGGACTGCCAACCGCCGGGGGTGCTGAGGTCGCGGGCGAGCTGGTCGGCATCCTGGCCCGAGGCGACGGCGCGCGCCAAGGCTATGCGCAGAGGGTCCAGTTCGACCGGCGCGGAAGTGGACAGGGCGGGTAGCTTGGCAAGTTCGACTGCGAGTGCGTCGGCATTGATAGAGGGCGGCGTGGACATGGGGATCTCCGCGGTTGCTGGCAAATCCGGATTCGAATCTGGGCTCGAATCGGGGCTTCCGAAAGAAGCGGCAATTCGCGCTGGGGAATGTGACTCCCAAAGGGAGGGCAACTACTATTTCAAGAAACCGGGCCTGGAGCCTACAGAACACCATCAGCGACACTCGCGTGACAGGCCGAATCAGCAGGCGGGAAAGGGTGATATTGAGACAGCCGCAACAGTCTGCTCCGCCGATACGGAACTGTCAACTCACCATTTGAATTGCGGGGAATGTGGGGTGGTGTGGCCCCCGAACGCGGGCGCGAAGCTTTCCAAATGTGATGGGCCGTGTGGAGTTGGAACGTGTCAGTGCCTACCCAGAACCTTCCTTCTCGAGTGAGCCCCGAGGAGGCCTTTCAAACTCTTCGAGCAGCCAGACTTTCGCTGCTGCCCATTCGCGCTTTACAGATCGCGGCGACATGTTCATAGCGTTTGCAACGGCGTCGACGGAGAATCCGGCGAAGTAGCGAAGTTCGACAATCTTAGCGCGTCTCGGATTGACCGTCTCAAGGCTGTTGAGGGCGTCATGCACAGCAATCACTTCTTTCGAGCGTTCTTTAGAGATGGCCAGTCCTTCGTCAAGCTCAACGCGTTCAAGACCACCGCCCCTCATTTTGGCATCGTGTTCTCGCGCGTGATCGACAAGCACATGGCGCATCACCGTTGCAGCCACGGCGATGAAATGCTCGTGGTTCTGCCAATCGATGTCGTCCTTGGCCAGACGCAGGTATGCTTCGTTGATTAAAGCTGTCGGCTGCAGGGTGTGGTCCGGCCGCCGCTCCCGCCGCATGTATAACCTGGCCAGCCGGTGAAGCTCGTTGTAAACGAGGGGCAGCAGCTTCTCGGCTGCTGACTCGTCTCCGTTCTTCATAGCCCTTAATAGAAGGGTGACTTCTCCGTCAGCTGTACACATCGTCGTTGGTTCACGCCTATAGGGAGAACTAACAGCCGGGCGATTCGGGGTCTTTCGATGGTTGCTAGGCTAGGCCTTATAGCCGCTGGTTGCAACTCCGACTTTAGACACCACACCGGTAGCAGGCGGAATTCTTCCGGCCGGCTGGCACCTTTTCTTGTTTCCTTACGCTTTAAGGAATTGAGACAAGCAGGTTGGCGGGAGGAAAATAGGTGCTGCTACCGCGTAACGATTGGTATAAGCTCAGTCACAATCCCAGCAGGCGATGGAGGGAGCGACTCAGTTGCGTCTCTCCAGGCCAACATCATCCGGAATCCTCCTCCGGTGCCGGGACCTGGGTCGGCCTGATGCTCGCTGCACCCGACGCCGGGAAGAGCTCGGGTATGCCGGCGAATCTGCCGTCATCAATATGCGCGGAGTCACCAAGTGGGCTCTCCCTAGTCAACGGCTTTGCTGGATTGACGAACATGGATCCTCGACGAGAGTTGGCGGAGCAGATTTTCCTGGCCGCGCTGGATGTGAATCCAGCCGAGCGGGATGCTGTGCTCGACGAGAGGTGCGGCAAAGACGCGGCGCTGCGAGTCATGGCCGAGGAGATGCTGGCCAGGCATGCGCGCGCCGGCAGCTTTCTTGAGCATCCGCCTCTGAATCTTCTCGCCGGATCGACTCGTACGATTGACGGCAACGGAGCTGCTTCGGTTCGGGCACCTGCGGGGCGGCTCACGCCCGGCCAAATCCTGAACGGGCGCTTCGTGATTGTCCGCTTTATCGCCAAGGGCGGCATGGGCGAAGTCTATGAGGCAGAGGACCCCTTCCTGCAAAGCGTCCACGTGGCCCTGAAAACGATCCTTCCTCACATGGCCGACGATCCGGCCCTGCAGCAGCGTTTTGAACGGGAAGTATTACTTGCCCGCGAAGTTACTCATCCAAATCTATGCCCTATTCATGACATCTTTCATTGCGAAGAGCCGCCACCGAGCTTCCTGTTCTTAACCATGAAGCTCCTGCCGGGTGAGACTCTGGCTGCGCGTTTGCGCGGGTCTGTATCGATATCGGTTGAGGAAGGGTTGGCCATCTGTAGGCAGATGGCCGCCGGGCTGCTCGCCATCCACGGCGCCGGCGTCGTGCATCGGGATATCAAGCCGAACAACATCATGCTCGACGGCATCGGACCAAATGTGCGGTTGTGGATCACCGATTTCGGTCTGGCTCGCACATTCGAGGCTGAACCGACGATTCAGGGCAAGGAAGTGGTGGCGGGTACACGCGGTTACATTGCTCCGGAATTGTTTCTTGGACAACAGCCCTCGCAAGCCAGCGATCTTTATGCCTTTGGTGTCGTTCTGCACGTAATCTTCACAGGCCAAAAGCCGACGGAGACAGAGGACGGATCCTCGGTTGTTGTCAGTCCGCGATTGAGCGCGTCAGGCGTGCCTTCGTATTGCGCGGACCTGGTGAGGGGATGCCTCGATCACAACCCTGAGCGGAGATGCGAGGCCTTTAACGATGCGCTGGAATTCCTCGATCTGAAGAGACGGCCAAGAAGACAGTGGACGCGGCGTCAATTTGCGGTCGCGGCGGCGGTTACTGCTTTCACGCTCTCCGGCGGCGCCTGGATGGAACGCGATGAATTGTACAATTGGACGCATCCGATCCCCCCGAAGCGTTTCGTCGCCCTGCTGAACTGGCCGAAAACGTCCGACATCCACGTGATGCCCATGCTGACCGGCGCCCTGACTGCAATTAAGGGTGGACTGGCTCGTCTGGAGGCTTTTGACCGGAACCTGTTTGTAATCTCGCCCGAGGATTTGAATCAGGACCCCGGGAAAGCGTCACAGTTGAAGGAGGTCTGCGATCCGCTGGGAGCGAACCTGGCACTGGCCGCCTCCGGCATTCCGGGAGCCAAGTACTTTGAGCTGGTCCTGCGATTGCTCGATCCATTTACGAATCGAACGATCCGGAAACGGGAGATCAAGTGTGCACTGGCGGATATTACATCGCTGCCCGACAAAGCGGTGAAGGAAGCAGCGGCGTTGCTGAATCTAAGTCACTATCTCAAGAGCAGCGGACGAACCGAGCCGGGAACGCAGTCTATCGCGGCATTTACCGCCTTCCAGCAAGCCGAGACGCTGATGAAGCAGCCCAACTATACCGGTCTTGATGAAGCAATCGAGAAGTACAAAGAAGCTGTGGAGCTGGACCCGCAGTATGCGATCGCGCACGCGGAGCTGGCGATGGCATATATCGAGCTTTATGCTAAACGCCTGGATCCGAGCTTCCTCAATCTTGCTCGCAGAAATTGCACGCGAGCCCTGGCTCTCGATCCCGCTCTGGTGGAGGGCCATCTCGCTCTTGCGTTGATATTGGAGCAAACGGGAAATAAACAGGGTGCGCTCGACGAGATTGCGAAGGCTCTTAAGTATGACCCGTCCAACCCAATAGCACCCTTACGCCAGGCGGAGATCTACCAGACGCTGGAGCGCTGGTCCGATGCTGAGAAGGCGTACCAGCGTGTATTGAATGAGAGGCCGAATTACTGGCTTACCTATATTGACCTTGGGGCTCTGTATCACAGTCGGGGGAAATTTCAGGACGCATTGCAGGCCTTCCGGGATGCGAGTGCTGCCGCACCGGGGAGTGCCCTGCCCCTAAGTAACCTCGGTGTGGAATACCTGCATACAGGCGACTTCGCTGCGGCGACTGAAAGTCTGAAAAAAAGCTTAGCCCTGGCTCCTGATTTTTACCCCACACTCACGTTCTTGTCTCTTGCGCTGCGATGCCAGGGCAAATATGAAGATGCCCTCACCTATGCTCAAAAAGCCGTGCAAGTCAATCCTGAGTACGACGAGAACTGGCTGGAGCTCGGCGATTGCTACACCTCCATGCGAAACCGGCAGAGTGAAGCCAAAAACGCTTATATGCAGGCGGCAAGAGCAGCGGAGCGGCATCTTCAAACCGATGCGGCGGACGGTCCGAGCTGGATGCTGCTGGCCCTATACCGCGTAAAATCGGGTACCCCAAAGGACGCGCTCGCGCTGGTTCAGAAGGCTGAGTTGCTGGGCGCAGGCGACATGGAATCGCAGATTTACAAGGTAAGGATTCTGGAGCTCCTGGGCATGCGCGACGAAGCACTCGCTACTCTTAAGGCTTGCTTTGAAAAGGGAGCGAGCGACATACAGATTGTTCTCATCCCCGAAATGCAGGGGCTTCGGGGGGATCCACGCTACCGGCAAATGGTCGAGTCAAGGTCCGGCGGTGCAGAGGCGAGCCATTTACCAAAGACCAAAGACGGGTGACACGACGCGAAGAATACATAAGTCCAGCTCCTAAAGGAGGAAAGATGGACAGTTCGTGAACGGCCGGAGATGGAAAGAGTGTTTTACGCCGGGCAAACTGCGGCGTCCCCAGAATTCCTAAACAGACGGCCCGAGATAAACAACTAACTTTCGAAAGAAAAAGAGAAAGAGGGTTATATGACAACGAAAACCAAGTCAGCCACGGTGACCAAGTCAGGTAAAACAGTTATCAACGTGCCCAACCCCGACACATTACCAGTCTATTCTAAGGCATACATTGGGGCGACTATTGCCTGGAAAGCGAGCACACCAAGCTATCCCAAGTTTCAACTGAATTTTGGAGAGTCCAACCCATTCAATGGCAGGAAAAATGCCAAATTCAGTGGTGAAACCGGCCAGCCTTTAGCGCTTGTTGCCAAAAACGCCGGGGACTTCGAATACAAGATTACACATATCAAGCAAGACGGCTCGAAATGCCATACGGGGCCATTCGCGATAAGAGTCCAAATCGGCCCGAAGAGGTGCCCGCCATTCTGCTGATGGGGGATCGGACCGTGGGGACGCCGTTGATCGAGTGGCTGCGCCGGGTCGATCCTCGCTCAATTGAGGATTTGCCATCGGCTCTTTCGACACGTGAATGGCTCGGCCAAGTCCGAAGGTTGCAAGCGGGCTTCCAGCCGCTGGCGATCACGCCGAGGATGACGAACGCTCCGCTCATTACGCGATGGTGGCGGGAGGCGGATCGTCTGGGGATCGCGTTGCCAATCCGCTTCCCACACTAGATCTGAAGGTTATCTATCTTTACTGACCTTTACCGGCTTTACTGACCTTTACCGGCTTTACTGACCTTTACCGGTAACTGGGTTACACTAGCAATCCGATCGAATATAAGATCGGGCAGATGGGATAGAGATACATAAGAATCAGAGAAAAGGCATTACCGCTTGTCCCGGGGTAGAGTTAACCCCAAACCAATCAGCTGTCAACAAATAACCACGGGGGGCGTCACATGGCAGTTGGTCTTATTTCATGGGGAAGATTCCTGAATGCCACGGGTGAAAGAGTTACCGTGCCGGCACCGTCCACCGATCCGGGTAAGCCCTGGTTGTGGGATTTCCTGCGAGCCGAGGCAGGCGCAATTGGCTCGTTCTTCGACCTCGTTCAGCTGCCTCCGTGGTCGCTGGCGCAGGGGGGGACGGGATCGGGCTGCGACGGCTATGGTATCTTTCAGCGACGTAATCTCAACGGAACCCGCTATGGCTCGCTCGAGAGCCTGATGGCGGCGATTGCCGCGCTGAATGCGAACGGCTGCCAAACCTACGGCGACCTCGTGCTCCATCAAATGATCGGGGAAAATGGCGGACCCGGCGTCTTCCGCTATCCTGGCGCGGACGGCAAGACGATGAATGGACGCGGTCAAACGACGCCAGGCTGGTTCCGCGGCGGCATGAAGCAGAATGACCCCATTCCACCTTTCTGTCGCGAGGATGACGTACCGGTGCCGGCTGACGATTTCCCCTTTGGCCGTGAACTGAGCTACCAACACTGTAATCCCGCACATGTTACAGAGAACGACGCAAAGGACTATCTGGTGTGGGCGCACGCACGGACTGCGGCGACGGGGTTCCGCTTCGATGACACCAAGGGAACCTATGCGCCATCCGTTCGGGGGATCATGGACGCTCTGCCGAATGCCGTGTTCTACAGCGAATATTTCGATGGGAACCCGGCGAATCTTAACTGGTGGGCCACCTCTTCTCCGATGAAAGGACGGTCGGCGGTAGAGGACTTCACGCTGCACTTTGGCCTCCAGGCGGCGTGTAACGGGTTCGATGCGACGCAGCTTGATACGGGATACTGGCAGTGGAACTCCGGGCTCTCAGTAGGTTTCGTCGATAACCCAGACACCGATACGAGTCCTGGCCAGCAGGTAATTTTTAACAAGGGGCTGGCGTATGCTTACCTCCTGTCCCTGCCTTTGCGCCTGGCGCTGATCTACGGGAAAGACTATTTCTCAAGCGCAGTATGGCCTGGCGCTTATGGCCTGAAGCCATTGATCGACAACCTGTGCTGGATCAGCCGCACCTTTGCCTTTGGCGCTTACGAGGTGCGGTGGGTCGATCGCGATGTCCATGTGGCATCACGCGACGGCAATGGCGGCGCCGTAGGCTGGAGCGGCGGCTTGTTGACGGCGCTGAACTTCAACGTGCTCGCACCGCGCACGATCACTTGTTCGACACCATTTGGGCCGAACCGCTGGCTGCACGATTACACCGGACATCATCCGGACATATGGACCGATGGAAATGGGAATGCCACGTTCACGATTCCCTCGAATGCCTTTTCGAGCGGCGAATCCTACCTTTGTTTTGCGCCGGGCGGCGTAAACCATCCGGTCGCGCAGACGCCACACTCGACGACGCAAACTTTCTTCGCAGCGGCCGATCTGGACGTGATGCCAGCCAGCAACACTTCGCAGCGGCTGCCGCAGCGTATCTACTGCGCGAAGGACTCGAAGGTATCGCTCAAGCTGTCGGCTCACCTTCCGGCAACGGCTACATTGCTGGCTACGGTCACGTCTCCCAGCGGAGAGACGATCTCATCGCAGCGCATCGGGACAGGGGCAATCGGGGCAGGACCGGAAGAGTCGTTCGGCAAGACCGCGGCTGAAGGCTGGCACACGATCTTTGTCGAGGGATCCGGCCTTCCGGCAACAGGACTGGATTATGAGCTTGCTGTCACTTATTCGGGGGTAAGAGGATGAAAGTTTCATGGAAGTCTATGATGCTTCAAGCAGCAATCGGAACGGCTGTCTGCCTGGTGTCCACCAGCCTCACGGCTCAGACGATGGCGCCATGGCTCACCCGATCGGCGGATAACTCAAGAAGCGGCTGGAATCCGAGCGAGACAGTGCTGACGCAGGCATCGGTTGACCAGAAGGGAATTCGCCGGGTCAACATCATTCCTGTGATCGGGGATGCGCGGGGCATGGAAGCGCAGCCGCTCATCCTGCCGAATGTAAAGACTGTTTTGGGCACACGCGACGTCATGGTGCTGCCGTCGATGGCTAACATCGTGCGCGGAGTGGATGCGCATGATGGCTCGGGCATCTGGCAGGTTTCGCTGGGGATGCCGATCACCGGATCTGGAAAGATCGACTTCCACGTCATTAACGATCATTGGGGATGTCTCTCAACCGGAGTGATTGACCCCGACCTCCAGCGGCTCTACCAGATATGCTGGGTTTCGCCTGATCAGACAGGGAATCCGCAAACGGCTCGCTACTTCATGTTTGTGCTTAATGTCGCAGATGGAAGCCAGGTGGTTCCGCCGGTGTTGATCCAGGGCAAGAGCGGGACGCAGGACTTCAATGCGGAAATGCGCAAACAGCGGTCGTCGCTTGTGGAGACCAACGTCAACGGATTGAAAACAGTACTCGGCTGTTCGGGAACGGTGAACGAAACCGGCGCAGGTGCTTCCGGCTACTGCTTCGCCTTCGATGTGGCGAGCAACACGCTGAGCGCTATCTTGGCGCTGACCGCCGGCCAGGGTGCCGGTATATGGATGGGTGGGCAAGGCGTGGCGGCAGATCCGCAGGGCCATCTATATGCGGTCACCGGCAACGGGGACTTTGACGGAAAGAGCCAGTGGGGCGAATCGTTCGTCAAGCTACAGTACACGCCTCCCTCTGGGTCGACGCCTGCCAATTTGCAGGTAGTCGACCACTGGACGCCATGGACGGATCTTGCCAGAACCGGGCAGGTGCGGATGGCGGACATGAAGCTGGCGGGGGACAGCGCTCCCAGCGAAGCGGTGAAGCCGGTTGGAGCCGGCATGAACATGTCCATGAAGGACGCAAAGCTGGTGGCGCAGGTGA
>Ga0206959_10255_pt1 | contig 13510 bp, 11 predicted proteins | sample Alteio_BWOrgHeat_31_FD_152971 | JGI IMG/M metagenome (GOLD analysis project Ga0206959, IMG submission 152971) | Enriched cells from forest soil in Barre Woods Harvard Forest LTER site, Petersham, Massachusetts, United States -... | ecosystem: Environmental > Terrestrial > Soil > Temperate forest >...
CAAACTGAACAAAGTCAACCACATCATCATCCTGATGCAGGAGAATCATTCGTTTGATAACTATTTCGGGGCGCTGGCTTATGCGCCCGGCAGCCCCTATCACAACTCAAAAAATCAAAGCGGCCACTCTGCCGCTACTCAAAATCCGGGCTGCGGCAAAAATGATCATCTCTGCGTAGACGGACTGTCGTGCGTTGCCAACTTCGATGGTACGCTTACCTGCTCCAACTCCAACCTGGATGACGATGGTACCTCGGTGTACGCGTTCCACAATCCCAGCCGCTGTGTGGTGCCAGATCTTAGTCATGATTGGATAGGCACGCACAAGCAGATCAATTTTCAAAATCCCAGCCAGACGTTTTTAGAGAGTCTCAATGATGGCTTCGTGCGCATCAACGATGCCACCTTACAGCCTGACCTCGGCATAGAAAACCCAACCGAGGACCGAGTCATGGGTTTTTACACCCAGGACGACCTGCCCTTCTACTACAACCTGGCGGAAAACTTTGCGATCGACGACCGTTACTTCTCATCTGTACTTGGTCCGACGATGCCCAATCGCTCTTACCTGATGGCAGCCACTTCGTTTGGACACCTCACCACGGCTGAGGACTTTCCGCCGCCAGGCGGCTACAAGCCGATTACCGGTACGATCTTTGACCTGCTCGATCAGCATGGCGTCACCTGGGCTGATTACTTTCAGGACGTTCCGCAGGGCATCACCTTCCGCCCCGCCCCTGATCCGCACTATTTGCCGCAATCGCAATTCTTCAGACAGCTTGCTACAGCGCCTGAGACGCTGCCGCAAGTGATGTTCCTCGATCCCGCTTTTGGCGCTGCGGGACCGGCAACAGAAAATGACGAACATCCGCCGAGCGACATCCAACACGGCCAGGCTTATGTTTCGAAGGTGATCAATGCCATACGCTACAGTTCTATTTGGCCTGACTCGATTGTCTTCATCACCTATGACGAGCACGGTGGCTTTTACGATCATGCCAAACCACCAAGGGCGATTCAGGGAGATTCACTCACACCCGATGGCATCCCGCCCGGACAATGCGCTGATCTCTCCAATCCACCCAGCAGTCTGCAGCCGGGCGGTGGAGCGCAGTGTGCAACGAATCCCTTTGGAAACAGCCTGAATGATGCCGAGGGGCTCTGCCCGGATCTGGCTCTGAATCCAACCGGTCTTTATCCGGAAGCATGCGCTAGCTTCGACCAGCTTGGCGTGCGCGTTCCCTTCATCGCGGTTTCCCCGTTCTCAAAACCGCACTACGTCTCACACACCGTTGGAGATCACACGTCACTGCTGGCGCTGATCGAAAAACGCTTTTTCATCGACAATGCCACGCGCCACCATCTGACATTGCGCGATCAAAATGCCGACACGCTCGAAGATCTCTTTGACTTTGATCATGCCCCTTCGCTGAACACACCCGTAATCATGGCTAAGCCGCCCGCGGTTGATTGCATACCGTAACTGCAGGCAACTCTTTGGCTGGTAGTACTGCTCTTACCAGCTTTCTTCCCCATTGCTCCGACTCCGATGCAACTTTTTCCATCACCCTTGCTTTTTACATTCTATTAAACAGCGCTTAACCTGCCGGGCCTCGCAATCCAGTAATTTGAAAAACAACTTTGGCGGACTCCCGGATCTGCCAGTAAGACGAATCCACCTTTGAAGGAAAGGGAAATCCCATGAAGACTATAAGCACAGGCATTCGCTGCGCCCCGCGACGAATGTTCGAAGTCATCTTGTCCATTGCTTTTGCATTCGCCTTCATTCTTACGCCAACGGCTCACGCTGACGGCGACCTGAACAAGGTAAAGCACATCATCATCGTGATGCAGGAAAATCACTCCTTCGATAATTACTTTGGCGCGCTGCCCTATGCGCCGGGCAGCCCTTATCACGCGCCAAAAGCTGATCGTTCCGAGAAAAGATCCGGCGACGACCACGACCGGAGCTACGACATGAAGGGTTGCTCGGAAGGCGACCACGACTGTGTCGACGGCCTCTCCTGCAAAGTCAACCCGGATGGCAGCCTCACGTGCTCCAACTCCAATCTTGATGACGACGGCAGCACCGTTCACGCCTTTCACGATCCCCGGCGTTGCGTCGTTCCCGACCTGGATCACTCATGGGTGGGCACGCACCACGAGATCAACTTCCTCAAGCCCAACAAGACGCTGTGGGATAGCCTCAGCGATGGATTCGTGCGCGTCAACGACGCCACCGAACAGATCGACCATGGCGTCGAGACGCCGACGGACGACGATACTATGGGCTTCTACAACCAGGACGACATACCCTTCTATTACAACCTGGCCGAGAACTTCGCCATTGGTGACCGCTACTTCTCCTCGGTGCTTGGTCCGACGATGCCCAATCGCTCGTACCTGATGGCGGCCACTTCGTTTGGACACCTCACCACCAGCGACATCTTCCCGCCACCGGGCGGCTACAAGCCGATTACCGGCACCATCTTCGACCTATTCGATCAGCATGGCGTCACCTGGGCTGACTACTTCCAGGACGCTCCGCAGGGCTTCACCTTCCGGCCCGCCACCGATCATCACTTCCTGCCGTTGCCGGTGTTCTTCACTCAGCTCGCAACTGCTCCGGATACGCTGCCCGAGGTAATCTTCCTCGATCCGAATTTCGGTGTGGCAGGTGCCGCGAATGAAAACGACGAACATCCGCCAACCGACATCCAGCGCGGCCAGGCGTATGTCTCGAAGGTTATCAATGCCATCCGGTTCAGCTCCATCTGGCCGGACTCGATTGTCTTCATCACCTATGACGAGCACGGTGGATCCTACGATCACGCCAAACCGCCGAAGGCACCTCAGGGAGGCTCCCGCACACCCGATGGCATCGCCCCCGGACAATGCGCCGACCTCTCCAACCCGCCCGCCAGCCTGCAGCCCGGCGGCGGAGCTGAGTGCGCGGCGAATCCCTTCAGCACTGTCGACACCAGCGTGAAAGATGCCGAGGCGCTCTGCCCAGCCCTGGCCCTGAACCCCACCGGCCCCTATCCGGAAGATTGCGCCAGCTTTGACCAGCTTGGCGTGCGTGTTCCCTTCATCGCGGTATCTCCGTTCTCGAAACCGCATTACGTCTCGCACACCATCGGAGATCACACCTCTCTGCTGGCCTTGATCGAAAAGCGTTTTCTCCGGGTCAAGAAGAGCGATGAGGACGATACCGTTACATTCCATCTGACCAAGCGCGATCAGCATGCCAATACGCTCGAAGATCTCTTTGACTTCGAGCTCGCGCCCTCGCTGCATACGCCTGTAATCATGGCTCTGCCACCAGCCAGCGATTGCACTCCTACCCCAACTGGCGGAGCAGCGGGCGGGTAGCCCTCAGCTCATCAGGGCTGGCAGGTGGCGAAACGCCTGCCAGCCCTGGAAGTCTGTAAACGCTCGCGGCTGGCACATGAGTGCCAGCCGCTTTCATGCCTGCCCGGCAACGATCTTCTCCAGATAGCGGCGCACGTTGTCATTAAATCGCGTATTCCGCATTACCTCGCGCAACAACGGACGCGGCAGGCGCTTGGCATATTCGACAATGCGGGCCAGCGGGGTTGCCGGATGCCGCATGAGCGCGATCATCACCTGCTGCGTCCGCGACCATTTGGGATGTTTCCCAATCAGGTCGATCAATGCGAAACCCACGCCCTCGCGCCGCAAAGCCTTCACTACCAGTGCTTCGGTGAGGCGGCCGTTGTCGAGCGCAATGGCGGCAATTCTGCTTTCCTTGTCATTCAGTAGCGCACTGGCAATCGCACCAGAAGCCCGGCGCGCGAGCGTGGTGCGCTCCCCGGAAGAAATACCGTCGAGGCGACGCAGCAGTTCCTCTTCGACCGCATGCTTGACCGGAGGCGGGGTCTTCAGCGAAAGAGCAACCTCCGTCAATTCCATGGCATAGAGCTGGCGCGCCAGCGCGAGCGTGATGTGCCGGGGAGTCTTGGCGTGCTGCATCACCGCCAATCGCACTTTGCGGTTGGTGACAAGACGGCGATCGTTGGCTATGGTTTCTATCTGCTCGGGCAGAGCATCGGGTTTTGCGAGTAAGCCCAGCGCTTCTTCTTCCAGCGCGGGCGGAATTTCAGGATCATCCACGCAAAAAACGTAGCACGGATTTTTGTTATTTGGAATTTTGCATTTTGGTGCGAATTTATGCTAACTAAGACTGCCTCTATCCTGCCAGATCGGGCGCCGGCAATATGGCCTGCGAACGCCCCATGGAGTTGCCCTGACGGGCGATCCAGAGTGCGCCCAGCACCGGATCGACGGTGCCGGGCCTCACCGCAACCTGCGGAATCTTCTGTTTAAGTCGCTGCTCCAGCGCCCGGTGAACGTCGGCGGCGTGTCGCAGTACTCCGCCTGCGCAGGCCACGGATACACGCGCAAAGCCTTCCTTGCCCCACAAACGATGTACGACGATGCCCACCAGATCGGCAAGTTCGCCTCCGGCGGCAGCCAGCAGTTCCAGACATTGCCGGTCACCGGCAGCCGCACACTCCATGACACGCGGCAACAGTTCGGCAAAACGCGGTGGCGGCAGTGTATTACACAACGCCACCAGCTCGGAGCTCGATTTGAGGTTCCAGTGCCGCAGAATCGCGGCCAGCAAAGTCGAAGCGCTGCCCCCATCAGACTCGCGCATGGCGGCAGCCACAGCGGCGCGGCCGATCCAATGTGCGGAGCCTTCGTCGGAAATGAGCGGCCCCCAGCCACCGGCGCGCGCGGTCAGTCCCATTTGATTGCGCCCCAACACCGAGGAACCCGTGCCGGAGATGACCAGCACGCCGGAGTCGCCATAAAACGCAGCTTCCAGGGCAATCAATGAATCCGTGGTGACAATGACCTCGCCGCTCACATGCTTTTCCAGGGACTCGGCGGCCCAGTCGCGCACTTCGGGAATAGAGGCCCCGGACACTCCGGCGCAACTTCTCTGAATCTGCTGTGCCCCGATTTGTGCCTGGCTGAGCGCTTCGCCGATTACATACTTGAGACTGGCGTAAGCCTCGCTGCGTGCGATGCGGGTGATTTTGATGCTGGGGCCGGAAGCGCGTCCAAGAATGTTGGACTGGTCGGCGACCGCGCATTCCGTTTTTGTACCGCCAGCATCAATGGCGAGATAGAACATGCAGATCGGGAGCCTTTTGAGACGCAAGTCTGCCTTGGCGTGCGGGCAGCTAAAGCATTGTACAGTGTGCGAATTTCCGATTGGTGATTTCTGATTGGGTGCTTGAAAAACTAGGTTGCCAATGGCTCAATCAGAAATCGCACGATCGCTCAATTCCACCAGCTCAATTCCATTCGATGAACGCCACTCTTGGGGTATATTTACCCGAGACAGCGCGCCAGGGCCAACTTGCACATAATCGACATCGCCATTGTCATTGTCTACCTGATCGGCATCACGCTCTTTGGCTTGCGCTTTCGCACCAAAGAGCGGTCGCTGCGCAGCTACTTTCTTGCCGACCGCAATATTCCTTGGTGGGCGATTTCGCTTTCCATCGTGGCCGCCGAAACCAGCACGCTCACCATCATCAGCATCCCCGGCCTGGCCTACGAAACCAATTTTGGATTTCTGCAGATTGTCATCGGCTACATGATTGGACGCATCGTCATCAGCCTGATTTTTCTGCCGCAATATTTCAAGGGCGAGTTATTCACCGCCTATCAGCTCATCGAGCGCCGCTTTGGCCGCGTTCTGCACAAACTCACAGCTTTCGTCTTTCTGCTTACGCGAGCGGCCGCCGAGGGCGTACGCGTGGTGGCGATTGCGCTGGTCATCCGCATCGCCATCCAGAGCATTACCCCCATCGCGAGCGGCACCGGAGACATCCTCTCCATCGGCATCATCACGCTGCTAACGCTGATCTACACCTTCGAGGGCGGCATGGCCGCGGTGATCTGGACGGACGTCATCCAAACCGGCATCTACATCGGCGGCGCGGTGGTCGGGGTCTTCACCATCTTTCATCTCGTGCCCGGCGGGTGGAGCGCAATCCACGCGACTGCGAGCGCGGCTCACAAATTTGATGTCTTTGATTTTTCCTGGTCGTTGACCAAAACCTACACCTTCTGGGCCGGGCTGATCGGCGGAGCCTTTCTTACTACCGCCAGTCACGGCACCGACCAGTTGATGGTGCAACGCCTGCTGGCTGCCCGGACGCAACGCGAATCGAAGCTCGCATTGCTGGCCAGCGGTGGCGCAATCTTCATTCAGTTCACCCTGTTTCTGCTGGTCGGCGCATCGCTGTATGTCTTCTATAGCGCCAAACATTTTCCCAAATCGGACGAGATCTTTCCCACGTTCATCGTCGAGCACATGCCCCATGGCATCTCGGGATTACTGATTGCCGCGATTCTAGCCGCAGCCATGTCGAACCTGAGCGCCGCGCTGAATTCGCTTTCCTCCACCAGTATCGTGGATTTCTATCTGCGCATCTTTCCCAACACCGACGAGCGCCAGCGCACCGCCGTCTCGCGAGCCTTCACCGTATTCTGGGCTGCTGCTCTTTTTGGTCTGGCCATTCTCTCGCGCGGCGGAGGCCGTGTCGTCGAAGTCGGGCTCTCCATCGCCTCGGTCGCCTACGGCGGACTACTGGGTGTCTTTCTGCTGGGCACACTCACCAAACGCGCCAATCAGGCCGGAGCCATTTTCGGAATGGTCTGCGGCCTCATCACCAATCTGCTGCTCTGGCGGCGGCCTGAAGCTCTTCATATTCCGAAAGTCGCGTGGACCTGGTATGTGACAATAGGCGCGAGCCTTACATTCATCGTGGGATACCTTGCCAGTCTGCTGATGCCACAAGCGCCTAGTGCCAAGGAAAGCGCCGATGCCTGATGCCAAGCCTCAATCCGCGCCGCGCGATCTGATCCGCGTACTCGATGGTGGACACGCCACCGCCATCGTCATCGGCACCATCATCGGCAGCGGCATCTTTCTCGTACCCCACAAAATGATGGCTGCCGCCGGCTCGGCCACCATGGTGAACCTGGTGTGGGTGGTAGGCGGCGTCCTCTCACTCTTTGGCGCGCTCACTTACGCTGAATTGGGCGCCATGAAGCCACAGGCCGGTGGAGAGTATGTCTACATCCGCGACGCCTACGGGCCGCTGCCCGCGTTTCTCTACATGTGGACGTGGTTCATCGTCTCCAAGCCCGCTTCGGTGGGCAGTATCTGCATTGGCCTGATGATGACCCTGGCCAATATTCCGGCACTGTCGATTCTGGGCCGTGCGGCGGTACATCATCCGCTTGAAATCTCCTACGCCCAACTTGGTGCCATCGCAGTCGCGTGGATCATGACCGGCCTGAACTACATCGGCGTAAAACGAGCGGCGGATTTTCAATTGGCTTTCACCATCCTCAAGGTGCTGATGATTTTGGCCATCGTCGCCATCGGCTTCAGCTATATCGACGGCTCGATGCTGAATTTTGGAATACCGTATGTCCACGCCAAAGGCGGCATCGCCGGATTCATGGCAGCACTGATTGCCGCGCTATGGGCCTATGACGGCTGGAACGACCTCAGCATGGTCGCGGGTGAGGTTAAGAATCCAGAACGCAATCTGCCCAAGGCGCTGGTTCTGGGCGTGCTTGCCGTCGGCATTCTTTATCTGCTCACCAATGCCGCCGTGCAATATGTATTGCCCGCAGCCACGTTGGGCGAAGTAAAAACTCCGGTGGCCTTCGCCGTCGGACGGGTGCTGGGCGGTGGCGGCGGCATCATCATCGCCTGCGGCATTGCGCTCAGCCTGATCGTCAGCGTAAATGGCACGATTATGTCAGGCGCGCGCGTCCCATTTGCCGCTGCCCGAGATGGATATTTCTTCAACTCGCTGGCGACGGTAAGTCCGCGCTTCCGCACGCCCTCGGCATCCCTGCTGGTGCAGGGCCTGCTTTCCACTGCACTTATTCTGCTGGTGTCGGCGTTCGAGGATCTCTTCGATCTGGCGATCTACTCGGAATGGCTTTTCTATATGATCGCCGCCAGCACGATCTTCGTCTTCCGCAACCGCGAGCCCAAGGCTTATCGTCCTTATCGCCTGGCGGGGTATCCGGCAATTCCCGCACTGTTTGTTGCAGCAGCCGCTGTCCTGCTCTATTACAGCTTTGTAGAAAACCTGCGTAATTCCGCCATCTGCACGCTGGTGATTCTTGCCGGCATCCCGCTGTTCTATGCGATCAATGCGCGGCGGCAACGAACGCACATATCGTAACTCTGGATTTTACGCACATCTACAAATGCACTTCCTTCAAGTGCCCGTCTTTCACATCAAAAACAAAGCCGCGAATGACATTGTGCTTGATCCAGCTATGGGAAGTCAGTTTCATCATCTGCAGGCGCACGTTTTCCTCGACATCCTGAAATGCGTGAAAAGTAACCGGGGTATTGGCGGGCATACCCGCCTCTTGCTCGATGCGATGGTGCAATTCCTGCTCGGAGGCTTTCATCAAACCGCAATCGGTATGGTTGATGACCATAATCTCGCGCGTGTCCAACAGGTATTGCGAAACCAGCAGCGAACGGATGGCGTCGCCGGTCACGATGCCGCCCGCATTGCGGATCATATGGGCATCGCCGGGCTGCAGCCCCATCGCCTTGTAGGAAAGGCGCGTGTCCATGCAGGTCACAACCGCAAGGTGCAGACGGGGACGCGGGGAAACCAGCACTGGATCGTAGTCCGGTGCGTATTTCCGATTGGCATTCAGGACTACATCGATGGCGTTGTCTGCTTTAGTTGAGGGCATAAGCAATAATTCTACGAAATCCGGGCCGTTGGTTGAAACTTATCCGGGCGCTGGAGCGTAAAATATTCTTCGTGAAACATGTTCTCTTCCTTCTCGCAATTCTATGCCTGACCGCCGGAGCGCAGGCCACTGCTGTAAAAGCACAACATGTGACCGTTGACCTGGTTTCGGAGCAACGCTCAGTTCAGCCCGGGGCGGCCTTTACGCTCGGTCTCAGCTTTGCCATTGAGCAGGGCTGGCACCTTTATTGGGTGAATCCGGGCGATGCCGGCCTTCCGCCAACAGTGCATTGGAATCTGCCAGATGAAATTACTGCCAGAGAATTCCAGTGGCCCTACCCTGAGCGTGTGCAGCTGGGGTCCATCGTGAATTACGTTTATTCCGGCAACCTGCTTTTGCCGATCAACATGCAAGTGGGCAGTCTCAAGGGCAAAACAGTTTCACTATCGGCGGACGTCAAATGGCTGGTCTGCAGCGATGTCTGTATTCCCGGCAAGGCCACGCTCAGTCTGGAGTTGCCGGTAAGCTCGAATGCACCGCAAAATGATCCCACACAGAAAGCCGCCTTTGCAGAGAGCCGCACCCATATTCCGAAGCCCTTTACCGGTTCGACTCACACTATTGATGCCAATCAGGAATTTATCATCAAGGTCGATCATCTCGAGCTGCGCGCTCCCGCGCAATTCTTTCCCCTGATTCCCAACCAGATCGACAATACGAGCGCGCCCAGAATCGTTTCCATGGGCAAGGGCATGGACATCTATTTAAAGAAATCCGACCAGCTCCTCAAGCCAGTCCAGCAAATCAGCGGAGTGCTGGTATTGAACGATGGCCGGTCGTTTATGGTCGATTCTCTTCTGGAATCGAATAGCAACAGACACAAGTAAGCCAAAACACACAACTGGAGTCTTTTCCAAATCACGACAAGGAGACAACGATGAAGAAATTTTCTCTGATCGCTCTCGCGTTCCTCGTGCTCGGTCTTGCGGCCACTCTTTCCGCCGCCAAGGTCGGCGAGCAGGCACCGGACTTTACCGGCGTCGACAGCAACGGCAAGACCCACAAACTCTCAGACTACAAAGGGAAATACGTTGTATTGGAATGGCACAACCAGAGCTGCCCCTTCACCAAGAAGCACTATGAAAGCGGCAACATGGAAGCGCTACAGAAGAAATGGACAGACAAGGGAGTCGTCTGGTTCACCATCATCAGCTCGGCCCCGGGCGCACAGGGATACCAAACCGCCGATCAGGAAAACTCATACATGAAGAGCGTACACGCCGCGCCCACGGCCGCACTGCTCGATAGCACGGGAGCGATTGGTCATCTTTATCACGCGCAGACCACGCCGCATATGTTCGTGATCGACCCCACCGGCAAGCTGATTTACAACGGCGCCATCGACGACCATTCGACACCTGACGCAAGTGACATTCCAGCGTCAAAGAACTATGTAAGCGCAGCCCTGGAAGAATCGTTGGCTGGCCACCCGGTTACTGAAGCAGCTACCGTTCCCTATGGATGCTCGGTGAAGTACGCGCACTAGAGGCTTTAATATGGTTGTGGCGGTCCGGCCTCGGAAGCCACGAATCGCTGATTGCCACAAAGGCAGCTGATGAAAAAAATTTATCGCTCCGAGCAGGATCTCTACGACTACGCTCTCGGAGCGCTTGGACGCAAGATGCGCACAGTAGCTGAACTCAAGCGGCTCCTGCGCCAGCACGTACCCAAAGAAGAATTGGGCGAAATACTGATTGCACTGGTCGTGGAGCGGCTAAAGCAGTATAAGTTTCTCAACGACTCCCAGTACGCGGCTACCTACACGCGACTACGCCAGGAAAACAACAAACACGGCCAGCGGCGTGTGCGCCAGGATCTGATGGTCCGCGGCGTACACGCCGACGTCATCGAAGAAACACTCAGCGCTGCTTATCGGGAAATACCGGAAGAAGAGCTGGCGCGGCAGTTCCTCCAGCGCAAACGCGTCGCCAAACCTGCGTCAGAGAAAGAGGCTGCACGCATCATGCGTATGCTCGCCCGCGCCGGCTTCTCCAGCGGAACCATCTACAAAGCGCTGAAGCGGTTAAAGGTAGAAGAAGAAATTCTGGAAAACATCGGCGAAGAAACCGAAACTGCTTCGGAATAGAGCCCATGCTGGAGGCACGAATGCGCAAACACCTCGCGACTGTGGGAAACAATCGTTCGAACCATTGCTACGTTAGAGCAGGATGGTACTGGTTCGCGACGATCTACGCTATAGGTTTGGTTTCATATCCAAAGCCTCCTCAAACCCTTCCGGCCATCGACAGCCGATGTAACCGCGCACTCTGCTCCTAATAGATGTGGTGCCCTTCCGTACCCGCTCTGTTCATCAACTCTATGTCCGTGTCAGTGTTGAACCACAGCACAGCATCTTTCCCGGATTGGTCCACGACCAAGACCCTGTCGTAGTAATGGCCGTCTTGCTTAACACTGCGCTGTTGTTTGAATTGCACCCGCAGAGCCGCTTCCATGACGAGATACTCTTCTCGAATCCCGACGGCGAACCACGCCGTCTTCATGCTTTTGCCATCGCCCGACTTGAGAACGGATTGCAGCAACGCCTGCACAATGCTCCATTCCTTGTCTGCCTCGCGTTGTCTTCCGAGGTTCTTGAGACAGCTCCACGCCGCAACATGCGCCTCGCCATCCGCAATATTGTGCCGCTCAGTTTCCTGTGCGATTTTTAGCGCCCCTTCAAAATCTCCTTTTTCGAAGGATGCTTGAGTCCGTTTAGCTGCATCGTAAGGATCGTAGTCCCCATATACCTCCCCAACCCTCGCGGCCAGCCGCAACGCCTGCCAATCGACATTCAGGTCTCCGCTGTTAACTTTCGCGGCAAGCTCATCATACTTTGCGTGAGCCACCTTCAGATCATCCAGCGCATGAACAGGCAATGCAAGAAATAACATCGAAAAAAGAAACAGGAAAACCCTTACGGTCTGCATATTCGCCTCACTAATGAGATCAACATCATTTCTATTAAGTAAATTGCAAAAGACAAACTTTTCAAGCTGCTCAGGAATGGCAAACTCTGCCTTAGTGCTTTTCCTGTGCCGTCTCGCGCCTCTCTCGCACATAGAGAATGCGTGTCGCATCGCGCCATACTGGATCGAAGCGACTATACGAGTTATCCAGATTTTCCACCAGGGTTGCCTGAGAAGCGGCGGTTCCATCCAACGAACCGACAGCTACTGTACGCACGCCGGGTGCAGCGGACACATCCGTCAGATATTTCATGTCCAATATTTGTGCTGGCCGCAAAGCGATGTGCCCAGACCGTGAAGCATCGTCCACTACCTCTTTGCAATCGATCGAATCCACGATTTCACCCGGTCCAAGGGGACGGCTCACCCGCAGGATTTTGCATGAGTTCGCGGACGATTGCAGCACGGCTATATCCGCGAAGACGCCCTTACTGGCATCCTTATCAATGGCTAGAATTCGCGTAAACCTTCCAGCCACAATTCCGTACCGGCCGTAATTCTTCCCGTCTTCCTGATCATCGGCGTAGAGATTGTAAATACCCCACTTATCGATAAAATAAACATCAAACCCGTTGCTCGAAGCCATGCCGCACTTGTCGCAGGTCACCGGACTGAAGCAGTGTTTGCACTTGCCCAGGCGGCGCTCGCGCCCGGTGATAAGATTCAGTTCCATGATTTCCTGGGCAGTACCCAGATCATGGAATGACGTATCCAGCACCATCGGCTGTGGAAGCAGCTCGCGCAGCCGCGTCTTCCAGTTCTTTTCCCCGGAGAGTATTTCGTCCCTCTGCAGTCCAGCGATTTCCGCCCTGTTAACCCTTACATCCTGTGCAATCTCCGCATGCAGGCATACTGCCGGAGCCTGAACGCCATCGTCTCCTTTATCGTGGATCATCATCGGGACTGTGATCGGCGCCAACACGACCAACCAGAATGCGATTTCTCCATCAGGATCTGTCCACACGTTGTACTTTGGCACCCTGCGCGCCTGCACCGGCACAGTCTGGCCATTGATGAGTTTTAGATCGTTCAGTGCAAACGCCAGCTCTCCATCACGCAACCAGTTGCGCGGCTTTTTCACCTTGCTTACCATGGCGGTGACTTCTGATCCTTTGGGCGCAACCGTCAGGCCTTCTACCGAAAGTTCATTCCCGATGCGAAATTTTACGGGGTCGCCAACCTTTGCAGTCTGAGTAGATACATTTTCGGTAGCGAGCATGCACAGCGGCAGGCCTTTGTGCAGCACAAGCTCGTCTGCGGTTTTAGCGGCCGCGCGCGCCTGCTCCACCTGAACCTGTTCGCCTGCGGTTGATTGATGCTGATCCTGCCAGCCGTGAGCTTCCATCTGGAATAGCGCCAAAACCAGAACTGCGGCGATGATGTTCTTCATAAGATCCTCGCACTGCGAAATGCCGTGCAAGCTGAACATAACGTCGGTCTGGTATTTTGTGGTGCGACATAGTGTGCCGCCGGCTTAGCGGCATGGAATGTCGTACTTTGGCGTTTTGATTTTTATCTGGACCCTGAGATTTGATAAAGATAAAGAAGACTGCGGGTGCTGACTTGGCAACGGAAATATCATTGCCATTCTGGAGGCCAATGGTATTTCAAATTTGATAATTCAAAGATCGCGTACTGCCGCCACGAAACCTATTCCATGGCTAACTTGCACAATTGACAAATCAATGCAGCCGATTCCT
>Ga0206959_10256_pt1 | contig 13471 bp, 14 predicted proteins | sample Alteio_BWOrgHeat_31_FD_152971 | JGI IMG/M metagenome (GOLD analysis project Ga0206959, IMG submission 152971) | Enriched cells from forest soil in Barre Woods Harvard Forest LTER site, Petersham, Massachusetts, United States -... | ecosystem: Environmental > Terrestrial > Soil > Temperate forest >...
GCGGCGATGAGCAAATGGCAAGTTAAATTTTGATCGTGTCGTGTAAGAGATATGATGCGAAAAGTTAGTTTTAGTTTTTTCTGCTTTGTCGTTTTGGTTATAAAAGGACAATGCTTGGCATCGGGCTATGTGTGGACGCTGGACGGAAAATTCTATGACGGTGATGCGTCGGTATTGCCCAACGGGAAGATCAGCGTGATCACGCGGTCGGGGGCAAATTTTCAAATTGAGCCTGCGAATTTGCTGCGGGCGGTTTTTCCTAATGTATCAAATAATAGTGTGATGCCAGAACTAGGAGAGGGGTTGGCTCCTTGGAGTTCGAAAGACATTGGCGCAGTCGGAACGCCGGGTTCAGCAGTTGTGACTAATGGCGCATTGGCCGTGAAGGCTTCGGGGAACGATATTTGGGGCCGCGCAGATTCTTTTTTCTTTGTCTCGCAGCCAGTGGCCTCACCGACGGAAACGGATTTTTCGGTCGATGTTCAAATTGCGTCGTTGCGCCCCGCTGCCGCGGGCACGTTTCCGAAATTGGGTCTGATGATTCGACGATCGATGGACCCGTCGTCGCAACATATATTCCTGATGGTATCGGCCGGGGGAGAGCTATCGATCGAAACGCGGGATGAAACGGATGCGACGCGGCTGATTCCTTCGGAGCATATCAGCCTCCCATTGTATATTCGGCTCGTAAAACAGGGGATGACCATTCATGCTGAGCGTTCGCATAATCATGTGGATTGGACGGTGTTGCATCCAAGTTTGCCCTGTCCGCTTGGACTGCGGGATGAGCCGTTGCAAGTTGGGCTGGCTTTTTGCGCAAGCACTGAAAGCGGCGCGGCTACGGCGACGGTTTCCGATTTATCGCTTGATATCGGCTTGCGTAATGCAGTTGAATCGGGGAAGGGGAAGTTGCTGACTGTTGCTGAGACGCAGCAATTGCCGAAAGGAGTTTTGCTTCGATCGGGCAGCTTCCTCGCAAATGCCGATGTGCAGCCGGGGGAAAATAGCGCGATTATTATTATTAAGCGCCCGAGCTTTTCACCGGTATCTATTTCTGCGGAGCAACTTTCACGGATTAATTTTCGGAGTATCGATTCTAAAATTGCAGGCAATATGAACGGATCGCCGGGATTGCTTTTGGCGAATGGAGACTTTATTGAGGGCGAGTTTGGTTCGCTGTCGGACGATTCGGTCGAAATTTCGTCGGTACTTTTTGGAAATACGAAGCGTTCACGCGATTCCGCCGCCGCATTGATCATACGCGCGCCTGACCCAGTGGCCGCGGGATTAATTCTTCATGCGGTTGATAATTCCGTGGTGGTCGGATCATCGCTACGATGCGACGGGAACGGCGATTCGGTCACATTATTTGATTCCACACTTGGCACTGTCGCGATTTCGATTAAAGAGTTGTTTTCGCTTCAGGCGCCGCCAGTAGCTTGCGAATCGCTGCTCGATCTGTTGCCGACGGTTCTCAATGCCTCCCCGGATCATCCGGCCGTTGTATCGGCTAAATCCGATATTGGCAATGCGTCATTCATGACGTTGGGCAACAGTACCGTCGAGCGTGGGCTGCTCATGACCGGATTAACGTCTGTAGCATTTCCGCTCAATGGGCAATTCAAACTCTTCGTTTGCCGGGTTGGCATTCCGCTCGCATCAAAGCCGAAAAGCTTGGTGCATTTCACACTCTTGGGGGATGGGATTGAACTCATAAAAATTCACCCCGTCACACGAGGCGCATGGCCGCTGACGCTGATTGTTCCGGTTGCTGGTGTCCGCACGCTCACACTCAAAGTATCGCCCGATTCTCCGGACGACGCTCCAGCCACCGTTGTGTGGGCGGACCCAATGCTGGTGAAGTAGCCGTTTGTTCCGTACTATTCCATGATGCCGACCGCAACGCAAGACATTCGATTCATGACGCGCGCTTTGGCCCTTGCCGCTAAGGGCTTGGGTTGGGTCGAACCCAATCCTATGGTTGGCTGCGTGATCGTCAAAAATAATCGGATTATTGCGGAAGGATTTCACCAGAAGTTCGGCGGGCCGCACGCGGAGGTTGATGCGTTGCGCAAAGCGGGCGCACGAGCGAAGGGCGCGACCGCATATGTCACGCTGGAGCCCTGTTGTCACTTTGGAAAAACGCCGCCATGCACGGAGGCCATTCTTGCGGCAGGGATTTCACGTGTGGTGTGTGCGATGGTAGATCCGTTTCCGCGCGTTGCCGGCGGGGGGCTGAAGGCGCTGCGCAAGCGCGGCGTGCAAGTGGATGTCGGCGTGCTGGAAGAAGAGGCCGCCTATCTTAATCGCGCATTCATCAAATACGTGTCGCGACAACAGCCGTGGGTGATCGCGAAATGGGCGCAATCACTTGATGGGGCAATTGCCACTGCCAGTGGAGAATCGCAGTGGATTTCTTCTGAAGCATCGCGATCCATGGTGCATCGGCTGCGCGCTCGGATGGATGCGATACTCGTGGGGATCAATACCGCGATTGCGGATGATCCTCGCCTGACCGCGCGCGTGGATGGGTCACCGTCTGGCGTGATTCAACGGGTTGCTACGCGAGTTGTTCTTGATACGCATTGCCGCCTGCCGACGACCAGCCAACTTGCACGCACGGCCAAGGAAAATCCGGTTGTTATTTATTGTGCGGCCTCACAATCGCGTGCTGAAATCGCGCGGCGGAAGGCATTGCAGAATCGAGGGATCGACGTTGTTCCGGTGGGCCGAGATCGGCATAGCGGATCGCTTTCAATTTCGGCCGTCCTTCGTGAACTGCATGCACGTTCCGTTACGAATGTTTTGGTGGAAGGAGGCCCAGTCGTTCTTGCATCGTGGTTGGCAGCGAAACAAATTGATGAGGCGCAGATATTTGTAGCGCCCATCATCATCCCCGGCCAGCATGGCCGACGGCCATTTGCGGGACCGGACCTTAAGAAGTTGTCCCTGGCGCCAGCGCTGCGAATTCGTTCGGTTGAGAAATACGATCGTGATTTCCGCATCATCGTGCATCCGGCTTGAATTCGCTTTGTTGCTTTACATAAAGGATTTAAATGCCACCTATTCAAGGCAAACCCGCCCCCGCGTTTACTCTCGACTCCACCAATGGAAAAGGTGTGTCGCTCAAGGATTTTCAAGGCAAGAAAATTGTGCTCTATTTTTACCCCAAAGATGACACATCCGGCTGCACCAAAGAAGCATGCGATTTTCGTGATGCGCTTCCAACCTATGGAAAAGATGTGGTCGTATTGGGTGTCTCCCCCGACAGCATCGCTTCGCATGACAAATTCAAATCCAAATACTCCCTTCCATTTTTGCTGCTGTCGGATCCGGATCATTCAGTGAGTGAAAAATACGGCGTGTGGAAAGAAAAATCGATGTACGGGCGGAAGTATATGGGGATAGAACGCACCACGTTTGTCATCGACTCGGCTGGTAAAATGGCGAAAATCTTTAACAAAGTCAAAGTGCCGGATCATCATGCCGAAGTGGCCGCGGCGCTTGCCGACATCAAATAATGTATCGCCCGCAAGACGGATAGCGTATGTTCCGCATAGGAAATGAAGTGCTATCCTGTGATCGCATGGTCTGCGGGCACATCCTTGCCTGACCATAATTTTTTTTCTGTCCAATCGGCCGCTGGAGCGTTCCAAAATTCATCTTGCTCGCTCAGGCCCAGCGGCAGCAAGCCGCAGGCGCATAAATATAAGCTACCCGTGGAGATATAAGACTCGGCGATGCCAGGCTGGTGGCCGCAGAAACCGATTCGCAGAAATCCCTTGTCGTCAAACGTTCCCGGGGCTTCTGTCATGCGGCGGATGACTGCGGTGAGCCCCGAACGCACCTGCGCCGGCATCACTTCCTGCGGCAATTCTTTTCGCAAGGCCATTTGCGCGAGCAGTTGAAACGCGCCAAATCGATACGCCATTGACCGGCCTACCCCGGGGAATGTTCCCTCGGGTGAAATCCATCGCTCTTGGATGGCGGCATATCGCTGTGCTCTTTTTTTCTCTGTATCCAACATCGTTGCCCATTCAGGCCGCTTGTCTGCAACCACTCCGAGCACATCCAGCAGCATTGGATGAATTACAAAACTATTATAAGAATCCCAATGCAACGTGGGGCCGTCGCCGTACACGCCGTCTCCCTTGTACCACTCCGCATGTTTGCTTAGTGCCAGCGCAACGGCGTCTTCCTTCCAAGTTTCGCCCGCCTTGCACAAAAATGCTTCAATCATCGCCGAAAACAGGAGCCAGTTATTATTTCCGGGCTTCATTCGACGAGTAGATTCAACCGCGCTGATCACATTGCCTTTTACTTTCTCTGGGAGCTTCGCCCACAATTGTGTGGGTGCTCGCAACAAGCCATGAGCAAGAAATGCTGAGTCAACAAGCGGCTGCGACCCTTTTTCCAGATTTACAAAATCCGGTGATGTGGGATCCACCGCCATCGCAATGCCTGTTTGAGTGAGGCCAAGCAGTTCGTTTCGCAACATTACTTCGCCGGCTGCGCCCCCGCTTAACTCGAGCCAAGGAGCGATTCCCGCAGTCAAGCGGCCAATTGCTTCCAGGCACGCGTATATGCTGCGATCTTCGTTGCGTCCATTCTGGACGGTCATGGTCGATTTGAGTTCACCTTTCGAGAGCGCGTTGAGCACTGGGCGGGCAATTCTTTGGGCAACCGTGATCCAATATTCCCGGTCAGAGCCATTGTGCATGATGGTGGGTTTCTCTTCCTGGGTTGCTAATGCCATCATCGCCCCTGCGGTCCCCGCAACGCCTGCTGCCAAAAATGTTCGCCTGCTCAATTCCATTTACTGTTCCTTTCACTGCCAATCACTTCCACTCGACGACGAGCATATCGACCGCATTACGCGGCAGCGTAATGTTAATGATCGCCTTTCCATCCGCCACTTTCACGTTTTCCGCTTCACGCACTGCCGCAAGCTGCCCCGCTTTTTCGAGCTGCGCATATTGATCGCTGCTTACATCCGCGGGTGATCCCATTTTTTTCCACACGGTGTAAGCGTCACTGTGTTCTTCATCAATTCGATACTCTGTTACCGTGGCCTCGGTGACACCGGTCGGCAATCCAGCGACGGCAAGTGACACCGCAGCGTTTGGCCCTGCGACTTCATCATCGTGATAGTTCCACGCCATCACGCTCAGTCGCCTTTCAGCCATGCTGGCCATGCCCATCACATCATCTTTATCGTGCACGCTTTTAGTGGTCACTTCATCCACGCCCAGATCGCCGGAGCTTTCCAACAGCACGCGGTCACCATCCATTTTCCCCAGCATTCGAAAAACGTTCATCACCGGTAGATCGACTCCGTTGGTGGCCAATGTTCTGAACCCGGCGAACCAAGGCTTGTCCTCAAATTCAAAGCTCCACGTCAATACACCCTCCAGATTGACTCCTTCCTTTTCAGCCAATTGCATCGTGCGAAGAAATGCGTCCGCCTCGTAAGATGCAAACTGCGGACTGACGCGATATCCGACCTCCGGCGCGCTGCTCCATGGCTTGGCCGCCAATCCTTCGGGATCCCATTCGCCAATGACAATGGGTTTATTTTTCGCACCCGGATGGCTTGCCACAGCCGCGAAGTAGCGCTGAATTTTTTGCAATTGCGTGCCGATTCCCATTTGTACGTGCCCTTCCTTGTCGTCGCCAGAGGCCTTAACGAATCGCGGGCCGCCCTTTGCGTGGAATGAAACGAAATCGAGCGGGCTGCCCTTTTCTCCGGTGGCCGCGTTTTCTCCCTCAAGGCAATGATCGATAAAATTGCCGAACCACTTTGCGTTGCCGGCAGAATCTGGTCCCCCCACGCGTGCTTCTGGCAGAGCGCGCCGAACTCCTGCAACCGCATAGTCATACATTTTATTGTACTCTGCAGGCGTCCCCTTCCAATACAGAATGTCGGGTTCATTCCATACCTCCCAATACCAAGTCGCCACCTCCTCTTTTCCATAACGCTCGACGCAGTGCTTCGTCCATTGGTAAATCAGCTCGCCAAACTTGGCGAAATCTTTCGGCGGGTAGGCCTGCCCGCCGTCCACCTTTGTCATCTTATTGACGTCCAGCATTGCCGGATAGAGTTCGGGCTTGGTCGAGAGATCTTTGGGCATGAATCCGATCTCGACATATGGCTTGAGGCCTCGCTCTTTATAGGTGTCGAAAATTTTGTCGAGTATGGTCCAATCATAAATTGGATTGCCACTAACATCTTCGCGATAAGCATTGGTCGATCCCCACTTCATCGCGGCGGTCCCATCGCCCGAGGTGAGCAAGTGATGGCAACGAATGTAAATCTGAGATTTTCCCAGTGCCGCCAACTCGCCCAGCAGTTTTTTTCCGTCCTTGCCGTAGGTGTAATTGCATTCGTCATAACCAAAGAATCGCCAGGCTGGATTCCATTTTCCGATCGAACGGCCGACATCCACTTTCATGGTGACAGGAATATCCGTTGCATCCGCTCGTGCCAGTACCCACGTCATTGTTAATGCTGCACCGCACACTGCGGCAGCCCATCTCGTCGTTTTCTTCATCGTCCGTCCTTTATATATAATATATCAGATTGCATTTTATCGACCGGGAACGAGGTTGCCAATGAGCGTATCTATTGGGGAAAGTGCCAGTAATTGCACAGAAGTGCACAACGCCATAACCTTGTATCAGGTATGAACAAATGAGGCTTGAATGACAGTAGGGCAAATTGATCGTTCTACCGCGTGGTTGGCGGGAATTGCGCTGGTGGCTGTGGTGGCGATCGGAGCGTTGGCAACGGTTGGCCTCGGGGGAAGCGTTGACTTTGTTGATGAGGTGACGAGGGAGACGACCGTGCGATCAGTGCTGGATGTGCCGCCAATGATCGGAAAAGAAGGTGGACCGACGCTGGTGCGGGCGATTTACGAGAATGATAGTGCGGGAAAAAAACTGGTTTATCTGCAGAGATATGACGAAGCCGCGAAAAATTGCTTGGAAAGGTGGAATGCTGGCAAAGAGCGGCCAAGCCCTGCGGGGTTGACCAACATAGAGGAAGGACAATTGGTGCGCGGTGTGGGAAAGGGAAGCGCATGGGTGCGAGCAGATAGTGAGGACGGTGTACGCGTCATCACAGGCAAGGCGCAATGAGGAGCGGGCAGGGAGACCAGGTGGGTGGTAGAATCGGTTTGCTCGGCGGTGATCTGTTCGATGGCGTATTAAGTGCGATGCGCCGGAATCGTTTAGGGAGCGCGTGATGGCGTTTGCGTCCATATCTGAAGTTTTGGCGGCGATGCGGGCGGGGCGGGCGGTGGTGCTCTGCGATGATGAGAATCGAGAGAATGAGGGGGATGTGATCTGTGCCGCGCAGTTTATGAGCGCGGGTCTGGTTAATTTCATGGTGAAGGAGGCACGCGGATTATTGTGTGTGGCGATGACAGCGAGCGATTGCGATCGCCTGCAATTAACGCCCCAAGCCGCTTACAACACCGCGCCGTTGGGCACTGCGTTTACGATTTCGGTCGATGCGGATCCGAAGTTTGGGATTACGACGGGCGTGTCCGCGGCGGAGCGCGCCAAGACGATTTCTGTTTTGATCGACTCCAAGACGCAGCCGATGGATTTATGCAGGCCAGGACATATTTTTCCTTTGCGGGCGCGGTCTGGAGGGGTTTTGGAGCGGGCAGGCCAGACGGAGGGGAGCGTGGATTTGTGCAGGCTGGCGGGGTTGTATCCGGCTGCGGCGATCATTGAAGTGATGGCGGAGAACGGATCGATGGCGCGGCTGCCGGAGTTGGAGGTTTTTTGTGCCAAACATGATTTGCTCATGTGCTCGATCCCGCACCTGATCGAGTATCGCTTGCAGGAAGATGCCCTCATTCAGCGGTTGGATTCGATGCCGATCGAAACGGATTTTGGCTTCTTCACGCTACGTGTGTATGAAACTGTCGGCGATCGGCTTTTGCATTTGGCATTGTGCGCGGGTGGTGTCGGAGAGATTGACAGCCATACGAAAAAGGCGCGGCGGATCGAGGAGCCCGTATTGGTTCGCATGCATTCGGAGAATATGCTGGCTGACTTATTCGCAACCAAAGGCACGGCAAGCCACGAATTGCAAACCGCGTTGAAAATGATTCAAAAGGCGGGCACGGGTGCATTGGTTTACTTGCGACAGGAGAGCCGGGGTTTGGCACTCTTGGATCGATTGCACGGATTGAAAGGGTTGTCGGGTAAAGTCGTCAGCGGTGGCACGCGTGGGCCGATGGAGCGGCGTGATTTTGGTATTGGTGCACAGATATTGCGCGATCTCGGGCTGACGAAACTTCGCGTGCTGACGAACCGCCCCAAGAAATTCTTTGGCCTGGAAGGGTTTGGCTTATGCGTCATTGAGCAGGTGCGCATTGAGTCGGGAAAGGACGATCCGAAATGATGAACGATTCGAGCACCACGATTCAATCGCTGCGCGACATGATGGTGACCTTCGTCGCGGAACGACAATGGCACAAGTATCACACGCCGCGAAATTTGGCGGCAAGCGTTGCGGTTGAGGCAGGGGAGTTGCTTGAACTGTTCCAATGGCTGACGCCGGAGGAAGCCCAAAGTCGCATCAAAGGCGATGCAGCGTTTCGCGTTGCGGTGGGGGAGGAGATGGTGGACGTCATCATGTATCTGATGTCGCTTGCCAACGCGATGAATTTGGATGTCAGTTCCGCGGTTGAAGCGAAGATGGAAAAAAACCGCAGGAAGTATCCACCTGAAAAATTTCAGGGACACTACGAACGGCCGCTGCCTGGGGCCGGGGGTGGCTAAGACGGATACGCATCGGTCAAACTATTTGGCTGGGGCGAGCGCGGCCCTTTTATCAGCGATCAATTTGAGAAGCGCGTGCTGCGGGTCAGCGAATTTTGCCGTCCCCTCTTCCATCAGCGTCTCTTCCATTTTCTTTTGATCAACTTTCGCGTCAATATCATCAAGGATCGCTTTAGAGGGAAGCTGATCTACCTGACGAGTGTAGGTCTTCTGAAGTTTCTCTACCGCATCGTTCGTCGCGGGCGGATTGGTTTGAATATCGCTGCCCGCCAGCGCTTCCACATATTTGTCCGGCGGATCTGTGGGCTTTTTAGTGCCGGTGCTGGCGAAAATAATTTCCTGCTGCAGCGGAAGATTTTTGTCATTCCAAAATGACTGATTTAATCGCCACAGGCGTTTCACGTTCACAATGCCGGTCTGTCCCTGCGCGTCCGGGGAGAGCGTGGGCACTTTCTTTTCCGTGTACACATCCACGCGGCTCACGAAGATGCTGTAGACGCTTTTGAGCCCTTTCACGCCCGCTACTCTGGCCTGAGCGCCGCGCCATACCGCATCGCGCGCCAGCTTGTATTGACGTTCGGAAAAGATTAGCGTCACGTTCAACGTCACTCCAGCAGCAGCCAACGCTTCCAGCGCGTCGAGCCCCGCAGCCGTTGCTGGAACTTTGATCATTCGATTCTTGTGGCCGGCCGCCCACTTTTTGCCCAACTCTATGTATCCCTTCACGCGATCGACGTGCGGAATGTTCGCCTTCACATCTTCCAGCAGCGGATCAAGCTCAAAACTGACGTAGCCGTTGTCTCCTTTCGTTTCCTCCCAGACCGGAAGAAACACTTGCTGGGCGTTGCGGACCAATTGATCGGTCAATTCCCACGCCACTTCCGTGTCGCTCTTGCCCGTCTCCATCAGCTTGCTGAGTAAGTCGTCAAACCGTCCCGTCTTGATGAGGTCGGAGATGATGATCGGATTGCTCGTGGCGCCGGTGGCCCCCAATGCGCGATTCTTCTTTACGAGCTCGGGATCGATGGAGTCGAGCCAAAGCTTCGTTCCCGTGGCGATCAAAGATCTCAGAGACATGAGATATCCTTTTTTTCAGCGGCTCAAAAAATATGACATTAACCGGCGCACGTCCAGACGATTTACGGCTTCCACATATACAGAAACTCCGGCGTGGTTTCGGGCAACAATGCTGAGGTATCAATATTCACATTCACCATGTTGAACTCGGGCGTCGCGGGCGCTTTCGCATAGACCGAGCCGCGGTAATCGCCCATGTGGGTATACATGATGATAGTCGCATTCTTCATGTGCGCCATCTCCTTGGCCTTTGCGATCGCGTCATCCAGCGAACCGAGCTGATCGATAAGCCCATATCGCACCGCGTCGCGACCAGTCACCACCCGGCCATCCGTCAGCATCGTCCAGTCACTCTCCGCCACATGCTGATGCGAATGTTTCACCACATCCAGGAACTGAGCGTAGAACTGATCCACGAGCGCTTTCAGCAGCTTGCGGTCATTGTCCGTTGTCGGCCGAAATGGCGACCCCATGTCTTTGTTCTCGCGGCTGGTGATTGCTTCGGGCTTGATGCCGAGCTTATCGAGCGTGCCGCTGAAATTCATCGTTTGAATGATGACGCCGATCGATCCCGTGATTGTCGTCGGATACGCGATGCGATAATCCGCCGCACAGGAAAGGTAATACCCGCCACTGGCGCACAAGTCCATCATCTCGACGATCACCGGCTTGTGGGTTTTTTCCTTAAACGCCTGCAAGTCGCGATACATCATGTCGCCAGCATTGACGGTGCCACCGGGCGTGTTCATCCGCAGCACCACCGCCTTCACGCTGTCATCCTTGGCGATTGCGTGCAGCGTTTCCCGAAACTGGCTGACCGGATTTTCGCCCCCGTTCAGCCCAAGCAGGCCACCACCCTTGGTATTTGCTAGCAGACCGCTCACACTGATGAGCGCAATTTTTCCATCTCCTCCAAACATGCCGCCTTCGCGTTCGACGACATGTGGTTCGAGTTTGTCACCAGTTGGAATGTAATCGATGCGAAGCGTTCGCTGGCCGCAACCCATTGTCGCTAGTGCAACCACCGCCCCCGACACTATTATCCCCCATCGCCGGCACGAATGACCCATCATGATTCACATCCCGTTTTATTCCATTGAGCGAAGCCACACCCTATCATAGCCGCTCCATAATCTGCGTCATATTCCCCTCACAATCCTCAAAACTGATGATACGCCCGCCACCAATTGCTTTGATCACTTCGCTCATGAATTTCACATTATTGGCTTTCAGGTGCGCCAGCGCCGCATCAAAATTTGTCACGTGCCAAGCCGTATGGCTGTGCCCTGGATCGTGGCTTGCACGATTGTTCCGGGGGTTATCGTTTCGCGGCATCACCTCCAGCATCGATCCAGCGGTCAATCCGTTGCCGCCCGGCGGGCCAATCAAATACACCTTCTGCTTCTGCGGCGGATTGGGCCCCGCCTCCACCGCCACCTCTAGCCCCAGCACTTTTTTATACCACGCCACCATCGCATCGGTATTGTCCGCCGCAATTGCCGCGTGATCCAGCCGACCTACATGCCAATCCATGAAATACTCTCCAAATCATGATCACGCGGTGATCACAGTTTTCTTAATCGCTCCTGCAGCCGCTGCGTGCGCATCGCCGCTTCCTTTGATTTATTTTCCTCGTCGGTGATTTCCTTCAGCCGGGTTTCAGCATCGGTAAATCGCTTGCGATAGCAGTGATTGACGTGCGTGAGAAACGCATCCAGCCGACGTACATCTTCCTCAAATTCATCCTCGGTGCTTTGAATCCGGATTTCAGTATTCACGCCCCCCACGCGCCCTTCTAATACCGTTCCCTCCTCCACCTCTTTCAAACATTCCCACCACACCGAGCTCGGGGCCGGCGACAGTTCGGCGATGATCTCCACACCGTTTCCCGCGACCTGCCCCAGCTTCGGCCGCGGCCGCCGCATGATCTCACCGTGGCGCATCCGCAGTAAAAACTGAATCTGTTCCCGCGTCATCCCCTTGGCCATAGAAGTTCGCCTCAAACAGAAAGAGCTTTCGTCAAAGCCGCCGTATTGTACTACGGCGTCGCCCTGACGAAAGCCCCACGCCCCTCACATCACATTTTCATGAAATCGCCGCGTTAAATCACTTCCTTCGCATTGATCCACTTCATCATGCTGCGCAGCTTCCGGCCAGTCACTTCCACCGGATGGTTCTTGTCCGCATCATACAGCGCGTTGAACTTTGGTTTGCCCGCCTTGTGCTCGGCCATCCACTCATCGGCGAACTTGCCGCTGGTAATCTCATCCAAGATCTTCTGCATTTCTTTCTTGGTCTCATCAGTCACAATTCGCGGCCCCCGCGTCAGATCGCCATATTCCGCGGTGTTGCTGATGCTGTAGCGCATGTAATTCAGCCCGCCCTGATAGATCAGGTCAACGATCAGCTTTACTTCATGCACGCATTCAAAATAGGCCATCTCTTCGGGATAGCCATTTTTCACCAGCGTCTCAAACCCCGCCTTGATCAGCGCCGAAAGCCCGCCGCAAAGCACTGCCTGCTCGCCGAACAAGTCGGTCTCGCACTCGTCCTTAAAGGTTGTCTGAATGATGCCGGCACGCGCTCCGCCGTTGCCGTTGCCCCACGCCAACGCCGTCTTCAGCGCATTGCCCGTCGCGTCTTGGTGAATTGCCACCAGCGATGGCACGCCGCCACCCTTCACATATTCCGACCGCACCAAATGCCCCGGTCCCTTCGGCGCGATCATGACCACATCCACATCCTTCGGCGGCACGATCTTCTTAAAGTGGATGTTGAACCCGTGCGTGGACCCTAACGTTTTTCCAGCCGTCAGGTAAGGCTTGATTTCCTTCTCGTAAATCTCCGATTGCAGTTCGTCGGGCAACCCGATGATGATCAGGTCCGCCGCCTTCACCGCGTCGGGAATCGACATCGGCTCGAATCCGTGCGAAATGGCGAGCTTGCCATTGGCCGTGTCGCGCCGGTTGGCCACGATCACTTTCACGCCCGAATCCCGCAGATTCTGGGCATGTGCGTGTCCCTGCGAGCCATACCCAATGACCGCCACCGTCTTGCCTGAAAGGCCGTCGAGGGTGGCGTCTTTTTCGTAAAAAATCTTCAGCGGCGTGTTGGCCATGGCTTGAACCTTTATGCAAGAAACTCCGGTAAAATCGAGCCCCATACGATACGGCATTTCGGTGGGGGGGTCAATTTTCATTTCACTTTACGCATTCACTGGTTGGAGTATAGTGGCCGCCTCCGCAAAATCATTCAGAAGGGCGACCCATGGCTAATCAAACGATCACCTCCGTAAAAGGGTTTCAGGCTGCGGCGATGTCGTGCGGCATCAAGGCGTCGGGCAAGCCGGACCTTGCGATTTTGGCTAGTGATTCGCCCGCTGTCGCCGGCGCGGTCTTCACCAAAAACGCCGTCGTGGGCGCGCCGATCATTGTCGGTCGAGAGCATTTGAAAAAACATTCGCTGCGCGCTTGCGTGGTTAATTCTGGCTGCGCCAACGTCTGCACCGGCGACCAGGGCATCAAAGACGCGTCTGAAATGTGCGCCCTCACGGCCACCGGTTTAGACGCAAACCTCACCGACATTCTCCCTTTCTCCA
>Ga0206959_10258_pt1 | contig 13402 bp, 4 predicted proteins | sample Alteio_BWOrgHeat_31_FD_152971 | JGI IMG/M metagenome (GOLD analysis project Ga0206959, IMG submission 152971) | Enriched cells from forest soil in Barre Woods Harvard Forest LTER site, Petersham, Massachusetts, United States -... | ecosystem: Environmental > Terrestrial > Soil > Temperate forest >...
GGTCTGGAAAAAGTTGAACGGTTAGTGAAAGGGGGATTTGGTTCTCTACACTCATCATAGCAACGTTTCGATTTGATTGAATCTGTCCTCCAATGCTCACTATATAAGCAATTTGGTTCGGAAGTAATTGTCCATCCCAAATATAACCTTTGGCTGCAACAGGTTGCACAGACCAATGTAATCCGCCATCGTTCGTATAAGCAACTGAACCTCCCATGACTGCAAGACCGTGAATAGTATCCTCGAAAGAGATCGTTTCGATAACATCACCTGGAATTGTAACAGCTGATGATACTTTCGACTTCAACACTTGCTTCAGGTAATTACATATATCAATTTAGCAGCGAGGACTACACTGCATCAGGTTCATTCGTCATTGTTAAATAGGAGGCATTATGAAAATTTTTCGTTTTCTAACCATCGTCTTTATTTCGTTTTTCGCATTCAGTGCAATAGCCCAAGAAAGAAATTCCGGTCAGGCTCTTGTTCCAATCGGCGACGAGAACGATTCATTGGTGCGTCTTGGGATTTTTTCAATCCAAACCATCGCAATAGGCGGTTGGACATATATGGACAGTGTTCTTGATAATCTTGGCGTTACATTCGACGAGGAGTTTGGTCCTGACTCTGCTGCAATGCCGGTTGGTGGCTTAAGAAAAGGGCTTACCGGGGAAGGAGTGTATATGCTATCATATCCAAACATCATAGAGATAGCTGGGAACCTCAGAGTGCGCTCTTGGTATGCACAGCCATTCAGATTCCCCACAACAGGCACTTCTGGTTTGATGTGGAAATATATAGATTCTGAAGCAGTCTCTCATAACAATCCGTTCGACTCGAACGATGTTTCTCCATATACCGAATATCCATCCAATCATTCATTGGTTATTGACACATTTCACACACGGCAATACAACAATATTGACTCGCTCGTTCATTATGGCGATGTTGGCAGGGTAATTCTTGGAAGATCGGATGATTCGGATGCGACAAATTTGCTTTTCGGAACATGGAATCAAATGTTTCCCGGCATCCGAGATTCTCTCGGCAATTTGACAATACCAGACACAGCAAAACTTTTTTCGGCCACGTTAGAATTTAATCTCGATGAATCGAATATCGATACTTCTCTCAGAGCGGGTCGGCCAACAGATAGCCTTCCTCTCGTTTGTTTACAAATTTTGTACAAACAGGGCGCGAACACTTTACTGCATACCCCTGGTCAAAGTGTGTCTCCGTTTGTACCATTCAAAACAGCTATAGACTCGAGCAATCCTGGCTGGTTAGCCTTAGTGGATACGATAATTACGCAAAAGATTTATGATACTCTATCACCCTCCTGGCGTGCGCCGGATATCCTTGCAAACGGTGCCCAAGCCCCTGCAGGAAGATTCAAACAGCTTCATGTGCAATTGAAGAACGCTCCATCGGGTATGAACAGCTTGATCCAACCTGTCAATGGAAACTGGATCAGCACCGGTGTTTTCACGGCATCAGCGATTCGATCATCGCTCCATCCGGATTCATCGGGATTTGATGATATTATATCAACTCAAGCTGAGAATCTGATTGAGATACGCGTTCTATCAACCTACCGCACGACAGTTCGAGTGAGGTCTCTCACATTTGGCGATACAACCTCAGATAAGTTCCTTTACCGTAAGCCAGAGGGTGATTCTTCTTGGTCGTGTAATCCAGACGGTTCGCGCGGCGGTTATGATACTGCCGTCGCGTCGCTGATGAAGCGAAGCTCCGATTCAGTTCACAACAAACCATTCGAAATGCTGATGGATGATTATCATGCCGATGAAGAAGGGTATATAAATCCAGTTCTTGGGTACTTAGAGTATATCGGTAACCGCTATGGGATACACATGCACATTCACCAGCAGGATGGCGGAGGCTACGATTCGCGGGAATTTCGACGCGAAGCGGTTTCGTATGGTGGTCATCCACCCTCGATGTACGAGAATGAGAGTCAGCAAGCTCAAATTTTTGTGACCCCAATTCTTCCTCGGGATTATGTTTATTACTCGCACTCCTTCGACAGCACATTATCGTGGCCTGATACAGTCAAAGATAAGCTTATGGGCCTTTACGTCACGAGGCCTGACACGGGAACTGATCGTCTCGAAGCATATCATGCTTACACAAACACCTATGCTGGTGGCCCAACGAATTGGTTCAATCTCATGCACAATACAGCCTCTGTAGCAATGCACCATCCTAATAACCGAAAATTTGCTGTAGAAATCAATATTCCAGCATGGGGCTTACTAAATACGGGAACTAATTGGATTGACACTGGCTCTTCAGGAGAATGGATATACGACTCAAGCAAGGCATCATATACCTTTAATCTACGGCCCCCAACCCCGGAAGAGATCATAGGAAATACGTTTACTGCGTTTGCGAACGGAATAACCTCCTTCAACGATGCACAAGCATTTGAAATAGGCGACCCGCGGGGCAGCGAACTCGGATTCTGGGAATCAAATATCCGCGATACAGGCGGAGCCCGCACTTGGGAACATAATTATAATGTTGGGCATCGTTATGGTTATTGGGGAACAAGTTCAGGCGATCACCATCCGTTTTGGACCAACGGCACAAACGATGCGGATGGTCCTCTTCCCAATTATTATGTTGGGTTTTCAAATACTTTCCGGGCAGTGCAAAGGGTCATGACCCGGATACATACAATTTTTGATTCGTCATCTACTAATTCATATCCTCTGAGAAGCATGCAGTGGCTCGATGCGTATCAGGCCCAGTATGCTCACGATTCCGGCTCGTCAGATTCCGTTACAAGTGCGGCGTCGTTTCTTAAGGTTATCAAGACTGTTCCCGTTGCTCCGTGGAATCGAATCGGTTCAGACAGCGCGTATATCGATTCAACTACGCCGGACAGCACTCACAGGACATACGTCGTTGTTGGTACTTTTAAACGAGCAGGGACCAGTTCTCCCACTTATGGCGCGCTCGTCGTTAACACACGTACCTTTCCTTCTTACCGGGACACCGCCGATATTAATTACTACAATGCCGGTATGGATTCGATCAGCAAAATACATTCAACACTTGGTGATATAGACGTCCGCAAAGTATATATGAAGCTCGATCTCACAAAATGTAACCTAAGTTTTGGTAAGTGGACATATTTCGTTGTTCGCGATCTTTGGCATCCCGATTCCACGTGGCTTCTCCACAAAGATTCTACTTTTGCAGTCTATATCAAACCGGGAGATGCAAAATTCCTCTATTTCCAGCCAGGTGTGGCTGTTAAGGTGGCATCAAGAGCCGGAACTAATATCGGGAAAAGCACCGACACCGAGTTCTGCTTCAATAATGGAAGAAGAATTGCAGAGATAATGCATGGGACTCGTGATATAGTTACATACACTCGTGGGCACAAACTATATGTTGCATATCCTGCTATCGGCAGAACTTTCGGAGGCAGTCCCGATCAATCTTCGGGAGATAATATCATTACCGGTTATGAAGTCCCGATAGATACAAATTCAGCGCACTTCTGCGCTCGTCCATCGATCTGCGTCGCTCAGAACGACACCGGCATCGCGCTTACGTGGTGGTTTCAGGATGGAGCCGGTCATGGTCACATTGCTGCTGCATACAGAAAAGATACAGCTTCAGCCTGGGACACGGTTAGTTACATTTCGGCGCCCTCCTGGTTTAACGATACTTCACACGACTACCATTTGGTCACGCCTGTTCTTACTCCGGTCAACGACACTGCCTGGCTGATAGCTGCCGGGAACCATAGTCTTCCCGGCTTTCCCGGTTTTATTAATGGATTTTTACTCATGACGCCCCATGTTGGGCTCCCCTATTTTCAGGACTCTACGCCGATAACATTGGCTGCAGACATTCCTATTGGAGACACAATTTACATGGCAACGTTCCAATCTCTTTCATCACGCCCATTACCAGACTCCCTCTGGCCAGTTCGTATTGCATGGCAGCAAGCCATCGTTCCTCATCACCATGATATTTATTTTTCACGTTTCCAAAAGCTGTTAGTTGATACCTTCCATCAAGCCGACAGCATTGTTAATGTCTCAAGCGGCTTAGGTGCTTGCGATAATCAGCATCCTTCTCTTGCAACGAATGGGACGGTTGAGCAGGCGAGATGGATACTCGGTGGAGGTTTTTTAGGTAAAGCAAAATTTTATCACGATTATATTGCATGGGAGACAGAACTTGATTACGATATTGAGCCGAACAATTACTTCCCCGTTATCCGGGTAAAGCATGTTGTAGATTCGCCGCATTACCATCAACTCAATTGGGGGGCCTTCAACGTATTTCGCAGAAATAATCCCGGTTATACCTATCCTCAAATATCCGCAGATTTCCGCACTTATGACGGTAATTTCTCGTCAGTGGGCAGCCCATCCGATGTATCCCACGATTGGGTTAGAATGGTCTATGGGCAGAGCATTATGTATTCCGAATGCTGGACACCTAACTGGATGTATACGAGGATGGATTCTGGCGGTCACTTTGCCACACTTCCGCAAACGACCAACAACCCATCGTCATGGCCTGATAGCGGCAGTGTTCCTCGTTCGATAGCTTGGATTAACAATGGCAGCACGTTGCAGCCTGTTCAGGTTACGAACGGGTTTATGCCTTGGATTTCTAGTTCTTATCATCCAAATTTGATGTTTGGTGCTTCCGTTCATGTCTGCGACACTCCGGTATCTATCGGAACTGGGACAGTGACAATTCAGCCACCAACAGGGCCGCCCGTCAAGGTTAATTGGGATCCAATTGGCATTTCATCCGGTGATGTAGCTGAGGCATGGACGAACCCAGAGGATGTTCCAAATGTAGAACACACAGATCCATTTCCAATTAAGGCGTGTGATTCGATCCTCATTCCTCGAACATGCACAAATAAATTCCTGACCGAAATTCAGGATTCACTCACTTCCCCCACCGACTATGTGATGTTTCGGATGAAACTGCTTCGCAAAGCAGATTCATCCTGGCTTGGCACAATCGACTCTATGGTCATTACTCAAACAATGATTCATTGGGCTGGCTATTCTTTGATAATAGATCCAAATACAGCCCGCTATGAAGTACCCTGCTCTGCTTCACCCGACAGCGCGTTTGTTTCGATTGAAGTTCTTCGTGGAGATACAGCAAACTCTATTAATCGTTATTATGTAAACATGATAGACTCTGACCAATCTGCTCCATCTCTAAAACGCTCTACAAATCCACCAATCTTGCCATCTGTTTCTGGCATTCAGGTTACTGTACATCCAAATCCATCCTCGCTTACAACGAAAATTTGTGTAGAGGACTTGCCGGAAGGTGTTCCTGCTACAGTGGAGATATTCAATGCTATGGGTCAGAGCATTACAACTCTCTATAATGCAACGCCAGAAGCGGAGCTTGGCCTATGCATTTCGTTAGATTGCTCTCGAATGTCAAGCGGCACCTATTATGCCCGTGTAGTAAATGACATAATGGGCACGACGGTTAAGTTTTCGGTGGAGCATTAGAATTTTATGCCTGTCATATTCTGAGAACACACAAATTCCTACGAGGAAATATGAGAAGAATTATGCTCAGTTCGATAAATTTGAGACATGATGGGTTACCCAAAGAGATGTTGGTAGCTTTGAGGTGTGTACCTTAGAAGCGCAAAAAAATTGAGAAGGTTGAGTTTTAAATTCCACATTCTCCTGCTTCGAGGACCACTACTTCCCAACAAGTGCAATCGCGGCCGGCTTCGAAAGCAGTGCCGCTGCCAGGCGAACGCTTGCCGAGTTTTTCTCCCACAGCATGAAGAATCCGTACTTTTCCCAAATATCGCTGGCTACGTATGCCTTCAAAATCCTGCGCACCATCCACGCAAGCTTCGCGGATAGTAGCTTGTCTGAGGTTGTATCGCGATTACGGATTGTGTCGAGTACCGACAGAACAAGCGGTTCTGGCATGCCGCAATAACGAGTGAAGCTATCGAGTGTCGCGTTCCGAAGCCAACCCGAGTTCCACCGGATATAAGTTGCAGCCGCACCTTCTATCGCATCACACAGCCATTCCGAGTAGATATGTTCTTGCGTTACGAAGTAGTCTGGTATGATTCCGGCAAAGCCAGTAACATTCCTGCCACCCAGTGTTTTGAATTCTGGGCACTCTGTCTCAGCGAGGTCGCTGTCGAAGGTGTGCTCGGTGTTGTCCATACTTCCAAACTCGCGCTCCTTTCCACCGATCAGAAGGCCATTATGGTATGGGCGCTGGACGTACCGTCCAGATGGAAGCGAATAACGCCCAATCGCGAGATAAAGACGATCTTTGTTCGGCAGCAGGAAGAACCTCATTACAAGGGACTTCCCTACCGTTGGCTGACCGATAATTATGGCACGGTCTAAATCCTGCAAAGTTCCAGAAAACATCTCCGATGCACTGCACGAGTAATTATTAACGAGCACAGCCAGTGGCAGCAAGGCAAATTCCGGCTCGCCATGATTGATTGTCTGAGAATCCTGATCAACTCCCTTCCATGGCAGGCTATCGCAGCGGACGAACAGGCTCAATGCCATTACAGCCTCCTGCACAAGTCCGTCAGGATTACCTCGCAGGTCAATTATGAGCGCGCTGATACCCAACTTTGAAAGGCGCAAAATTGCGCGCTCTAACTTCTTCGAAGTCCCATCATGGAAACCGGTGACGGAAATGTAACCAATTTTAGCGTTAACCATCGCGACCACAGGTGCACTCGATTGGTCGAGTATTGCGCGGCGGAGCAATTGATGCCATCTTAGCTTTGCACTTGGCCGAAAAAGAGTTAGGTCCAGCGTGTCACTTTTCCAGATCATGTCAAGTGCAATGCTGTCGTTACCGCCCAATAGGCGGCCCGAGATGGCAATTACCTCATCTCCTGGCAGCAAACCGACGATGTCTGCAGCGCCTCCATATGTTATGGATGTAAACATTATGCGCCCGCCAGTCGAGTGAATACGGAACCCGTATCCGTAGCCTTGATCCTGTTGCCGTCGAATAAAGCTGATATATTGTGCTTGTGGTTCGTAGCAACTGAATGGGTCCAGCTGAGACATTATCTCTCGCAAAGGCATCGTGGAGTCTATCGTGACGAAATCTATGTAATGATGAGCAATGATGCTGAACGCACTGTCGCGCACAGACTTATCATTGTCGAGAAAACCCGAATCTTGTTGCTGGGCGAGGTCATGTCCGGGCACAGCAATTAAAAGAGTCGCTGCGAGAAAATAGTGGGTATTGTGTGTTCTCATTGTCGTATGCAGGAAAGGTGATTCCGTTTCGCTTGTCGAAAGACATTTTGAGGGTCTTCCTGCAAGTGATCGCGATTACTTGTCCCAATGAGTGTACACTCTTGTCACTGATTATACTCTATGGGAGAAATGTGCCACCGTGAGTTAAGGTTAATCAGCATCAATCGGATTACCAGACGTATTAGGAGAATGCAACCAACTTTTCCAAATTGGGAGATTGCATTTATGCCCATCATAGATGGAAGGTCCGATTCTGTCAGCTTTGGCAATGGGTGGAACTGAGACAATGGGGAGAATTTGAGATGTTGCAATTATCCCCTTCCTATTTGAGCTATCTAATCCAACAGTTGTGATAACGAGAAGCGACGTTAGTCGTTCTCGCTTTTTCAGGAGCTCACCTTCATTGTATTAACTTATTTTAGAGACTCTACCAGATCGGGTTCCGGGCATATAAAACTGTATGGTCGTGGCCGTTTCATCTCTTGGGAGAGTCGGGAACTGGCAAGAGCGCTCTTTTGAAGACTTTCGCTCAGACTGTGTCAAGTGGGGAAAAGGACGTTGTGTGGATTCAGGCAGACGGACTTGCGGACCTCATAGTTAAAGTTCCGAACCTTGAGAAGGTTCTTCTCCGGTCCCGACGATCATCTTCATTACTTGTAATCGATGGGCTTGACTCGTGCTATGACAAAGACTTAGAGAGAATTGCACGCTTAATTGCAGCAACCTCAATCAAGGGATCGTCGTGGCAAATAATAGTATCCTGCCAAACCACTCAATGGGATCAAGTCTTGATGAGTTTAGTGAAATCGCTCACGGCATCATGCGAGAATCAGTGGAGTGTGGTGAACTTAGTGACCAAGATTTTGAAGCACTCACGGTAGCCTCACCTTCCATTCAAAGACTTGCCGCACAAGGTCACATCGAAGGAGTATTGCGCTTGCCCCAAATGCTGGATGTTTCACTTTCGGGCCAATTATCTGAAGATTTGCAGATTGCAGGTGAAGCGGATGTCGTAGAGTGGTGGTGGCGCGCGCAAGTTAGAGGAAATGTGGCAATCGCTGCCGAAGAGCGCGTAACCCAGAACCTCTCTTCACGCATGGCTGACGAACTGGTCTGCGAACTTCCACCGACCGCCGTTGCGCAAGACGAACCAGCAGTTGCGAACTTAATCCGCAACCGGGTTCTTTAGAGTAAGAAAAACCATTTCATTCCTTCAAGAACCGCGCCAACAAATTTCGATCTGAGATGGGATAAAGACCATGCGACAACACGATCACATATACAGAGTGTTGCCGACCATAGCACCCATACAAGTGCGCCTAAGCAAATCCGTTATAACAATATCGTTCCAATGGATTCAGGGTGGAATATGCTTGAGATTGTATTGTGATGAACTCTGAGAAATCAAGCTGAAGCCTATTCTTAGCTGGCATTATTATATATCCGTTGCGCATGCGACAGTCATATAATACCAAGTATCAATTTCTATAAGAATAATTAATCCAAGACATGGCTCATCGCTCGATTGCCACACTCCGTGTCTGAACATAACCATTCTGCGATAGTCGAATGTAATAATATCCAGCCGGAACATCCGATACATCAAACATAAATTGGGATGTGGTCATCTGGTTTGATATTATTGTTCGACCGATGGCGTCGAATAAAGCATAATCAGTAGGACTAGAAGATGATTTGCGCAATTTGATTTCAATGTTCGATGATGCCGGGTTGGGCTGAATGCTCTCGATAGAAAAGGGTAGCACACCATTCATCGCTTCTTGTATCGTTTTATCTCCGCAGCGAGAAAGATAGGTAAACGACGCTCCGGTATCTCCGATAGATGCGATGCAATCGGGCTGTACCCCCATGAAGAACGGGGAAAATGATATATTGGATACCGAAAGCTGCGTGGTCAATGAATCGGTAAGATAAACCCGGAATGTAAGCCTCCCGATCGTATCCAATTTCGAAGCACCACCAACAACAGGAGATAAAGTAAAATGTAGTTGGGCAGTTCCTGTACCAGACACTGTGAGTCCCACGCCGACTGCATTTACGAATGTAAGAAGATCATCGTTGTGCGTAATATCGAAACTAAGAGAAGTTATCTCGCTGGAAGGAACTGCGCCTTGGAGTACAATATATCCTGTTACGCTCGCCCCACTAAATGCGCTGTCGGATGGATCAAGAACGATCTTTAGCGAAGCGGGGCGGAGAAGGCTCGCCTGCAACTGCACCGTCACATTGCTGTCACCGTTATTTGCGTCGCTGAAGAAGGTGATCGAGCCAGACATACCGAGGCTGTCTGCCATGAGATGTAACCTTACTCTTGCAGTTGCGCCGGGTGGAATAATGATAGGATAAGTTGTGTCCGTTGAGTAAGAAGAGTTGAATATAGAATCCCCTTTTAAGGCGAGCGTATCACAGCCAAGGTTGGAGAGAACGATAGTTGTGTCGCGATCCTCGCAGATATAAAGGCTGCCGAAATTTGCCGAGGAAAGATCTGACGCAAGAATCTTCGCGCCGCCGGTAGCAGTCCCGTCAATATGAATAGTCACATCCTGGCCAGTATCGTTACCGTGCAGATTGCGCGAATTGAATGTAACTCGCGCCGAATGTGCGCCCTTTACTCTCGGAGCGAAATTAAATGAGAAAGACCTAATAGAATCCGGCGCAAGAAGAGAATCGGCAGGAGAAGATTTGATGGAGAATGTTGCATCTCCCGAGATTTTTATGTTTGAAATTACGAGTGTATCGCACCCCACGTTTGATATTGTAGTTCCGACAACCGTGTCTGCTGAGCAGGTAGAAAAGCTTCCCGCATCCAAAATTGTGCTTGCAATATATAGAATACCCTCACCTTGTACTCCTTGACCAAAAAGATCAACTACTTGTTTCGTATGTACGCCTTGTTGGCTCAGAAATATATTTAGTTCTCCATTGTTTTGCCCTGATTGCCCAGGAGTGTAACGCAGCACAATCTTTCCACTTCTGGCAGTTGCGATGGAGCTATCATAGGATAGAATTGAAAACCCTGAACCACTTATGATGATGCTATCCACAGTTGTAGCTGCACAGCCAATATTAGCAATTGTTAATACGGAGTCAGCTAGCAAGCATGTGGAAACCGAGCCAAAATTCAAAGCAGTGGTTGAAAGCTGGCTACCAATTGCTCCATGTTTTGCAATAAGAGTTAGAGTTACGATAGTATCATGTTCCAGTCCGTCTGTCACGCTAAGATAGTGCAAGTCGATTTTAGCTTTGGCTGTCGTATCCGCAGTAAATGCCGCACCCGGATTCCAGCGAACGCCTATTGTGTCCGACATATCTGATCCATAATCGTGCGGGACAATCGGTATGGTATCGAACGACAGCACACCAAGCTTTACAAGTGACGAATCCACAAACGACACTCCCAACAGAGTAAACACATCACAATGATCGTCTGTGAAACGAAGGCCGTTAGTTGTATCCGAACACAAAAGTGCCGTAAGTTGAAGATCACCGGTACTCATAATCGGCTCGGCAGGATGGTCTTGCAAAGTGCCATCGCCGCCATCGGTCGTTAGCCAAACTCCACCTTCATAATCGAATGCTACTACAGTCGAGCCTATGCAGGGTAGTACACAAAAGCGTGATAAGATGTCATTTGCCGGTCCTCCAACATATTTCCAGGTACCACCATTATCGGTCGTCCTGATTAGTCCGGGAGCGTTGGTAACTAACCCGATAGAATCAGCTGGGAATGTCTGCACATATATAGCGTTTCGGCCTCCTTCGACATCGCCAGTAATAAATGGATTACCATAAAGCGCATCCGGGTATTTTCCTTGTATCCATGTCTTGCCGCTGTCTTGAGATGTATATGGATAGTTGGTTATCGGATTATGACTGCCAGTGGCGGGTGAGACACTCCCATTTCGAATTCGCATCCACATAGAAGTGGTAAAAAAAGTTTTTGTCCTCGATGAGCCATACATACCCCATTCAGGAACGCCAGCGCCGGGTAATATACCCCATGTCATTCCACCGTCGAGAGTTAAAGCGTTTTGCGTTCCAATTGCGGTGCTCCAGCAACCGGAGTTTATCCCCACGTTATCGGATATCCACCCCCTGTCAGTCCCATAATTTCCAAGCATACTATTATTGCCGAAACCACTTCCAATTATGTCAAACGTACTGTCGAAGTAATCGAATTCGAAATTCTCCGCTTGACCCAGACCGGCACGCAAAGGCTGCCCTCCCTGCCAGGATTTACCTCCGTCCGTTGTCTTCCACATCCAGTCAAAAGCGTTAGTATCTTGGGCAAATAATTGTAAACCAGCCCAACCGGTATCCGCGTCTTCCATTTGTATCGAGGTAAATTGTACGGCGTTATGAGAATACATCGGGGTAGGATGTATGCTTTCAATCCAATTTATCCCGTCTTCAGTATAAAAAATGCGTGGCGTAGTAGCCGTATCGCCAATATTAGATTCAATCCCGACCATTCCATGTGTGGGACTCCAAAAGTAACCGGCCCAAGCGATGCTCGTATCTCCGGTAGCCACATAAGCATCCCATATTTTCCGCCAATGAGTGTTCGCCTGAGCGTGCGCATCAAATGACGCTCCGATGATAGTTACAGTGACGAAAATTGAAAGAAGACATTTACAAAGGCGATTTTGCATAAGACATTCTGAATAAAGCTAAAGAAACCGAAAGCCGCATACTCCATTAGCTAACGGAGTACACGGCCATCGGAAAAATGATTACTTCACTAAGATCATCGTACGATTAACGATTACGACTCCCTCAGGGAATTCAATCTGATAGTAATAAGTGCCCGCAGGCAGCTCGCTTCCCGTAAAGTAGAAGAAGTGCTCGCCGGCATAAGTAGCCTCCTGATTGTCCCGTAGGATTGTTTTGCCTGTCTGATCGACGATGCGAATATACGCAGTTCCAGCTTGAGACGTCTGGAACGGAATAGTGGTCTTGAATCCGCTTTCCGCCCCGAATGGGTTCGGATAGTTCTGCTCTCCATTTGGCTGACTCACGGATTGCGGCTGCATCGAGCCATCGGCCCTCTTCAGCGCACCTGTAGAATATGAAGCTGAACCGCTGCCGCCACCGACTGAATCGTCCTCGCAGTTCGCAGCCCAGGCAGATGTAAACGTGCTGTCTCCCAAATCGCAAGTAAAGCATACCTGCACGTCGATCTCGCTACATGTGCAGAGTGGATGTGGGTGAGGACCTGCACTGTCTGCCAAAGTTATAGTATGCGTCATCGGAGCATAAGTCCATCCCCAATGTGGAGGCAATCCAATCAGACTGGTTACGGCACATCCAGCAGGCACGGTGAATGAGAACGAAGTCTCACAGCAGTCTGGGTAATGCCCGTTAAACCACTTCCATTCTAAGCAGCTTTCGGTTACCTCCAGTATCTGAACACTATCCTTATCGTACCATACTTCGTCGCAGCAATTTCCATTCTCCGAAGTGATAGTTACTGGGGAATCCCAAGGTGGGAAGTTATCGCCCATAATTGGATCGGAAAAATAGAAATCATTTGTCCATGGCCCGTCCGTTCGGCAATCGCATGTCTGATAACACCATTCGAAAGTGCGGCAACCTACAGTGTCTGCGCCATTGATCTTGAATGTATCGACGCATCCCGTTGTGCCAGAGAGCTTCCAGCCCAGAGGAATTGAAGATACCTTCCAGCAGCGAGGATTCATGCTGAGCGGCGTGTGGCAATGATCTATCACAACCTCTTTAAGAGGATCGGTATCGCTCCGGTGTACTGTTATGCACTCGGTCCATTTGCCTGTTTTAGGATCCTGCGTAGGTGTGCCTGGAATCATTTGTGTTACGTCATCATTCTCGCAACATGTGACATCACCCCCATCGTCATCCTCTTCGCCGAACGTTGGGTCGTTTATTGTAACCGAATTATTACATCCTGCGCTATCGCCATCCGAATGGAGAGTAATCACAAGAGGAAGACATGCAGTTGGATTGCAATCGTTTATGATAAAGCAGAATGTAGCAGAATCGCAATTTTTAATCCCTGTCGTGTCCGGATTCGAAAATGACGCACTGTCAGTTGTGAGAATGTCGGTGTTCCA
>Ga0206959_10251_pt2 | contig 13326 bp, 7 predicted proteins | sample Alteio_BWOrgHeat_31_FD_152971 | JGI IMG/M metagenome (GOLD analysis project Ga0206959, IMG submission 152971) | Enriched cells from forest soil in Barre Woods Harvard Forest LTER site, Petersham, Massachusetts, United States -... | ecosystem: Environmental > Terrestrial > Soil > Temperate forest >...
CGCCTGGGCATTCGGCGCAAATTAATCGGGACGCTCGTCCTGGTCGGACTCCTGCCGCTGGCCCTCAGCCTGGCGGTGATCCTCATTGGCGGCATCCATGATTTTGTTGACACGGGCGGGGAGGGCCTGGGCGAAGTCGCGCATTTCCATGACGCGGCTGAGGAGGTTTCCAGGGGACATGGAATGGAGCATGCGTTTTTGCATGATGACGCCGGCGTTGCGGCGGATGGAGGCGTTGGGGTCGAAATCGGGATCGAGGGCGCGGCCGATCTGGTCGAGGTTGAGGAGCGTTTTGCCGAGCATGGTCATTTCGGGCGGGAGGCGGAGGCCGCAGTCGGCGGCGAGGGTTTTGATTTCCATGACGAGGAGGCCGACCTTCATTTGTTTGACGGTGGCGTCTTTGTTGCGGGAGACCATGTCGTTGACGCGGCGGTTGAATTCGGACTCGTCGAAGGTGTCGCGCTTTTCGCCGATTTTGAGTGCGTATGTGACGACATCGTCGCCGCGGCCTTCGCTGATGGCGAGGAGCATTTGGAGGAGGTTGTCCTGGAAGTGGGAAGAGAGGCGGGCGACCATGCCGAGATCGAGGAGGGCGATGCGGGAGTCTTGGGTGAGGAGGATGTTGCCGGGGTGGGGGTCGGCATGGAAGAAGCCGTCGACGAGGATTTGGTGAAGGTAGCCTTTGAAGAGTTCTTCGGAGAGAGCGGCGCCGTCGATTTCGGTCATGACGACGGGGCTGAGGTCGGTGATTTTTTGGCCTTGGATGTAGTCCATAGTGAGGACGCGGGAGGTGGTGTAGTCGTTAATGGGTTGGGGCACGACGAGGCGTTGGAACGGGCGAAGATTTTCGCCGAGGGTGAGGAGGTTTTGGGCTTCCTGGCGGTAGTCGAGCTCGCGGAGGACGGAGGCCTGGAGGGCATCAAGGATTTTGCCGAACTCATATTTTTTGCCGGCGTCGGTGTGTTGGTCGAGGAGTTCGGCGACTTCGCGCATGGCGTTGAGGTCTTCGAGGACGCTTTCGCGGATTTGGGGGCGTTGGACTTTGACGACGACTTCGCGGCCATCGCGCATGGTAGCGCGGTGGACTTGGCCGAGGGAGGCGGCGGCCATGGGTTTTTTGTCGATGGAGGAGAAGGCGCGGGCGACTTTGACGCCGAGCTCGGATTCGATGATTTTCTCGGCGTCGGCGTAGGGGAAGGGTTCAACTTTGTCTTGCAGGCGGGCGAGGGCTTCGACGTAGGCGGCGGGGATCATGTCGGGGCGGGTGGAGAGGAGCTGGCCGAGCTTGACGTAGGCGGGGCCCATTTTTTCGAGGTCGGTGGCGAGCTGGTGGGCTTCGGGGGGGACTTTTTTTTCGTCGTCTTTCATTTCTTCGAGTTCGATGCCGGCGCCTTTGACGAGGTCACCGCGGCCGTATTTCCAGAGGAGGCGGGCCATCTCGGTGTATTTTTTCATGTGGCCGGCTTTGAGGGACATCGCCATCGAACACCTCGGTAAAAGAACGGCTGACTGGAGCCGATATGCTTGCTTGGACACACAGATCGCAAGCGTTATTTTATCGTAGCGCGATCCAAGGCGGGGTCTACCGGTATGCGAAAATAGCAGTGGGCATGGGCGGCTCTGGTCAACTGAATTATTAACGAAGCGCTGATCTGGGCTTACTTTTCGGATGCGTCGAGTTCTGATACAACATCCCCCAATCCTCCCGGTTTCCCACGTTACCCAGGCAGCAAAGGTCTACGATCCATGCCCAAGCGAACTGATATCCGGTCCATCCTCATCATTGGCTCTGGGCCGATCGTCATCGGGCAGGGGTGCGAGTTTGATTATTCGGGGACGCAGGCGTGCAAGGCGTTGAAGGAGGAGGGGTATCGGGTGATTTTGGTGAACTCGAACCCGGCGACGATCATGACGGACCCGGACATGGCGGATCGGACGTATATTGAGCCGATCACGGTGGAGGCGGTGACGAAGATCATCGAGAAGGAACGACCGGACGCGCTGTTGCCGACGCTGGGGGGGCAGACGGGGCTGAACACGTCGGTGGCGTTGGCGGATGCGGGGGTGCTGGAGAAGTATGGGGTGAAGATGATTGGGGCGACGCGCGAGGCGATTCATCGCGGGGAGGATCGAAAGAAGTTTAAGGAGATCATGGAGCAGATTGGGTTGAAGTGCCCGATGTCTGGCTTGGCGCATTCGATGGAGGAGGCGCGGCTGGTGGTGAAGGAGACGGGGTTGCCTTGCATTATTCGGGCGAGCTTTACGCTGGGGGGGACGGGGAGCGGGATTGCGTACAACATGGAGGAGTTTGAGACGCTGGCGGGGCGGGGGCTGGATGCTTCGATGATCACGGAGATTCAGATCGATCAGAGCTTGATCGGGTGGAAGGAATATGAGCTGGAGGTGATGCGGGACCGGAAGGACAATGTGGTGATTGTGTGTGCGATCGAGAATTTCGATCCGATGGGGGTGCACACTGGGGATTCGATCACGGTGGCGCCGGCGCAGACGCTGACGGACAAGGAATATCAGCGGATGCGCGATGCGTCGATCGCGGTGATTCGGGCGATTGGGGTGGAGACGGGCGGGTCGAACATTCAGTTTGGGGTGAACCCGGTGGATGGGGAGATGGTGGTGATCGAGATGAATCCGCGGGTGTCGCGGAGCAGTGCGCTGGCGAGCAAGGCGACGGGGTTTCCGATTGCGAAGCTGGCGGCGAAGCTGGCGGTGGGATATACGCTGGATGAATTGCCCAACGACATCACGAAGCAGACGGTGGCGTGCTTTGAGCCGTCGATCGATTATGTGGTGGTGAAGATTCCGCGGTGGACGTTTGAGAAATTTCCGGATGCGGATGAGACGCTGACGACGCAGATGAAGAGCGTAGGGGAGGGGATGAGCATTGGGCGGACGTTTAAGGAAGCGCTGCAGAAGGGGATCCGCAGCATGGAGGTGAAGCGGTTTGGGTTGGGGTTGGATAAGATGGACAAGTGGTGGAAGCATGAGAATGCGAGCCATGGGCAGGACACGAGGAATCCCAAGACGTTGGGGGATCGCGGGTCGGACATGATGCGGCGGAAGGCTGAGGAGGAAGCAGCGGCGGCGTGGCCGATACCAGAGGAGAAGCTGAATCAGAAGCTGGCGATTCCGTCGCAGGGGAGGTTGTATTACATACGGTATGCGTTTAAGTCGGGGTATACGGTGGAGCGGGTTTTTGGGTTGACGAAGATTGATCCGTGGTTTTTGACGCAGATGAAGGAGCTGGTGGAATTCGAGGATGAACTTAGGGGCGAAGGAAAGAAATATTTTGATCTCACGCCAGCGACGAACGGGGTCATCGATCAGATACTGAGGCAGGCAAAACAGTTGGGCTACAGTGATGTGCAGTTAGCAACTATTTGGGAAACAACGCCCGCTATGGTTCGGAGTTTGCGAAAAACCGCATCGATCGAACCGGTTTATAAATTAGTGGACACGTGCGCTGCCGAATTTGAGGCGGCGACACCCTATTACTATTCAACATATGAATCTCAATTTTGGAACGTGAACTCGAAAGGAGATCCCAAGGCCGATGCGATCCGATGGTGCGGTGAGGACGAAATCCGCGTCACCCAGCGCAAGAAAATTATCATCCTCGGCGGCGGTCCTAATCGCATCGGGCAGGGGATTGAGTTTGATTATTGTTGCGTGCAGGCGGCATTTGCGTGTAGAGAATTAAATCTTGAATCGGTGATGGTGAACTCGAATCCGGAGACGGTTTCGACGGATTATGACACGTCAGATCTTTTGTTTTTTGAGCCGCTGACGTTGGAGGATGTGCTTAATATTGTCGAGCGATTAAATGGGAAGGCGCTGGAGGCGGGATCGGCGGGGTTAGTGCAAGGGGTGATCGTGCAGTTTGGCGGGCAGACGCCGTTGAATTTGGCGCGGGGATTGAAGGATGCGGGGGTGCCGATTATTGGGACGGCGGTGGAGTCGATTGAGGCGGCGGAGGATCGGGAGTTGTTTAACCAGATGATCAAGAAGCTGGGGTTGAAGCAGCCGGACGGGGGGATTGCGCATTCGGCGGAGCAGGCGCGGGTGGTGGCGGCGCGGATTGGGTATCCGGTGTTGATCCGGCCGTCGTTTGTGTTGGGCGGGCGGGCGATGGAGATTGTGTCGAACGAGACGCAGTTGAATTATTACATCGATCATGCGGTGGAAGTGGCGGATGAGCATCCGGTGTTAATCGATCGGTTTTTGGGGGACGCGACGGAGGTGGATGTTGATTGCATTGGGGATGGGACGGATTATCTGATTTGCGGGGTGATGGAGCATATTGAGGAGGCGGGGATTCACTCGGGGGATTCGGCGTGTTCGCTGCCGCCGTTTTCGCTGGATCAGCAGATCATCGCGGAGATCAAGCGCAACGCGCTGGTGATGGCGAAAGAGTTGAAGGTGATCGGGCTAATGAACGTGCAGTTCGCGATCAAGGATGGGAATGTGTACATCCTTGAGGTGAACCCGCGGGCGAGCCGGACGGTGCCGTTTGTGAGCAAGGCGACGGGGGTGCCGTGGGCGAAGATCGCGGCGAAGGTGATGTGCGGAAAGACGCTCAAGGAGTTGGGGATCACGCAGGAAGTGATTCCGACGAAGCATGTGGCGGTGAAAGAATCGGTGTTTCCGTTCAACAAGTTTACGGGAGTGGATGTGATTCTGGGGCCGGAGATGCGGTCTACCGGTGAAGTGATGGGGATTGATGCGACGTTTCCGGTGGCGTATGCGAAGTCGCAGATGGCGGCGGGCGGGGCGCTGCCGACGAAGGGGACGATTTACTTGTCGGTGCGCGAGGCGGATAAGGCGGCGATCATTCCGATCGCGAAGAAGCTGGGGGCGTTGGGGTTCAAGCTGCTGGCAACGGGGGGCACGCACAAGGCGATTGTGGCGGCGGGGATACCGGCGGATCGGGTGAATAAAATTAAAGAGGGGCGGCCGAACATTATTGATGTGATTAAAAATCGCGAGGTGCAGTTGCTGATCAACACGCCGACGACGAAGGGGCCCAAGACGGACGAAGGGCAGATTCGCGCGGCGGCGGTGCTGCACAAGCTGCCGATCATCACGACGATCACCGCGGCTGAGGCGGCGGCGGATGCGATCGCAGCGACGCAAGCGGGCGATTGGACGGTGAAGCCGATTCAGGATTACTACCCGACGGCCAAGTGATTGGTGTATGGTGAGCCACGCAGACAAGCGTGCCTCTAGCCGAAGAGGGTTTTATGACGATTGATTCGAATAACCTTTCGCACATTCTTCATGCTCCGACGAACATTCCGCAGGAGTCTCCGCCGACGGCGCCCGCGCCGGCGGATGCGCCGAAGCTGATTGCGTATCGGCTGTATAACACGCGGATGCGGATCGTGCCGGCGCATCCGCCGCGGCAATGGATGGACGACACGAGCCAGGGGTTTGCGTATCGCTGTTTGCCGTTGCTGATTGCGAACCAGTCGGGGTGGTTTGTGTATTCGAACACGGTGGTGGATGTGAGTTGGAACGGGGGATCGCTGGCGACGGATTTGGAGATTGAGACGTATGGCGACGCGGGGGAGCACATTGCGGTGTCGCACTTCGGGCATGGAATTGTGACGTTTCATTTGCCGTTTTTGTTTCGCACGCCGCCGGGATATAACCTGATTGTGCGCGGGCCGACGAATTGGCCGCTGGAGGGGGCGGTGGCGTTGGATGGGATGGTGGAAACGGATTGGTCGGTGGCGACTTTCACGATGAATTGGAAGATCTTACGACCAAAGACTGTGGTGCGTTTTCCGCAGAATTATCCGATATGCATGATTTTGCCGCACCAGCGCGGGGAGTTGGAGAGCTTTGCGCCGGAGGTGCGGGACATTGCGACGGATCCGGAGTTGCGGAAAGCGTATAACGAGTGGAGCGAGAGCCGGCGGTCGTTTCTGGTGGATTTGAAAGCGACGCCGCCGGACCCGACGAAGAACGTGTGGCAGAAGCATTATTTTCAGGGGAAGTCGCCTGGCGGGGCGAGGGCGACGGATCATCAGACGAAGCTGGAGCTGCGGCCGTTTGCGGGCCAGCCGGCGCTGGCGGCGGCGAAGGGGTTGAACATTTCGGTAGGGAAAGTGGATACATCGCCGCCGGTTTGACACGATTTTTTGCGGGCATGCCCGGTTATTTTCCGTCTTGATCGTTCAAAATATTCTGAAAACTCAATCAGCTTAGGATATACTGCGGCGGCTGCGATCTTTTTTTTGAGGCTGCCATGGCCGATTCTTTGTCCTCGCCCAGCGCCGCGCAATCCGCATTTATTTCCGCTCGCCGGGACTTCGTCGATTTGTGGGGGCAGATGGCGGAGCATTGGGGGATCAACCGCACGATGGCGCAGATTCACGCGCTGCTGATGATTTGCCACGCGCCGATTACAGCGGAACAAATCATGGAGGAGCTGAGAATTTCGCGTGGAAATGTGTCGATGAATCTGCGCGATCTGATCAATTGGGGGTTGGTGCGGCGCACGTCGGTGGCGGGGGATCGCCGAGATTTTTTCATCACCGAGGCGGAGATCTGGACGATGTTTCACGTCATTTTGCGGGAGCGAAAAAAGCGTGAGCTGGATCCTGTGCTGTCGCGGCTGGATGAGTGCCTGGAGTTAGCAGGGAAGAAGCCGCCGAGCGCGGAGGAGAAGCTGGCGCACGACGCTTACGTTCACCGCCTGAATGAATTGCGTGATGTGTTTCACTCCATTCATCGCGTGTTCACGGCGATGCTTGGCAAGGATCCCGCTTCGCTGGCCAAAATGATCAAGACGCTCGATAAGATGCTTTGACCTCATCTGCCTTCAGGCCTTCCATGCCCTATTCCATTGCCATTGCGGGTTGTGGCGTCGCGGGTCTCACTGCTGCGATTTTGCTGGCGCGACAAGGCCATCGTGTCACGCTGTTTGAGCAGTCCGCGCATGTCGGGCCACTTGGTGCGGGGATTCTTCTGCAACCTTCCGGCCAGCTCGTTCTGCAGGAAATGGGGTTGTTGGAACGCATCGCGGCCAGTGCGGAACGCATCGATCGCCTGCACGCCATCACGCATCGCGGGCACACGCTCATCGATCTGCCGTATTCGGCGGTTGCTTTGGGCATGCATGCTTATGGATTGCATCGTGGTGATCTTTTCATGCTGCTGCACGCGGAACTGGTGACGGCAGGAGTGGTGCTCCAACTTTGTTCGCGCATCGTGCGGTTCGCCGAATCTGCCAGTGATGTTGAACTGTTTGATGCCCAGGATGCGTCTCGCGGGCGATTTGATTGTTTGCTCGCGGCGGATGGCGCACGGTCCCAACTTCGCCACGCTTCGGCGCTGCCGGCATCAGTGTTTGAGTACCCCCATGGTGTTTTGTGGGCGTTGGGCAGTTGCCCGGCCATTGCGCATAAGCTTTATCAGGTGACGCGCGGCACTTCGCTTTTGTGCGGGCTGCTGCCGATGGGTCTCAATCGTTGCTCATTTTTTTGGTCGCTTGAAAAGCGGCATCAAGACGCGCTGTTCGCCCGAGACTTTTCGGCTTGGAAAAACGAGGTGATCGCGTTCATTCCTGAATCCGAATCGATCGTTTCGCCGCTGCGATCGTTTGAGGATCTCCGCTACACCACCTATCTACACGTTCGCATGCCGCGCTGGCATACAAGTCGGTTTTTGCTGCTTGGCGATGCGGCGCATGCGATGTCTCCGCACCTTGGGCAGGGGATTAACCTCGCGCTGCTCGATGGCTTCACGCTCGCCCACGCTTTCGCCACCGCCGGCTCGATTCCCGACGCATTCACACTTTATTCGCACCTGCGCCGCGCCCACATTCGTTACTACGCAGCGGTCACTTATTTTCTTTCGCCGTTTTTTCAATCGCGCGGCGTGGTCAAAGGATGGGGACGTGATTTCTTTTTGCCGTTGATCCCCCACCTTCCCCTTGCCGGCCCGCAAACCCTGCTTACCATGACGGGCCTCAAGCGTTCGTATTTCGGCGGAATGCTGCGACTTCCGATCTGATCACAATGCGGCCGCCGCCAATGCCCGTTCCACGGTTTCCGCGACATTTCCATTGAGCGCGAATTTTTCCGCCTCCGCTTCCGGCAATGGTTTGGAAAATAAATATCCTTGGCCGAGGTCGCAATCGAGCGCATGGAGAAACGCCACTTCTTCGGGCTTTTCCAAGCCTTCCGCCACCACCACCATTCCCAAATTATGCGCCAATGTCACGATCGCATGCACCACCGCCGCCACATCGCGCCGCGTCTGCAGATCATGCATGAACGCCTGATCGACCTTGAGCACGTCAATTGGAAAGCGATGCAGGCAGCTCAGCGAAGAATATCCGGTGCCAAAGTCGTCCATCGAAAGTTGCGCGCCGATTTCGCGTAACGCCGCCATCGCTTTGCAGGCGCCTTTGCCGTCTTCCATGATGACGCTTTCGGTGATTTCCAATTTCACCGCGCCGGGCTCCAGCCCAGTTTCGTGCATCACGCGTTGAAACGTGGTCACAAAATTCGGATCGAACAATTGCTTGCGCGAGACGTTGATGCTCATCGACAGGGCCTGAACGCCGGTGTGTTCCGGGTGCCGAGCGCGCCAACCAGCCAGGCACCGGCACGCTTCTTCCAGCACCCATTCGCCGATAGGAACGATCAGGCCGGTGTCTTCCGCGACCGGAATAAAATCGGCGGGGCTGATAAGTTTGCCGTCACGCCGCCAGCGGATCAGCGCTTCAAATCCGACGAGTTCTTTCGAGGAAAGCGAGACGATCGGTTGATAATTCAGGAGCAATTCTTTGCGTGTCACGGCATGGCGGAGATCGCTTTCAAGGCGGAGCCGCGCGACGGCGGAAACGTGCATGGTTTCGTCGAAGATCGCGCAACGGTTTTTTCCGGCGGCTTTGGCGCGATACATCGCGGTGTCGGCATCGCGGAACAATTCAGCTGCGGAACGGCGACGGCAATCACCGGTGACGATGCCGACGCTGGCAGTGGGAATGATCTCGTGGCCCTCGAATTCGAGAGGTTCTCTCATGCGGGCCAGCAAGCGTTCGCCCACGCGAAGGCCGTCGGATGCATCGCGGAGGCCTTCGAGGAGCACGATGAATTCATCCCCGCCGAGCCGCGCGACGGTATGTTGCCCGCCGCCATTGCCGAGGCCTTCAAATTCCGGGACAAGTTCGTGCGGACCCATCAGCGTGAAGACATCGGTGCCGCGCAGTTCCGACGCGAGGCGTTCGCCGATGGTGACCAGCAGCGCGTCTCCCGCGGCGTGGCCCAGGCTGTCGTTAATCAGCTTGAAACGGTCGAGATCGAAAAAAAGCACGGCGAAGTGATAATCGGGCGTGCGTTTGGCCAATTCAATGCAACGTTCGACACGCTCGTGAAACATGGCGCGATTAGCCAAGCCGGTGAGGGCGTCATGCGTGGCGCTGTGCCGCAATTCGGCGTGTGCCCGTCCGCGTGTTGAGCTGATCGCCCACGCCAAGATGGCAAGCAAGATGCTGATGGTCCAGCCGGCGAAATAGCCTGCCCGCTGCAATCCGTATTTTTCCTGGGCATAAAAAGTTCCGACCCCCGCCGCCGCCAGTAACACCGCCCCAAAAATGAACCAAGAGGCCCGCGTGATTCCCACTCGTGGCGGCTGCTCTAGTTTGTGTTGGCTGACTGTCAAAGTTGCTCCCTGCGGAAACCACCGCGGCAAATCCATTCTCGCCGCCGGACCCCTATTTACTCGGACGCAATTTTCACACCCTTAAACTAAATTCCGCCCTGCCGCGCCGCCTCGTCGTCACCGCAGGGTCCGCGTTTCCGGATGGTCTGATAACCCCATCGGCCGCATCGCTGCCACCGGCTACAGCGATGCGGATGTTGCATTTATTACACATGTTGCCGTTTACATTTTTTTTTTCGGGATCGCGCATCATCCGGGCAATAGGCCGAATTTCACCGTGCCTTGCGTGAGCACGCCGATCACCATCCACCCCCCCACCGCAAGAATTTCCCCCACGATCAGCCCCATGAAAAATGGCCGGGCGCGGCGAAACGCGCCGGCGCCGCCATATTTGAGCATCACTGTTTTGATCGCCCATCCCACCGCAATCGAAAACCACAGCACATGTAGCGGCCAGGTGTTCGCCAGCATCACTCCCACCGGATGGAACGGCCACCACACAAACGTCATCCGCCCCGCCATCGCGCCGCCCACCATGAGCGCGCCCAGTCCAAAATGCCCCCACGCCCGCCCCACCGATACCTCCGGCGCTCCATGCCCAAAGGCATACGCCTCCTGCAATGCCTGATTCACGGGCACCACGCGCGTCGCCCATTCATCGTTGCACGCCACGCGTCCGAGCGAGTAGCTGAGATAATGCTGCATTCCGGCCGAGACCATAACGCTGACTGCCAGCGCCACGAATAGCCACTTCAGATACCCACGGCGCTTCTCCGCCTTCACCTCGCCGCCGAGGCGCAAGCTTTCCGTCGCGAACGGCATCAACGTCTCGCGCATGTCGCCAAAATAAACGCGCGACACCAGGCCCGACAAAAAATAATTCGCCTTCCCCACCACTCCCGATCCGAGCATCGTCGACATAAAATTCATCGGCGACCAGCTCGACCCCAAAAAAAACAGCCCCGTTTCCGCCAACACGCGTGACATCAACAGCCACAACATCAGCCCCAGACTCAGCACCAATCCCGCGACCGCGGCCGACACCCCGATCATCATCATCCATCCCCACGCCACGCCCACGCACACCAGTAGCCCTACCACCATTTTGCGGTAGCTGGTGAACTCATCCGCCTCCTGCGGCCGGCCGCGCCACGCGCTGCTGAGCACATACAACAAATGCCGGCGGGCCATCCACACGATCACCACCGCATACGCCACATACGCCCCCATCCCGCGCACCGGTTCCGTCGGCGTCAGTTCCACCCCTGCCTGCGATGCCACCACCTTCATGGCTCCATCGGCCAGCAGGAAAAAGATCAGACTGAACGCCACATCGCCGGGCAAAAAAAACGCGATGCCCAAGGCTGAAAAATAGATTCCGTTCGCCACGATATCCCGGGGTAGCGCATCCCACGGATGCTCCGCAAAACTCTCCGTGAAGTTGTACCGCAAACTCACAAACGGCACGCTCGGCCACACGCCATGCAGACCGTTGAGCAAATACAAAAAGACCGGTATGCCCACGCCCGCCCACAACACCGGATTGCGCCACAGGCCGTTGAACCAGCGACCCTCCTCGGGTTCCGCGATCAGTTCCAGCGGAATGGTGGCCGTGGGATAACTGAGGCGCTCATGGTGCACCCACTGCCGGCGAAAAATGCCCGCCAGAAAAATGCCCGCGCCGAACAATGCCGCCGTCAATATTCCCCAGACGATGGCCGGCACCACGAACGCCAGCACCGGCACGCTGCCGCCGCGCGAATAATCCACCCCCAGGTAAAAATCCTGCACGATGGGAGACTGCGGATTCTTTGCCGGCACCAGCCACGCCGGCACCAGGTCCGTCAATTCCTTAAGCCACGGATATTGCCGCACCGCATCAAAGGGCGATACCAGCAAAGGTTCCAGATAGCGCGTCAGGCCGCTGCCCGGCGCGGCCGAGCTCGTGAGCATCATCGACAGCACCACTACCAGCTCGCCCGTGCTATACGCCCGCTTGCCGCGCCAGCGCAGCAGCGGGTTGATCCCCAGCACCAGTCCGAAAAAAAGGGTCAGCACGCCGATCGGCAAGAAAGTGCCGATGAAAGGGCCATTGAGCAAAATGTGATCGTTGTAGGGCGCGAACGCCGCGACGAAAATCACCAGCACCAACCCCGTGATCACACTGCGCCGCGTCACCGCCCCGCCACGCCGCCGCACCTTCGCCCCGCGCCGCATGGCGCTGGTCCCCAGCACTGCTGGCAATGGTTCCACCATCTCCAGTTCCGCCCCCCCCGGCTTGTCTTGTCGCGTCTGCTCCATCGCGTCATCTCTCGACAGATCCTCTGTCGCCTTAAATTCGAATCATTCGCTCCTATCGTCTCTTCACCTGTCCGCCATCCATCTTTCGTTATTCCCCGCAATTGATGCGACCCCGCGTGCCTCTTCGATCTTATAAAAAATTCGGGCCCGAGCATCGCCTCGGGCCCGCACTTATCCGTTTTTCATTGATCCACTGAATGATTGACTCAATGAACCATTCTCATCTTATGCGCTTTCTTTGATCGGGATCGGCTTGCGATCAAACAGCGCCGCCTCGCCACGCACCACTTCACCCGTGATGACATACTTGCCGCGCTGGGCCGGGGCCAAGTCAGGTAGTTGGTACATATATTCGCCCATCACTTCTTCCATCACGCTGCGCAGCGCCCGCGCTCCGGTGTCGCGCTTCAGCGCCCGCTGCGCGAAAATCTCCAACGCATCCATCGTGAATTCCAGCTCGCACCCTTCCATCTGGAACAGCTTCTGATACTGCTTGACCAGCGCATTCTTCGGCTCGGTCAATATCTGGATCATCGCCTCTTCCGTCAGCGGCGCCAGCGACGCGATCACCGGCAATCGGCCGACAAATTCGGGAATCATCCCAAACTCGATCAAATCGTCGGGCGTCACCTTCGAAAGCAAGATTCCCTTATCCTCCTGATGCTCGCGCCGCCCTTCCGATTCCGAGCCAAACCCGATCATCTTTCGGCCCAGCCGCTTGCCGATGATCTGATCCAACCCCACAAACGTTCCACCGCAGATGAACAAAATGTGGCTCGTGTCCACTTGGATATACTGCTGCTCGGGATGCTTGCGCCCCCCTTGCGGCGGCACATTGGCGACCGTTCCTTCGAGCATCTTCAGCAGCGCCTGCTGCACGCCTTCACCGCTGACATCGCGCGTGATCGACACGTTGTTGTTCGTCTTGCCGATCTTATCGATCTCATCGATGTAAATAATCCCGCGCTGGGCCGTCTCCAGATCGTAATCCGCATTCTGCAACAACTTCAGCAGCAAATTTTCCACATCCTCGCCGACGTAACCGGCTTCGGTCAGCGTCGTCGCATCCCCGATGGCAAACGGCACGTTCAAGCACCGCGCCAGCGTCTTGGCCAGCAACGTCTTGCCCGATCCGGTGGGCCCGATCAACAACACATTGCTCTTATCAATTTCGATATCTTCCGGGTTGCCCGCATCGGTATGCGCCAACCGTTTATAGTGATTATGCACCGCCACCGACATCGCCCGCTTCGCCCCATCCTGCCCGATCACATACGCATCCATGAACTCTTTAAGTTGCCGCGGCGTGGGAATTTGTCCAAACATCGGTTT
>Ga0206959_10260_pt1 | contig 13315 bp, 10 predicted proteins | sample Alteio_BWOrgHeat_31_FD_152971 | JGI IMG/M metagenome (GOLD analysis project Ga0206959, IMG submission 152971) | Enriched cells from forest soil in Barre Woods Harvard Forest LTER site, Petersham, Massachusetts, United States -... | ecosystem: Environmental > Terrestrial > Soil > Temperate forest >...
CATCCGCGGTTTGCGTGGTGGGTGCGGTGGCGGGATTGGTTGCCGGGTCGCCGGCGTGCGCTAGGATTGACGTAAAATTCAGCGTGCTGAACAGTGTCGCCGCCAGAAGAGTCTTGCACAGGCGGGATTTGAAGGATTTGCAGACGCACATGCCGGGGAATTCCGACCGCTGAAGTTCGGAATCAGTTTCTTGATGAAGTGGTGGAAGGTTCATCGCGATTTCCTTATCAAGTGATCAAGTGGAAGCGCCCTGGGGGCCTGGAGTCCAACGCATGTGGGAACCGCAGACCGTTGCCTTCCAGATACGACTGCGGTTGCGTATCCGCTAGTTGTTTCATCCATTTGAGCCCGAATCGTAATAGCTCTGGAAGGCCACAACAAGTTTAAACTCTGCGAGCGAGATTACGGGGCAACGTGTGTCGCATGGAAGGATTAACAGCAAACAGGGAGAGAGGTCACGCGCCGGGAAAAGAATTACCGAAGGATTTGGCGAGAGCGGCACGCAAGTCCTGGAGGGTGCGGTGGATGAGCATCTTAACAGCCCCCTCGGATTTGCCGGTCCGGGCGGCGATGTCGGCCAGCGGCAGGCCTTGGACGAAGCGGAGGTCGAGCACGTGGCGGCGGTCGGGATCGAGGGCGGCGATGGCGCGGGCGGTGAGGTGGTTCGCTTCGGCTCGGCGGGTGATGAGGCTGGGGGTGGTATCGGTGGCGGCGAGGAGCTCTAGGATGGTCGTGGCAGTGGCGTCGGGTGAGGCGGGGGTGGCGACGCGATGATGGAGTCCGCCGCGCTTTTGGGCCTTGCGGGCGGCGATCATATTGAGGAGGCGGGTACGAGCGATGGATTTGAGCCAGGCAAAAAAGGCGTCGGGGCCCCGAGCCTCGAGGGATTGGATGTGGCGAAAAGTTTCGATGAAGGTCTCCTGGAGGATATCTTCTGGCGAGAGGTCTGGCGTCGCGCCAAGGTGGGCGGAGGACTGGATGAATTGAAGGAGGGGGTCGTGGAAGTGGAGGAGGAGAGATTCAAGGGAGGCGGAGTTGCCGGCGATGGCGCTGCGAATGGTGGGGTCAAGCCGTCGGGCGTCAAGCATGGGATGCTTCCGGAGGAGATGATGAAAAGGGTGTTATACCGGGAGGAGGGTGCAAGACCCATCCCGTGCGCCTCAGCCTCCGTATTGATCGAACAAGTGGTGAAGGATTCCGAACTCATCGCGTCTTACGGTATCCATACTGGCTTCTGCATCTAGATCACCAAATCCGATTCAATTGCTGATGCCGACTTTTACTTTTCGCCTCGCCATCAGCAAGCCCGCACCGCCCAGGGTCAGCAAGGCCAAGCTGGCTGGTTGCGGAACCGCGCTGGGATCCAGACCCGCGGCAGCCAGGCCCGCCGGGGTTAACTTCGCCATATAGCTGGCGCCAAACGGTGCTTCGTGGGCCAGGATTTCCGAGCCGGCGAGGGTGCCGCTCTGGGCCACGAATGCCTTGTCTACGAAGAAGTAATCGTTCGCATCGACCACGCCATCGTGGTTCAGGTCGCCGGCCACATAACCCAAGGCCACCGGGAAGGCGTGCACGAAGGTTTTGTCGAGTACGAAGTAATCGTTCGCATCGACCACGCCGTCGAGGTTCACATCACCGTTGAAGGTGTACTTTACCAAGATAGAGTCGTTGTTGACCGATTGACCGTCGAAGGTGGTGTAGGGCGTTCCGCTGACGCTGGTGGAGTCGCCGTTGCGGACTTCCGCCAGCGTGAAAAGGTCGAACCCTTTGGTGATGTTGAGCGTGCGGGCGTACGACGAGGTGAGGCCGTTGCCGTTCCACTTGGATTGGCCGTTAACATCGATCCCGTTCTGTGCCGCGATGATGAGGCTGGCGGTGGTGGCCTTGACCGCGGCGCTATTGGCCGAGGTGGATTGGATGATCAGGTCGTTGTTGGTCAGATCGAGCTTGGTGGTGGGAGCGGTGGCGGTGCCGCCGAGAGTCAGGTGTTGAGAATGCTGACGGTGGCGCTGCCGGAGGTCAATCGAGCGGCAGTGAAAGTTCGTTTCAGGATGGAGGCTTGAGCGCCGTCGGGGAGGGTGAGGCTGTTCTGAGAGATGGATTTGGCGGCGAAGGTGGCGGTGGAACCGACGACGATATCGCCCGCGCCGGTGATCGTGGCGGCCGTGGTGAAACCAGCGGTCAGGGTAAGCGAACGGGCGTTGATTTGAACTGCAGAGGTGCTGGCGATGCGTCCGCCGTTGGCGATGCTCAATGTTCCATTGTCAACGATTGTGGTACCTGAGTAGGAGTTGGCGGAATTGCTGATCTGGAACTTTCCGCTGCGAATGGTCAATCCACCACCGCTGATGGGGCCAGCGAGAAGCGTGGGTTGATCTACGACGCAGTTGCTTAACACGGCATAATAGTTGCCGAGGTCGATGGGACCACTGATGTAGGTTAGCAAGGTCTGAAGAATATAGGTGTCGGTTTTCCCAAAGCCCCGCCGTTGAGAACGCCGGTGCCATTGTTGAGATGAACAGTCCATGTAATGTTCGTTCCACTGGCGACGCGCAGCGCGGCATTTTTTGGCGCGCGCGTGATGGTGGTCGTTGAAGGCCGACGGGATCGAACGCCAGCGCCTGCGCATTGATGGTGCCCTCCTGCAGAGTGATCGGAATGCCCGCCGAGCCGATGTTGTCGATGGTGAGCGTGTGAAATCCGGTTTTTATGATTCCGGGGCCGGCAAGATTGGCATTGACAGTCCCTTCATTGAGGGGCTAGCGGAGTGTCGAAAGAGCCTAAAAGGTTATGGCGGAAGTCGGATAGCTTGGGACAGACACGACCGCCGTTTGGCTCTTAATGAAAATCCCGCGACATCGCCTTGAGGTCATTAGCGATACGCACCAATTCCCGCAAATCTTTGATTTGATCCACCAGCACATGCACAACAATTCCCTGCCGCTCGATTTTCCCCCAAGCGACCAGCCCGATGGAATGCCGAGCGGCGCGTCGATACTGATCGTAAATCTTCGGACGGATAATCAAATTGGCGACACCGGTTTCGTCTTCGATGGTCATGAAGATAACACCGGAGGCAGTGGCGGGTCGCTGCCGCACGAGCACCAACCCTCCCACCGCTACGCGATTGCCACGCGGCAGTTTGGTGGCATTGCGGAGATATCCCGCTGGAAGCACACCCAGCTGGGCAAGTCGCGACCGCACAAATGAAATCGGATGGGCCTTGAGCGACATCCCGACGCTCGCATAATCCTGCGCTACATCCTTTTCGGGTGCCATCCGGGGAAGATCAAGATCGTTTTCTTCATCCTCCAGGTGCTCGAACATGGGCAATGGCGCATCCCGCAATGCTCCCACGGCCCACAATGCCTGCTGCCGGCTCAACCCCATCGATCCGAACGCATCGGCTTCGGCCAAAGATCGCAGCATCGATACCGGTACGCCACTATGACGCCAAAGCTGGATGATCGTCTGGAACGGTCCGCGTCGATGCACGGTAGTTTCAATTCGTTCGGCGGCGGTCATCCGCAGGTGCTTGACGCTTCGCATTCCGAGTCTCAGTTCGGTCTTGCCGTCCTTTCCTTCCTCCAACGTGCAATCCCAATGACTGGCATTCACATCCACGGGACGTACGGTGACACCATGCTCCTGCGCGTCGCGAACCAGTTGGGCGGGTTGGTAGAACCCCATCGGCTGGCTATTCAACAGCGCGGCGGCAAATGCGGCGGGGTGATGATGCTTGAGCCAGGCGGAGACGTAGACGAGGAGTGCGAAGGAGGCGGCGTGTGATTCAGGAAACCCATACTCAGAAAACCCTTTAATTTGTTCAAAACAGCGCAGGGCGAATTCTTCGGTATATCCTCGCGCCCGCATGCCAGTGATGATTTTTTGGCCGTAACGGTAAATCAAATCGCCCTTGCGTTTCCAAGCGGCCATGGCGCGGCGAAGACCATCCGCTTCGCCGGCGGTGAAACCTGCGGCGACGATGGCGAGCTTCATGGCCTGCTCTTGGAAAAGGGGTACGCCAAGCGTGCGCCCTAATACTGCCTTAATCTCGTCATTTGGATAATCTGGCTCCTCTTCATAATTTCGGCGGCGGAGATACGGATGGACCATGTTGCCGACGATGGGACCGGGGCGGACGATGGCAACTTCGATGACCAAGTCATAATAAGAGCGAGGCTGAAGGCGCGGGAGCATGGTCATCTGCGCGCGGGATTCCACTTGGAAGACACCGATGGAGTCAGCTTGACATAGCATCTCATAGACCGCCGGATCGTCGGGAGGGATGGTGTGAAATTGGAGTGCCCCTGCTCCCCCTTTGGACTGATCCCATTGGTTGACGAGATCAATCGCTTTGCGAATGGCGGTGAGCATGCCCAACGCCAGAACATCGATTTTGAGCATCCCCAGCGCATCGATGTCGTCTTTATCCCATTCAACAATGGTGCGGTCAGGCATGGCGGCATTTTCAATAGGCACGGATTCGCATAGTGGACCTTGGGAGATGATGAATCCGCCGACGTGTTGGGAGAGGTGGCGGGGGAACCCCAGCAGTTCAGTCGATAGCTGAACCGTGAGACAGATAGTTCGGTCGCGGGCGTCAAAGCCAAGCTCGCGCAGTTTGGCCGCGTCGATGATGCCTTTGTCCCACCAGTCCCCGGATTTGGCGAGCCGATCGACGGAATCCAGCGACAACCCCAACGCTTTGCCCACTTCACGTACGGCACTGCGGCGGCGATAGGTAATCACCTCGGCGGTGAGGGCGGCGCGTTCGCGTCCATACTTTTGATAGACGTATTGAATAACCTCTTCGCGGCGTTCGTGCTCAAAGTCGATGTCGATATCGGGTGGTTCGTTACGTTCTTTGGAAATGAACCGCTCAACGAGCAGATCATGCCGCGATGGATCGACCGCGGTAATGCCCAGGCAATAGCAGACCGCAGAGTTCGCGGCCGCCCCGCGTCCCTGGCAGAGAATGCCTTTGGACCGCGCGTAGGCGACAATGTCATCTACCGTCAAAAAATACGCCGGGTAGTTGAGTTCCCCAATGAGCGAAAATTCATGTTCCAGCCTTGTTCTTACCGCGCTGGGAATCCCGTTGGGGTAACGCTGACTTGCCCCCTGCAAAGTTCGATCAATAAGATGTTCCATCATGTTTTTTCCCGGCGGGCAGACTTCGGCGGGGTATTGGTATTTGAGTTCATCGAGCGAAAATGCCGCACGCTCGGCAATCTCCATCGTGCGGCGGATCGCGGCGGGATGTTCACCAAACAACCGGGCCATTTCATCGGGGCTTTTGAAATGGCGTTCGGCATGCGCGAACAGGTCAAACCCGGCCTGAGTGACCGTGCATCTCAGACGAATGCAGCTGAGTACATCCTGCAAAGGTTTGCGGTCGGGAATGTGGTAATGCACATCATTGACGGCGACGAGTGGGATCCCGGTTTGCTTAGACAGGGTTGCGAGCGATGCGAGGCGTTCCTCGTCGCCGGCCTCATATAACTGAGTTGCGGCGATAGAAAGCCGATCTGCATCAAATACATCGCGCAGCATCGACAGGGTAGTGACAAAGGAGGAAGGCACGCGCTTCGGCGGCACGATCACCGCCAAGCTGCCCTCATGGTGATCGATGACGTCTTGCAGCGTGAGATCGCATTCTCCCTTGGCCGCCCGTCGTTTGCCAAACGTCAGCAGCCGGCAAAGCCTGCCATAAGCCCCGCGATCGGTAGGGTACATTAATAAGGACAGAGGGGGCGGAACATGAGGTGCGCCGGGGGCTAAGATGCCCATGGCTTCCCGGACTTGTAAATGACACCCCACGATAAACCGCATTCCCGCTTCCTTCGCCGCCACATGCCCCCGAACAATGCCGGCGAATGAATTAAGGTCGGTAATCGCTATCGCTTTACAACCCAGCGCAGCGGCTTGGGTGACCAGTTCGTCAGGGTGACTGGCTCCACGCAGGAAAGAAAAATTGCTGGTGACTTGAAGTTCTGCATACGCCGTCTTGGGCATGGCCCGTGGCATAACCAGGTCGGTGACACGTCTGATCTTTGGTTCTGGTAGCTCTGGCACGTTTACACCCACAACCCATGAACAAACCACCGCGAAGTCTCTAACTCACGGAAAACCCACAACCACAACCCCTCTTCGTTCTGCACCTTGAAGTAATCGCGCGTGCTGTAACGGCCTTCCCACCATTCGGTGACGATGCGTTCGGGGCCGACGCCCGACTGGATGGAATGGTCCTGTGCTTGCCAGCGAATGCGCGCGGGAGGATGGTCGGGGAGCAGCGCCATCGCCTCAACGGCCTCGGGCTTATCCAATAGGAACGAAGGTCGATCTTCAAACAGCAGGCTCATTTGACCGCATCGCGTCTGCCGAGATTGCTTTGCATGCAATGGCACAAATTGCCGCGCAATCTCCGGCACGTAAGAAGGCACCGCGCAAGCCCGCAGAACTTGCTGGGTGCCGCAGCGGTTGACGAGTGTATCGAGCAAATGTTCCACGTCATGGCCGGCGTCATTCTCTGGATTACCCCCTCCCCACACCGTCAATTGCTCGTGCTTGATGACTTCAATCCATGAAGCTTTCAACGTCACCGCTTCAACGCCATACCCCAAGTTCATCGCCTCGACCTTCGGCCGCAGCAAACTCCACAAATGTTTTACATCTCGGCTCGCCCGTCCCAACAGCACTTCCCGCGACACGGCAGGGGCATCGATGCGGCTATATTCCACCACCAACTGCCGCACCCCGCTCTCTTGGCAGAGAAGAATGTGCGCCAATTCCTCCAGCAGTTCCTGCACCGTCAGCGTGAGCGCCTCCAACTGTATAGTCGCGCCATCGAATCCTCTGCCGATACAAATGGGTTCGGTGGCACGGATCGGTTCAATGATCTCACTCGCCCGCCCATAGAGTTGGTCGAACCGCAAGAGAAGCGAATCCCCGAAACGAGAAGCGAGCCGATCACGGGGAAGGGCGGCGAGTTGCGCGATGCGTTCAACGCCCACTTGCCGTAATGAATCATGCACCGTCGAATCGATACGCAATGCCATGATCGGCAACGGATCGAGCGCCGCACCTAAATTGGCAGCGGTGGTCACGGACACGGAATTGCGGCCAAACCGCGCCAACGCCCATGCCGCTCCAAGCGTTGGTGCAGCCGCCAGCCGAGCGGTCATCCTCACCCGCTCCAGCTTGTTCATCAGTTCGTGAAGAAGCAGGTATTCGGTTCCAAACAAATGCTCCTCGCCGGTGAGGTCCAAAAGGACGCCATCGGGCAGCCCATCGCCAAACACACCAGTGGCGGTCGGATCGATGCACACCGTGGGCGAATAGCGCATGCACCAGCGCGCCAGCAATTCCATCGATTCACGGCTTCTGGCTGGGTCAAACATGGCCATGGACGCATTAGGGCAGAGCGCCCGCGCCTCCGCCAGATTCATTCCCGCATGAACCCCGGCCGCGGCCGCCGTGACACAACATCGCGCCACCGACTCCTGCCGCGCATCGGTCGTCACCAGCATGATGGCCTTGCGGCGCTGGCTACGCCGTGCGCGCGGACGATTCTTTCGTTCCCACAGTTCCACGTCCCACGCGGGCAGATAAATTGAAAGTACACGATCCACTCAACACCTCACACGCCAAAGTAAAATGACGTGGGGCGTCCTGCCCCTGCTGCCTCCCCCGAATCCGCTCGATCTCCCACTGCATGCTCGCCTCAGAACTGCGCAGCGGCCCCACGCGCCAGCGCGACGCCGCCCAGGATGGCTCACGTTGCTCCCATGGCGGCCGCGCTAAAAACGCGAGGGTGCCCCCCGATTCAGCAGCCAGTTGCAGCCGCCGGCTCACTACCTGCGGAATGCGACTGCCATCGGCGATGATCGCCGCCAGCCCCCGGCAACGGAGGGCCTCACCAATGCTCCAAAAACGCTCTGCATCGTTGCGGGGATGGATGAAAACGCACTGCTGTAAACTCTCAACGTCGGCCTGCGCGCCGGTCCCGCCACCGGCCATGCCCGCCAGAAGTTGAAAGGTCGGCCAGCATTTGCGACCGATGAATAGTATCTTTTTTGAATCCCGATTCGTCAGGGTGTTGCCCGCGCTCCTGCCCCATGAAAATACCAGTCCCGCCAGCAGCGTCAACGGCGGATACCAAGCGCCGAGCGAAGTGCTGATATTGGGTGCGCGTAAATAACCCCCTGATCCTTCCGGCTGATAGAACCATTCGTGAATCCCTTGATCGCCTAAGCCGAGGTGAACGTGGCGATCCCTGTCGCCGACGGCGTTGCTAAAATCAGAGAAGGCATGCCCTTGAGATAGAATCTGGGTGGCAGTTTTAAGCTTGAGCCGTGGGTTGCTGAGCAGCGATCGCAATGATGGGACCATACAAAAACTCCTTAGTTCGTATTTTGTTAGGATAGAGTATGATCTTTGGCTGTCAATGCAGTCGAGGTTGATTGCAAACGCCTTCTCACGTTCAGTGTGTCAGAAAACCAGGACAATGAGCAGGTAAGTGCTTTTCGACCAAGCTGTTACCGACGGTTCGGCGGGTAACACTGAGTGCCATGAATCCGAGAGGAAATCCAGTTCAATTCCTGAGATTGTCCGTGAAGCGATCTTGAATACCCGCAGAGTCTGGATCGGGGTGCCGAGGGGTTCCCGCTGTACAACTTGATCTCAATTTGACGAACATTATTAAGTGATGTATAAGGACTACAACACATCACACAGGATACTGGCATGGAGATCCTACTCGATCATCACTCTGGAGAACCGATTTACCGCCAGATTGTCGAGGCGATCAAATACGGCGTCGCCGCCAATCGGCTTGCGCCGAACACCCAGTTGCCCAGCATCCGGGCATTGGCGGAAGAGCTGCGAATCAATCCGCGAACCGTCGTCAAGGCGTATGAAGAACTCGAGCATGCGCGCGTGGTCATCATGCGCCACGGGCAGGGGGTGTTTGTCGTCAATCAATCGTCCACTCCCGTCAGCGTGCGACGCCTGGCCTTAGCCGACCTGGCGCGTCGCCTGCTTGCGGAAGGTTCGCGACTGGGCGCCGATCCACACGAAGTTCTCACCATCGTCGGCGAAGAGGCGGCGCGCATGAATCCCGGGATGCGGCGATTAACGCAAGAACCCACTCTCAAACGAGCGCGTGCATGACCCAGCTACACTTCATTCCGCACGATCTGGGCGCGCCGCCGAGCATGCCGCCCCTGCTTGCCGCGCGAAATCTTTCCCGCTCATTTGGTTCAAAGCATGCGCTTGCGGGCATTTCATTTGAACTGAGGCCGGGGGACATCCTTGCCCTGCTGGGGCCCAACGGAGCGGGAAAAACTACCTTTCTACGCCTGGCGTTGGGACTGCTCGCACCCACCGGCGGCGACATCGAGTTGCTCGGCCTCTCCGCACGCCGGCTTGCGATCCAAGGCGGCGGCCAAGTCGGCAGCCTTGGTGACGGCATGGAACCGCCGCCCTGGGCCACCATCGCCCTGTTGGAATCCCTCCAATCCGCCGCTTCGGCTCATTTTTCGCGCGCTGCTTTTCGACGATTCTGCAACCAGCATTCTTTCCTCCGCGATCAACGCTTCGGCACCCTTTCAAAGGGCCAGAAGCGTTCGCTCCTGGCGGCCCTCGCCCTGGCCATGCAGCCCGACGTCATCCTCTTCGATGAGCCTGCCGACGGACTCGACCCGTCCGCCCGCCGCGAACTTTACGACGACCTCCGTGCGACAGTCACCGAGCGCCAATCCGGCGCGATTGTCACCACGCACATCCTCAGCGACATCGAGCGCATCGCGGACCACATCGTGATTCTCCAACACGGGAGCGTCATCTTCCAATGCCCACTTGAAGACGCCCGGGAGCAAATCCGCGCGATCGAATGGCCCACGCATGCCGGCCCTCTCCCTGACGGCTTTTTTCCCCTGAGCCGCCAAAACCTCGAGGGTTTCGAACTAATTGTCGCCCGCGCCTCGAATTCAGAAGCGTTCGATCAACTTCCTGTCCGTAGCCGCCCCATGACGCTCGAAGCGCTTTACCTCGCCCTGACGAAACATCCCGTGGAGGCTCGTTCATGATGAAACACCCCACCCGGCGCATCTTTCAACCGGCGTTGCTATTTTTTCTCCTGCGCAAATTCCTAATCCCGACCGGATTCACCGCCACGGCGCTCGCCCTCTACACGCTTCTGCATCGCGATCTTCTCACGTGGCACGATTTTTTCCCAATCTTTTTCGCAGCCGCCCATGCCGCGCTTCTCGCGAGGTCTTTCGGACGCTTTGCATCAAGCGAATTTGCCTTCCTATATACCCGTGGTTTCCCCCGCGACACGCTATTCTTGCACCTCTATCTCGCCAGCGCTCTCTCCACGCTCGTCGCGCTCCTCCCCACCGCGTGGCTCATTTGGTCCGGCGCGCGCAGCGGCTGGCAATGCCAAGCGAACAACCCCATCTTTCCCGCCGTTGCTGTCCGCGAATACGCCATCCCTTTTTATGATCTCGCCTGGTTCGCCGTCGCCATTCCCGCCGCCCACTACACTTGGATCCGGCTGGCAATGTCCGCACGCGATCGCCTGGCCGGAGTGTGGCTTGTGATCGCCATGATCATCACATTGTTGATGAATGCGGAGTTATTCTTCCAATTTGAGGACTGGCTCGGCGACGTTTTGCTTGTTGGCGGCGTCATAATGATTTCCGTCTGGATTCTCGGGGGCCGATGCGCGCATCGCGATCTGGAGTTGCAATCATGATTTTCAGCGAGCTGATGAATTTTTTTCTCCGCTACTTTACCGCGATGCTGGTCCTCGTCGGTCTCCTTTTCGCGTGGTTGATATTTCGCCATGTGAAACGTCGCTTCCCAACCACTAAGATCGCCACCCCGATCCGTGGTGCGCGCATCGCTCGCAGGGCCGAAGCTCTTTTATTGACTCTTTTCGCCGGCATCACGTTTATCGCCCATGCGTCGAGGGCGGGAGTCGGGCTGCGCGAAAGCATCCTCGGCCAGTTTTCACCACTCTACGCCCGCATTAACTTCATCGCATTTACCGCCATCGCCTTAGCCATCCTCATCGCCGGCCTCTTCACCTGGGCCGGGCGAATGCTCACCGGATTCGTCATCCTCGCCGCGTCCGTCATCCTCCTCGCTCTATGGACATCCGGTGGTTATCCCGGCGCCGGCTTCATTCCAGCCTCGGTCGCACGCATCAACGCCACTTACACCATCGCAGTTGAGTCCGAGGGCTTTCGCGGGGTCGAAGTCTGGATCAATGGCGTCCATGTTGGCAGCGCGCCCCTCCGAATGCCGCTCGACACCATGGTCGCGCAAATCCCCGATTGGCCCAGTCCGCCGCCCGACTTCAACACCGAAGTAAAATACGCCCAGCAGTATCATTCCACCGGTACGTGGCGCGTGAGCAAGCGAATCTGGACGCTAATAAAGATCCCTGACCCCCAATGTCTTACCTACGATTCGCTTCGCTCCAATTCCTTCGAAAAGAACCCACAGAAGGAATTCTACGTCCAATTGAGATATGCCGGCGAGATCGGCCTCGTCGATCCGGGTTCCGTCAACAACAGCCACATGTCCAGCGGCGCAGAAGCCCAGTCGTTCTGCACTCTCATCGCCATCTTTCCCCAGCATGACGATCGTCTCCGCACCCTCCTCAACCAAGCCCGACTCGCCGACTACCATCCAGATGATGCCTGGTTTCAGGCGATCGAGACGTATCAGGATGGCGGCTGGAGGGCCATCCGCAAAGCGGCCGACACGGAGCCTGCCATCATGCAGCTCTTGGACGGATGGGCTCGCTGGAAATACAAGTTGGCGGGGGTCCGCACATCCCAAGACGCATGGCAGGCATTCCAACTGATCCGTGACCAAGCCCACGCGTCCGGCGAATATTCCACCGCCGGCGTCGCCGGGCGCGCAGTCGAACTGCTTGCAGATCAGCTAGATTCCGATCGCCTCGCGGGCCTGGCCGTCTCCCTGATGCCGCAAACCCAATCCTTTGCCTATTCCTACGGAACCTCAAATGGGGACCTGCAATTTGGCGCCAGCGCGGAAGGCGGCGGTGTGGATGTGGGTCAGGGAATGCAATTCAATGGTTATTTCTCAAGCAGCGATTCCCTGCCGATCTCTGCTTATCCGGTCGCTCATGCCCTTTGGATTCAATGGAAGCACCGAATCGGTCGGGCGATCATCCAGCAACAGGTCGTCCCTGCCGTGATCGCCTGGCATTATGATACGAATTCTTTGATCGCGATGACTATCATTTCCACATTCGGCGGATCGGCCGCGGATGATTTTCTCCAGCGGCAGAATTGGTCCGCCTCCGACAGCAACACCTTCAATTTGGGACATTTCGGCGCGAATATCAATCGCTGGTTTTACGCGCTTGCCACTTTACAAGACCCCGCCGGCGACAAATTTCGCGAAGAACATCTTGACGAAATCATAACCCTCGCCGAAAAATTCTTCCCCGACTTCGCCTTGAACTGGCGGCCCGACATGGATTGGATCATGGTCGATCCTCGCGTAGCCAAGCGCTTTTGGCCGCGCTTCGCCCAATTGGCGCGGGAGAAATCGCGAGATCAATCGCTTTCGCTGCAATGGGCCTACCTTCGGCGGATGGGACGCGACGCCGACGCCGAGATGTATCTTGACGCTTTCCGTCAAACCCGCACCACTCAATCGGACTTGGACAACGCTGAGTATTCGGAACTCATCAAGCTGCCCAATCCCCTCCGCACCGCCGTCATTGAAAGTCTGATTGAAGAATTAAACAGCAACGGAAGGCACTATCGCCAGCTGTTCACGGAATCCGACAGCCGCGACGACGTCAACAACATTCAACGTTTTATCGCGCAATTGCAGTCCTACATCACTCCGGTCGATCAGGCGGCCCGCCAGGCACAAAGCGACTTTGATCAGCTTCAAAACTTGGCGCCCGGATTGCCCGACGACCGGAGGCAACAACTAATTCTATGGCTTTCACATGATGGCGGTTCTTCCCCAGTCGTCGGACTATTCGCTTCGAGCGAGAGATCCGAACTACGAGCCTTGGCCCCTTTTGGCATCGATGCGGTCCCCACACCCGCCAACCGACAGCTTCTCACAAAGCTGCTATTAGATGCGGATCCTGCCGTGTCCGAACACGCTCAGGCGGCACAGTCCCGACTTAAAATTCTTGGCAACATCGATCCAGCCACATTAACCTCCTCCCTAAACCTCAAATCGGCGGAGTCGCGACGTTAAGGGCCCCTACCAAAAGAATTCGGTGAATCAAATGCTCCTCTCGGGAGGT
>Ga0206959_10257_pt1 | contig 13205 bp, 9 predicted proteins | sample Alteio_BWOrgHeat_31_FD_152971 | JGI IMG/M metagenome (GOLD analysis project Ga0206959, IMG submission 152971) | Enriched cells from forest soil in Barre Woods Harvard Forest LTER site, Petersham, Massachusetts, United States -... | ecosystem: Environmental > Terrestrial > Soil > Temperate forest >...
CGAAAATCTCTGACTGGTTGACCCCCGTGGCAGTTAAAACATTGTTGATGATAAAGGAAATGGTTGGAGATGATGTTTTTGATAGGGGATTCGAAAGAGAAGTATAGGGGGGCACGTTTACAACGATATTTGGTTGCGCAATGGGACGAGCATTAGCCTTTGATAACTGCTCGTCCCACGCCCGGAAACAAGCAATAAATATAAATACGAATAGGAGTGCTAGCTCGGCCCTGTAAGAAATTTGCCTCTTTAGGATATGGCGTTCGATGATGGCTACCATGACAGTAAGCGCACATCCCGACGCCAACCAAAAGTACTGGCGAACGACAGCCCAACAGAACCATGCAAAGTGCTGAAATAATTCAGCCATATCCTCCATCGTACATTACCCTGAGGCGAGGGGATAATTACCCAGAGTGCCACCCCACCTTTTAAATTATCTCTTTTGAATACTTTGCTTCTAACCTATCGGCAATGAATACTTTGCGACACTCTCGAGCGCCAACCCTCTTATTTCCAAGACTTTGCCAAAACAGGGGGGAGGGGGTCTCTGCTCCCATACCCTAAAGCCCATACCGTAATCTGAGGGGTAGGAGAAATACGCCGCATGAGCCAGCCCATCGCCCCCCTCGCTGACCGTCCCGCCTGGAAGTCCCTCGCCGCACACGCCGCCCAGATCAAATCCACCACTCTGCGTGAACTCTTCAAAAGAGATGCCGGCCGCGGCACGCGCCTCACTGCGGAAGCCTGCGGACTTTTTCTCGACTACTCAAAAAATCGCGTGACCGACGAAACCCTCAAGCTCCTCGTCGCGCTCGCCGAACAATCCGGCCTCAAGCAGCATACCGAAGCCATGTTCACAGGCGAAAAGATCAACACCACTGAAGATCGTGCCGTTCTGCACATCGCTCTGCGCGCACCAAAGTCAGAATCCATCAAGGTTGACGGCGAAGATGTTGTTCCGCAGGTCCATGATGTCCTCGACAAGATGTCTTCCTTCGCCGATCGCATTCGCTCCGGAGAATGGAAAGGTCACACCGGAAAGCGTATCCGCAACATCGTCAACGTCGGCATTGGCGGATCCGATCTCGGTCCCGTCATGGCTTACGAAGCGCTCAAGCACTACTCGCAGCGCGATCTCACCTTCCGCTTCGTCTCCAACGTCGACAGCACGGACTTCGTCGAAGCCACGCACGATCTCGCGCCCGACGAAACCCTCTTCCTCATCGCCAGCAAGACCTTCACCACGCTCGAGACCATGACCAACGCGCACACCGCGCGCGACTGGTTCCTCGCCTCAGGCGCGCCAGAGTCCGCTATTGCTAAGCACTTCGCCGCTCTCTCCACCAACGCCAAGCTCGTCTCCGCCTTCGGCATCGACACCGCCAACATGTTCGGCTTCTGGGATTGGGTCGGCGGCCGCTACTCCATGGATTCAGCCATCGGCCTCAGCACCATGATCGCCATTGGCCCGCAGAACTTCCGTGACATGCTCGCCGGCTTTCACGCCATGGACGTCCACTTCCGCACCACGCCCATCGCGCAGAACCTCCCCGCGCTGCTCGGCCTTCTCACCATCTGGTACAGCGACTTCTTCGACGCCCAGACGCAGGCCATTCTTCCCTACGAGCAATACCTCAAGCGTTTCCCTGCGTACCTGCAGCAGCTCACCATGGAATCCAACGGCAAGCACGTCACGCTCTCCGGCGATCACATCACCTACGACACCAGCCCTGTCTATTGGGGAGAACCCGGAACCAACGGTCAGCACAGCTTCTACCAGCTCATCCATCAGGGCACGCGCTTGATCCCCTGCGACTTCATCGGCTTCGCCAAGACCCTCAATCCCATTGGCCGCCATCACGACGTGCTGATGGCCAACGTCTTTGCCCAGGCCGAAGCCCTCGCCTTCGGCAAGACCGCAGACGAAGTCCGCGCCGAAGGTGTCCCTGAAGCTCTCGTCCCCCACAAAGTGTTCGAGGGCAACCGCCCTTCCAACACCATCCTCGCCGACCTGCTCACTCCAGCCATCCTCGGTTCACTCATCGCCTTGTACGAGCACGCCGTCTTCACCCAGGGCGTTGTCTGGTCCATCGACTCCTTCGACCAGTGGGGCGTAGAGCTCGGCAAAGTCCTCGCACAAAAGATCGTGGGGGAGATAGAGTCGCCCACCGAACCCGCAATGTCTCACGACACTTCCACCAGCAATCTCATCCGTCGCTATCGCGCGCACAAATAAGTGATTGCGGGCTCTCAACTCCTGCAAGCTCTCAATGCTGGAAATGTCGTGCCACGAACCTCTTGCATTTAACCCCGTCGTGCGTTTATCGTAGACATAGGGCGGCAATCGACCGTTCACCGCCCACGGCCCTTAACTCTCTGTAAGGAGTCTGGATCAATGTCCACCGCTGTTGCACCTCTCGCGCCAAACGTTCCCTCGCCCATCGCGCCTCCGAAAAAAGTTCTTCCCGGCGAAGCTCTCGATGCTTACACCGGCGATCCGAATTTCATGGCCTCGCTGGCCCGCGGCCTCACCGTGATTGAGGCCTTCACACCGCAAACACCGCAGATGACCATCTCGCAGCTCAGCCTGCGCACCGGCCTTTCGCGCGCCGCCGTTCGCCGCTGCCTCTACACGCTGGTCAAGCTTGGCTTCGCCGGAGCCGATGAAGCGCAGCGCTATTCGCTGCGTCCCAAGATGCTCACGCTCGCGAACACTTATACCGCCTCCAGCACACTCGCCAATGCCGCGCAGCCCATCCTGGAGCGCATGTCAGCGCAGTACGGAGAAAGCTTTTCTGTTGCCACGCTCGATGGCGAAGAGATCGTTTACATCGCACGTACATCCGTCACGCGCGTCATGTCGGTCGACTTGCATATCGGCTCGCGCCTGCCCGCATTCTGCACCAGCATGGGGCGCGTTCTGCTTGCGTACCTTCCCCAGGATCAGCTCGATGCTTATTTCGCGCGCGCGCACTTCACGCAGTACACACAGCGCACTATCACCTCGCCGGACAAGATTCGTCTCGCGCTTCGCAACGTGCGCCGCAATGGCTATGCGCTGTGCGACCAGGAGCTCGAAGTCGGTCTGCGGTCTATTGCTGTTCCGGTCTACGCCGGTAATGGTCGCGTCGTGGCAACGGTAAACCTCAGTGGCCACGCTCCGCGCATGCCTATGCTGGAAATGCAGACTAAGTTCCTGCCTCCCCTGCGTGCTGCCGCCGCTGAACTCAGCGTCTTTCTCCGCTAGGGTCTTCCATGCTGTATAAGCATGGGCAGTAAGCAATCACTCTGCACGGGCGGAGCGGAAGTCATACATCTACATTCCTTCATGCTTCAGGATGTTTTCGGCAGCTTGCTCGCGGTGCTGGCTTTTGCGGCCGTACTGTACGCGCCGGGCTATCTGCTGGCCTACGGAACGGATCTCTTCCAGTTCCGGCAGATGAAGTTCGCAGAGCGATCGCTGTGGGCGATCGCCTGTTCGTTTTCTGTCTCGCCTATCCTCGCTTATCTCGTGGGCCGCACCGCGGGCCTTACTGCAATTGCGTGGCTATTCGCTGCTTGCACAATATTCACTTTGCTTTTTCTGGTGCAGAAAAGCGCGCGGCAGGGATGGACGCGCCGTGATTCCATCATCACCGCGCTGATCGTCGGCGGATGGTCTCTCTTTGTTCTGCTGATGCTGGTCGATTTCGAGATCGGTCACAAGCTGTTCTTCAGCGTCGCCATGGCTGACGAGAGCTATCGCATCGCCTTCATCAGCACTGTCATCCGAACCGGTATTCCTCCCGCAAACCCGCTCTACTATGCCGGCGCACCCGCGCCCATGCACTACTACTACTTCTGGTATGTACTGTGCGCATCAGTTGTGAAGCTGACGCACGTCTCCCCGCGGCAAGCCTACATCGCGAGCTGCATCTGGGCTGGGCTTGGGTTACTCATCACCGTCAGGCTGTACGCAACGCATTTCTTCCGCTGGGAACACAAGCAGCGCTGGATCGCTCTCGGGCTTCTGCTGGTGACTGGCGCGGATCTTGTTCCCGCTCTCGGCCAGGCCATATTGCAGCCTTCACTCAACGGCGACATCGAGTGGTGGTCGGTCGATCCCATTGACGCGTGGCCGGATTCCCTGCTGTGGGTCCCCCACCATGTTGCCGCCGTTCTGTGTTGCTTGCTCGCTTTTCTCATTCTCTGGAGAACGCTCGAACCACTCAGCCGTCGCGCCCGCCAGGCTGCGGTCGCGATTGCCGCCTGCGCCTGCGCAAGCGCAGTGGGCCTCTCTGTATATGTAGCGTTCGGCTTCGCCCTGCTCATGCTGAGCTGGCTACTGTGGCTGTTGCTAAAGCGCAACCCGGTCTGCAAATCTTTATGGCCACGTTCCTTTGCCACTGCCGCATTGGCTGCAATCATCCTTTCGCCATTTCTGTGCGAGATCTCAGGAGCGGTGCACTCCGTCGGCGTCACTGCTAATGGCTTACCGGCGCCAACGGGGCATCTGTTCATCCTCAGCGTGCGCCGAATGATTGACTCTGGTCTGCTCACAGACCTGCCACTATTCGCCTCGCTGAACCAATCGCACCCTGTATTGCTCGACCAGACGCTGCGCCTGCTTCTGCTTCTTCCCGGCCTCGCCATGGAACTCGGGCTCTTCGGAGCCGTGCTTGTCTTTCTGGTCCGCGCAAAGCGTCGCCGTGAATTGCCGGAGGATCCTGCGCGTGACACGTCACTCTTTTTCGTCCTCTGCGGTCTCATCATTACGATGTTCCTCAGTTCGTCCGTCATCTCCAACAACGACTTCGGCTATCGCGCTGTGATGTTGCCGCAGTTCTTTTTATTCCTCCTGGCCGCCGATCTTCTCGGCTCGTGGCTGGCCCCCGGCAGCACGCACGTGATCGCGATCACACCCAGTCGCCGTCGCTGGCTCTATAGCCTTCTTACCCTGGGCGTTGCCGGCTTCGTTTATGGCGCCTTCCTGTTGCGAGCGTGGCTCCCGATGGAGCTCACCCGTCCGCAGAACGGCTTCAACGATCTGCCTGAAGATTCCTACCAGGTTCGCGAAGCGTTCGCCGCGCTGGATCGCGTAGCTCCCAGGAACGCCGTGGTCAACTTCAATCCCGTAGACCGTACTATCGGACAGAAAACAGAGGTGATGACCCCGGATGAATACTTTCAGCGAATGCTCGTGATGGACACTGGCAGACAGATGCTGAATGCCGAACGAATTTGTGCAACCCACTTCGGCGGAAACCCGTCCCAATGTGAAGAAATTAAGCAGGCGACGGCACAGCTGTACGCAAATCCAGCTCCCAATGCAGATTGGACGCGAAAATTCTGCCGTCGTTTCGGAGTTCAGTATCTGGTTGTTAGCCATCGTGACCCGGCTTGGGAAAGCAACACAGGATGGCTAACGTCCTTGCCGGTTGTCGAGCAAGAGCCCAGTCTGAGGATTTTGCAGTGCAATTGATCGTTTTTATGCCGAGGAATCGTAAAAACCTTATACAGTCAATCAGTAATGCTGCTCTAAATAAAGTGATTCCTGTACGACACTCTTTCGTTAAGAATGTGTTAAGTCTCTGGAACTCCTGATTTCGAAAGTCTAGTTGCAACCACGTTGCAACCACGCAAACCGCTTGCACGATTGAATTTATCCAAGAGAACCACGCGCAATACGCGGCCCGTAACTACGCTAAGACGAGGAAATCAGTGCGGTATACTAAGCCCCGAATCAATCCAACAAGGACACCGCTAGCCATTCAAAAGCTAAGCAGCAACCTCAACCCTGAGCTGAGGCTGTACAGGCACACCGGTCGACTCGCGAGAGTGCTGAGGCCGTTCGAAAGCCTGACCGCGTTTTTGTCCGCTTCTGTCCTGATTGCTCTCCTGCTTCGCCTGATCGTCGTTTTCTTTGTCGTTCACGATTCCAGCCACACCATCAACGACAACAACTTCGGCTGGGAAAGCTGGGAGATGGGCTGGACCGCCCGCAGTATTTTCCTCGGCAACGGCTTCAGTTCCCCATTCCTTCCCATCACTGGGCCTACTGCTCTTGTGCCGCCACTTTATCCATACCTGATCGCCGCGGCTTTCCACTTCTTCGGCCTTTACACCTCGGCCTCGGCTTTCGCGGTGCTCGCCTTCAACAGCCTTTGCTCGGCGCTCACCTGCATCCCTCTCTATTACCTGGTGCGGAATTCGCTTCCCGAGCGCGTCGCCCGTATCGCTTCTTTTGCCTGGGCAATCTATCCCTTTGCTGTTTACTTCTCCGCCGATCGCGTGTGGGACTATGCACTCACCGGCTTGCTGTTTACTTGTTGCCTGCTCGCAGCGCAAAAGCTCTATCAGCGCGGCATGTGGGGCTGGGCTGGTTTCGGTCTTCTCTACGGCGTCGCGGTACTTTCCAATCCATCGATTGTTTCGTTGCTGCCGTTCTTCCTGCTTCTCGCGATTTACAAATTATGGCGCGCAAAAAGCCCTTGGCTTGCAAAAACGCTTGTCGCCTGTGTTGCCTTCATCGCAGTTTGTACTCCCTGGACTATCCGCAACGAGCGCGTGATGCATTCGAACTTCTTTATCCGCGACGGTTTCTGGCTGGAGTTCTACGCCGGCAACAATGGCGATACTACAGCCTCCAACTCTGCCTTCGCGCATCCTGCCAGCAATCCTGCTGAGATGGCAAAGTATCAGCAGATGGGCGAAACCGCCTACATGGCGTACAAGCATGACCTCGCCGTCGACTTCGTCAAGCATCACCCCGTCTTCTTCGCTGTTGCCACGCTGCGCCGCATCGTCCGCTTCTGGACAGGCTTCTGGTCGTTCAGCCCCAGCTATCTTAAGTTTGAGCCCTTCGATCTTCCCAACGTTCCATTCTGTCTCTTCCTGATGTTCTTCATGGTCAAAGGTCTTCTGCGCTGGCGTCGCTATGACCGCGCCGCGCTTCTGCCTTACCTGCTGGCTCTGCTGGTCTTCCCGCTGCCGTACTACATCACGCACAGTTCAATGGATTATCGCCAGCCCATTGAACCGATCATCATCGTGCTGGTCAGCATCGGTCTGTTTGGGACAGGCGCCGGTTTGCTCACCTCGCAACATGCCGAAGAAGACCTGCTCGCCGACGACGAGGTTCCGTTGATAGAAACGGAATCCGAAGGCGTTATGGCCTAGTCTCGGCCTCCAAACCTGCCAATTCATTACTGCAGTAATCCACCCTTCGTGTGAGGGAAGACTCTGCAAGTATGCCTTTACAAAAGTCTTACACCGTCTGCCTGCTGCTGCCTGTACCGTGGAAATAGCACGCAAAGGATCAGGCACCGCATGAATACAGCAGCATCGCAGATGGAAGAAACTCCCGCTCAAATCTCAGATTCTCTCATCGACACCCTGCCGCGGCTCGAAGCCGCCAAGCTCGTCGCCCAGAAAGTAAAGCAGGATCTTCGCATGGGCCGCGAGCACCAGGAAGGCCGCATCAACTGGATTACGACCTGCTTCATGTCCGCCTTCCACATCGGCGCAGTCGCAGCGCTCTTGCCCGTGTTCTGGTCATGGAAGAATCTCGCTGCCTTTGCCATTACCTACTTTTTCGCGATCAATGTCGGCATCGGCATGGCCTATCATCGCCTGCTCACGCATCGCGGTTATCGCGTGCCCAAATGGCTGGAGTACTTCGTCACCGCCTGCGGCACCATGGCGCTTGAAGGCGGACCGATTTTCTGGGTTGCCACGCACCGTGTGCATCACCAGAACTCCGATCAGGAAGGCGATCCGCACACACCGCATGACGGCACGTGGTGGGCACACTGCGGCTGGATTCTCTCCGGCCGTGCTCTGCATTCTGAGACCGCTTTGCTTGGCCGCTATGCTCCGGACCTCACCCGTGATCGCGTCCACGTCTGGCTCTCTAAGTATCACTGGCTGCCGCTTACTATCTCTGGCGTTATCCAGGTAGCTCTCGGTGCATGGCTCTCGCCCGCACATCCCGTCATCGGGGCCGTCGGAATGCTGCTCTGGGGAACATTCCTGCGCGTCACTCTTGGCCTGCATGCCACGTGGCTGGTAAATTCTGCCACGCACCTGTGGGGAGCACGCCGCTTTGAAACTACGGACGATTCCCGCAACAACTGGTGGGTCGCTATGCTCACCGGCGGTGAAGGCTGGCACAACAACCACCATGCTCACCCTGTGAGCGCACGCCACGGCCTCACCTGGTACGAGTTCGATATCAACTACTACGGCATCTGGGTCATGGAAAAGCTCGGCCTCGCACAAAAAGTCCAGATCGCAAAGTTCGATCCGGAAGATCCCAAGCCTGCCGGCGTCGCGTAACGCTCATCAACTCCCCTCCCCCAAAGCCGCCTCCGCAAGAGGCGGCTTTCGTTTGCTTCCCATCGACCGTTCTGTGATCGATGCGGTGATCTACACTCTTCTTTAGCCGATGAATCTTACTCGCCGTCGCGGAGCCATTGCGTTCTTCATCGTCATGGGCGTGTGCCTGATCGGCCTGCTCGTCTACCTGAACATCACCTGGGTCCACCTCTCCGGACGTCGTTTTGCCATAGGCTTTGTCGGCGTCATCCTCTTCGTCATCCTCATCGCCGGCGTTGTGCTCAACACCTTCTTCCTTGTTCGAGAGATCCGTCGCAACGAACGGCAGGACTCCTTCCTCAACGCCGTCACGCATGAGCTCAAGACACCCATCGCCAGCATCCGTCTTTATCTCGACACGCTCTCTCGCCATCCCGGCGACGAAACACAACGCCAGCATTTCTACGCCGTCATGCGCTCGGACACCGACCGCCTGCTCTCAACCGTCGAGTCCGTCCTCAAGGCCGGCGAGCTCGGCCAACGTACACGCGTCAGCCAGCGCACCCGCATCGAGATCTTCCCGCTCGTCGCCGATTGCATCACCACCGTGCGTGCGCGCCACCACCTTGCACCCGAGGCCATCGAGCTCGCCGAGATCGGCGGCGGCGTTCGCCTGCACGTCATGGGCAACCCGGAAGACCTGCGCACCGCCATCCTCAATTTGCTCGATAACGCGGTCAAATATTCCCCCAACGGCGTACACATTCAGTGCCGCATCAACATTGAGCGCTATACCTTCGCCGTGCTCTCCATCACCGATTCTGGTCTTGGCATCCCCGCGCCGGAACTCAAGCGCATCTTCAAACGCTTCTATCGAGCGAGCTCTAATGACCGCGTCAAAATCAAGGGCACAGGCCTTGGCCTTTTTCTGGTCCGCACCATCGCCCGGCAGCATGGCGGCGACGTCCGCGCAACCAGCGAAGGTCCAGGCAAAGGGGCCACCATGTTCCTCAAACTTCCGCTGGCCATCGGCAATTCAATGTCCGGCATCGAAGGCTAAAGAAAGTTTTAAAGCAATTACCTTTTTGAATTATGACTAAGCCGCTGATTGCCGTCATTGAAGATGAAGAGCACCTTGCGCAGGGTCTGCTCTATAACCTAGCTGCAGAGGGTTACCGCACGCACCATGAAGCGGACGGCAACAGTGCGCTCGCCTGGCTGCTCGCTAACCGCTCACCAGAGGAGACTCCAGCCGCAATCCTTCTGGATGTCATGCTGCCCGGCCGCGACGGCTTCTCCATTGTGCGAGCGTTGCGTGAAGCAGGCCGCTACACACCCGTGCTGATGCTTACCGCCCGCGGCCGCACCGAGGACATCGTCGAAGGCTTCACCGCCGGTGCTGATGACTATCTTCCCAAGCCCTTCGACCTCGACGTCCTGCTCGCTCACCTCGCCGCTCTTCTGCGCCGCCTGCATTGGGCAGTTCCCACGCCGCCCACCCCTGCCCCGGAGCCGATCCCGCCATACACACTCGGCAATCACGTCATCGACTTCGACGCACTCGAGATTCGCACCGCCGCAACCAAGAGCGCGCCTACATCCACCATCCATCTCACCTTGATGGAGAGCGATCTGCTCCGCTACCTGATCGAGCGTCCTAACAAGATCGTCGCGCGAAAAGAGCTGCTCGAAAAAGTGTGGCGCGTCCATGAAGACACCGACACTCGAGCCATCGATAACTTCATCGTCCGCCTGCGTCGCTATCTTGAACCTTCGCCTTCGAAACCGGTCCACCTGGTTGCCGTACGTGGCGTCGGCTACCGTTTCGTCCCAGAGCCCTAGCGACCTTTCCCGAAACGGAGCATCCGATTCCCATGGCAACCCTCACTCTTCGTATCGACAACATGCACTGCGGCTCCTGCATACGCCGCGTCACGCAGACACTCAATGCACTGCCCGGCACCCATGCTGAGGAAGTACGCGTCGGCAGTGCCAGAATCCACACCTCTGCTGTTCCCGAAATGATTCAGCAATCTATGGCTGCCGCTGGCTACCCAACTCTCGTAGAATTCTCTTCAGAATCCTGAAAGATGGGGAGCAAGCATTGAACGCAACGGAGAACCAGCACGATCTCCGAATTCACGGGATGACCTGCGCTGCGTGCCAGTCGCATGTTCAGCGCGCACTCGCAGCCGTACCCGGTGTGCACTCAGCCAGTGTCAACCTGATGGCCCACACCGCGCTGGTCACCTCGGATCCCACGGTCACGGAATTGCAGCTCATTGAAGCCGTCCGCCTCTCCGGGTATACCGCCTCCCCTGCACTCGCACAAACAAACGCGCAGACTCACACCGGGTCCAATCGTCTCGGCCTCCGTGCCCTGCTCGCTCTGGTGGCCGGTACTTTCGCCATGGGACTCTCCATGGCCAGCTCATCTTCCTTGACGCGCTGGTTCCTCTGCGTGCTTTCGCTGGCCGTGATGGCGTTCGCCGCTCCGGAGATTTACGTCGCTGCCTGGCGCGCCGCACAACATCGTTCCACCAATATGAATACGCTGGTCGCACTCGGCACAATCGCGGCCTTCGTCTCTTCGCTTGCTGCAACCATCGCCCCCTCGGCGCTCGCAAACCGCGGCATCTCTTCGGGCGTTTATTACGAAGCCGTTATCCTCATCCTGGCCTTCCTGCTCAACGGCCGCTGGCTGGAGGCCCGCGCCCGCGCCCGCGCCACCAGCGCCCTGCGCGGCTTTGCGCAGTTGGAGTCCGCCGAGGCCAGGCTCCTCCCGCCGCACTCCACGGATTTCTCCACAGCAAAAGAAACCCTGCTGCCGTTGGACGCAATCACCCCCGGCGATATCATCCGTATTCTTCCCGGCGACCGTATTCCTCTCGACGGCGCCATCCTGCAAGGCCGCAGCTCGGTCGACGAATCCATGCTCACCGGCGAGCCTCTTCCCGTCACTCGCTCCGTCAATGACAACGTCTCCGGTGGCACCGTAAATCTGGATGGCGTCCTCATTCTCCGCGCCACCGCCGTCGGTAGCTCCTCCACGCTCGCACAGATGCAGCGCTTGCTGGAGCAAGCCCAGTCCAGCCGCGCTCCCATGCAGCACCTCGCTGACCGCGCCAGCGCCACCTTCGTTCCCACGGTGCTCGCACTCGCGCTCATCACCTTCATCGTCTGGTGCCTTTACGATTCGCCGGCGCGAGCACTCAGCGTAGCCATCGCAGTCCTCATCATCGCCTGCCCATGCGCAATGGGTCTGGCAATACCCGCAGCCATCACTGTTTCCATCGGCGCTGCAGCACAGCACGGCTTGCTCATCAAGGGCGGCGAATCTCTTGAGCGCCTCTCCGGCATCGACACCCTCGCGCTCGACAAGACCGGCACACTCACTGAGGGCCGTCCGCGCATCGCGAAATTCATCCCATCGCCGCAAGCTGAGCTCGATACCACCACCCTGCTCGCCTACGCCGTAGCTGCGGAACGCCTCTCCACGCATCCGCTGGCGCAGGCCGTCGTGGAATTCGCTGAGAACCACCTCAAGCTCCCCACCCCGCCACCCATGGAAGATTTCACCATTGTTCCCGGTGTTGGCCTCACTGCCAGAGTTTCTGGCCATAGCCTCGCTATCGGCAATGCCACTCTGCTCAACGCAGAAGTTCCTGCTGAGCTCATGGCACCCGCTAATTTCGGACACGCCACTCCGCTTTATCTGCTTTATGACGGTCAACCACAAGCCGTCTTCTTCGCCGTCGACGAGTTGCGCTCCACAGCAGCCGCTGCCATCGCCGAGCTGCAAAAGCTTCGCGTCCACCCCATCATGCTCACCGGAGATCTCGCTGTCTCCGCCGCGCCAATCGCCCGCGAGGCCCATATTGACGATGTTCGCGCTGATCTTTTGCCCGCGGACAAGCTCTCACTCATCCAGTCTCTGCAGTCGCAGGGCAAAAAAGTCGGCATGGCCGGCGACGGCATCAATGACGCCGCAGCCCTCGCTCAGGCTGATGCCGGTCTCGCTCTTGCCGCTGGCTCTGACCTCGCCCGTGAAGCCGGAGACATTCTCCTGCTGCACAATGATCTCCGTCTCATTCCCTCCGCTATTGCTCTCGCGCGCCGCACCACCCACATCATGCGCCAGAACCTCGCGTGGGCGCTGCTCTACAACGTCATCGGCCTTCCCATTGCTGCCGGTGTGCTGTTTCCCCACTTCCACCTGCTGCTCAGCCCCGTTTTGGCCAGCGCGGCCATGGCCCTCAGCTCTGTCAGCGTTCTGTTGAACTCTCTACGCCTTCGCCGCTTTCCCCCCGTCTAATTGGCAGCAGGCTAAACTCTTTACAAGGACTTTCGCAGGCCCCGACGAACGTGCGCATCTTCACCCGCTACATCCTTCGTGAAATCTCCGGCTATGCCGCGCTCGGCGGTGTGCTGTTCACGTTCATTCTCTTCATGAAATATCTGCTCCAGCTCATGGAGCTTGCGGTGCGTGGCATTGCCACGCCTGCCGACCTCGCTCGTCTGGTCGGATATCTTCTCCCCAGCTTCATCACCTTCACCCTGCCTATGGCTGTGCTCGTTGGCATCCTGCTGGGGCTCAGCCGCCTTGCAGCCGACAGCGAAGTCACCGCCATGCGCGCCAGCGGTGTAGGCGTTCTTTCCTTCTTGCGGATTGTCAGCATCCTTGCATTCTTCTGCTGGGGAGCAGGCCTGTTCAACTCGCTTTACATCGCTCCCCGCGCTTCCCAGGCGCTTCTGCGTTATGAGGCTCAGAGCAGAAACGCGCAGCAGGCTACCATCGCCGTTGAGCCGCATGTCTTTTACGAGGACCTCAATAACAAAGTCCTCTACGTGCAGGACGTCGTCCCCGGGCCTGGCGGCTCCGCGCTCTGGAAGCATGTCTTCCTGGC
>Ga0206959_10261_pt1 | contig 13204 bp, 13 predicted proteins | sample Alteio_BWOrgHeat_31_FD_152971 | JGI IMG/M metagenome (GOLD analysis project Ga0206959, IMG submission 152971) | Enriched cells from forest soil in Barre Woods Harvard Forest LTER site, Petersham, Massachusetts, United States -... | ecosystem: Environmental > Terrestrial > Soil > Temperate forest >...
GAATTGCAGAGATATACTTTCCCACGCCAGCCAACTGCTCGCCGGCTTTGCTTAGCCGATTTCTATCTTCCGAAAGATGAAGCCATCCGCCGCAACCAGCCGGATGTAGTTGCATTTTCTGCTGTAACTGTCGGGCGAGAGGCCAGCCTTTATACGAAGCGTCTATTCAAAGCAAACGAGTATGCGGACTATCTGTTCATGCACGGCCTTTCGGTCGAGACAGCCGAGGCTCTTGCCGAATACTGGCACAAGATCGTCCGCACCGAGCTTGGCATTGCTGGTAACGATGCAAGCGATATCACACGCCTGTTCAGTCAGGGCTATCAAGGTTCGCGATATTCGTTCGGCTATCCCGCCTGCCCGAATTTGGAAGACCAAACGAAGCTTTTCGATCTTATTCGCCCGGAGCGAATAGATATTACACTCACTGAAGAATACCATCTCGAACCGGAGCAATCGACAACTGCCATCATCGCCCATCATCCGAATGCGAAGTATTTTTCTATAAAGTAGGGCGGCCTATATACGCAACTCTTTGCCTCGCTCCACAGTTCGTAAAAATCGCACTTTAACCAAGCTATATACCCATTTTGTTTAGGATACATTTTATGAAAAAGATCGCAGGTTTATTTATTGTTTTCGGATTTTTACTGGCCGTGCCGGTACTCAAACTTCATGCGCAGAAGCCATTCGAAGGTACCATCACATGGAATATGACAATTCCTATGTTGGACGATGACAAACATGAAATGATCGTGAATGTTAAGGGTGACAAGACCGAAAGTGAGATGGATATGGGGGTACAGGGTCTCGTGAAGGGCTTCAGCGACCGTTCCACAAAGAAGATATACCTTGTAATGACCGCTATGAAAATGGGCGTTACGATGGACATGAAAGAGTCAACTGATACTGGCTCTGTTGACCTAAAGCAATCCGGTCAGAAAGAGACCATTGCAGGACATTCTGCGGATGAATATGTCTGCAAAGGTCAAAAAGGCGATATCTCTATCTGGGTTACCTCTGATATGCCAAAGGACATGATGGAGTCGTTCAAAAATTATTCGAGCAACAATCCACAAATGGATCAGAACGAGAAAAAGGCTATCAAGATTTTATTGAGCAAGGGTCTTATGCCTGTGAGAATGGTTTTGAAGGATGCCGGCGAAACCCAAATGGCTATGGAATTGGTAAAATTCGAAAGAAAGAGTTTGGACGATTCTCTCTTCGTACAACCCTCGGACATAAAGTACAATCCGATGCCTGCCGGAATGGGCGCTGGCGGCGGGAACAATTAATTTTTGAAATTATGCTTTGAAGCCCCGGATCTGAATATCCGGGATCGAATTCCTCTCTCTTTGTCAGAAAATTGATCTGGTATCTATGCGTAAATACATCTCTCTCGCAATTGTCGTTTTTGTAACTCATTTGCTTGTCTCAGCAGGTACTGCACAGACACTTCGTATCCCTGCACCAAAGCTGAAGCAGCATCCGATGGATACTACTAACCACTCAGAAGCCGAGAAGCCAGTTATGCATGCTGCATTCGGTCGCCTGTATGCCTCGTATCTTCCTGTTCCAGGCGACCCGCTTGCAGCGCATATTTATAGATTGGATAACGGGCTAACTGTCTATCTTAGTGTAAATAAATCCGAGCCGCGCATTCAAACGATGATCGCTGTCCGCGCCGGAAGCAAAATGGACCCACCGGATGCAACAGGCCTTGCACATTATCTCGAACATCTTCTCTTCAAGGGCACAGACAAATTCGGCTCGCTCGATTATGCGAAAGAAAAACCATATCTCGATACGATAGAGAATCTTTATGAAGTTTATCGTGGCACAAAAGACTCTGCTCAGCGAGTAATAATTTACCACCAGATCGATTCCGTAAGCGGCCTCGCTGCAAAGTGGGCAATTGCAAATGAATATGATAAGTTAGTCTCTTCGCTCGGCGCGAAAGGGACAAATGCATTCACTTCTGACGAGGAGACCGTTTATGTGAACGATATTCCATCTAACGAGATAGATAAATGGCTGACAATTGAAGCTGAGCGGTATCGCCACCCTGTCCTCAGGCTTTTCCATACTGAACTTGAAGCGGTGTATGAAGAAAAAAATCGCGGGTTGGATAACGATGACAATCTCGCATGGGAAGCTTTAATGGCTGCGTTATTCCAGAAGCATCCCTATGGCCAGCAGACAACAATTGGCACGATCGAGCATCTGAAAAATCCCTCGATCAAAAAGATAAAGGAGTTTTATTCGAAGTGGTATGTGCCAGGAAATATGGCAATAGTTATGGCCGGGGATTTCGATCCTGACTCGGTTATCAGGTCGATCATTCAACTATTTGGGTCGCTTCCGAAGAAGCCACTCTCCCACTGGACGTCTCCAGTGGAAACCGACCTCACTCAGCCAGTAGTGCGCGAAGTTTACGGTCCTGACGCTGAATCTGTTCAACTTGCCTGGCGCCTGCCTGGTATCAACACGCACGAGGCAAAGGTAGCATCTATGATGGACATGTTGCTTTCGAACTCCACGGCTGGGCTTATCGATCTGAATTTGAATCAGCAGCAAAAAGTGCTGAATGCCTCATCTTATTTCGGACCGATGAACGATTACAGTGCTGAGGTTTTGCAAGGAAAGCCGAATGAAGGCCAGTCGCTCGATCAGGTACGCGACCTTTTGCTTTCACAGTTAGATTCGATCAAAAAGGGACATTTTGACGCGAGTTTGCTTCCCGCGATCATCAATGATATTACCATGCAGCACCTTCGAGAGTATGAGCATAACGGAGGCCGCGCAAGTGAGATGATGAATGCTTTCATTCACCACACCGAGTGGCCAGAAGAGGTTGGATATATTGATTCACTTTCAAAGATCACAAAGCAAGAAGTAATAGATTTTGCAAACAAATATTACGGAAGCAATTACGCGATAGTCTTTAAACGCACTGGCGATCACAAAAATGTGGTGAAGGTAACTAAGCCACCGATAACTCCTGTCGAAGTCAACCGCTCAGCACAATCCGACTTCCTTAAAACCGTCGAGGCAATGCCTACCGAGCCGATGAAGCCGCATTTCCTCGATTACAAGAAAGATATTACCGAGACGCAGTTAGCGAGTGGAGTTCCTGTTTATTATCTCCATAACGACGAGAATGCTCGGTTCTCGGTTTCATACGTATTCGATATGGGCAAGCGCAATGACAAGAAATTGCAATATGCGCTCGATTATCTTGACTTTGTTGGTATCGCTGGCTCAGCAAAAGATGGCGGTCTGTCTCCTTCCAATGTGAAGAGAAAGTTCTTTGCTCTCGGCGCGAGCTTGAGCGTTGCAACATCTGACGACGAAGTTCACATTTCACTTACGGGACTTCAGAAGAATTTCAACGAAAGCGTAAAACTGCTTGAATCCGAACTTTCAAATCCATCCTCTGACGAAAAAACACTGAAGGAGTTTGTCTCTCGAAAAATGAAGGAGCGTGAGGACATAAAGAAGGATCGTCATGTAATTCTTCAAACCGCTCTTCGCGATTATGCCATATATGGCAAATTAAATCCGCAGACATACGATCTTTCGAATGCAGAACTCAACCAGCTTACCGTTGACGATCTGACAGGCCGACTGAAAACTCTTAGTGCATATCCGCACCGGGTTCTTTATTACGGCCCTGCAAGCTCAGATGGGATCGTCAGCGCATTGAACGATCTGCATAAAGTTACAGACCATCGCACTGTTCCGGCGCCTGTCGAATACGTGCGTCAGGAGACAACGAAGAACAAAGTATATTTTGTGAATTACGACATGGCGCAGGTAGAGGTTGTAATGCTATCGAAAGGAATGCCGTCTTACGATCCATCGAAGACGCCTGAAATTGCTTTATACAATGAATATTATGGCGGCTCAATGGCTTCAATTACATTCCAGACCATTCGTGAGTCGAAAGCTCTTGCTTATGCTGTAAACAGCAACTACCGTCCCGGCCAAAAGAAGGACGATCCATATTATGTGACTGCCTATATAGGTTCGCAGGCCGATAAGAGTCCGGAGTCGATGAAGAGCATGTTCGAACTTCTCAACGATATGCCGCGCGCCGATAAATTATTTGAAGGCTCGAAAACCTCGCTTATCAACACGCTTTCCAGCGAGCGTACCACGCGCGAGGATGTTCTCTGGTCTTACGAGCGTGCCAAAAAATTAGGCCTGGATTATGACATTCGTGAGAAGGTATATAACACTGTGCCCTCGCTCACTTTCGAGCAGATCGCCGACTTCCAGAAGCAGAATATCAGTGGGCATCAGTACGCTGTTTGCGTTCTCGGATCGAAGAGCAAGATAGACATGAAAGACCTTGCGAAATACGGTGACGTGCAGGAGTTATCACTTGATGAAATATTCGGATATTGATATTCAAAACCACCGAATTACTTTTGGATTCTGCCTGTTGGTAAAAGCGATATGAAAGGCATTCAATACGTGACAGACGATACTGGCAAGCAAACGGCTGCCCTTGTCGATCTTGAGGAATGGGGCGAACTCTGGCAGGATTTCCTCGATGGTCTCGAAGCCGAACGCGAGCCGAAAGAGCCAAGCGTAAGCTGGAATTCGCTCAAGATTGAAATGGAAGGCGATGTCCGCGCAAGTGTACGAGCTTAGATTCACGCCTGCCGGTGCCAGAACATGGAGAAAACTTCCTGTTGTAGTTCGTACGCAAATTGCTCCACACTTAGACGATCTTATCTCGAATCCAAGACCGGACGGCGTCAAGAAGTTAAAAGGCTTTCAAAATCTTTATAGGATCAGGTCTGGCGACTACCGTGTCATCTATGAGATAGATGACACTTCAAAGAAAATATTCGTCACAAAAGTAGCTAATCGAAGTGACGCATATTGATATTATCAAAATTCCGTGGCACTCCAAATATATAATACCCTCTCTCGCAAAAAAGAAGAATTCAAACCCATCCACGAAGGCCGAGTGGGAATGTACTTCTGCGGCCCTACCGTCTATAGTGATTCGCATGTTGGGCACGGGAAGGCCTATATCACTGCGGACATTGTTCATCGCTATCTTGAATTCCTCGGTTACAATGTAACTTATGTCCAGAACATCACCGATGTCGGCCACATGACCGATAACGATGATGTCGCTGGTGAAGACAAACTCGAAGTCCAAAGCCGCAAAGAGAGAAAGCATCCTATGGCTATCGCAGAGTTTTACACTCAGCGGTATTATGAGGACATGGATGCGCTCAACATTCGTCGCCCCGACATAGCCCCGCGCGCGACCGGACACATCATTGAGCAGATAGAGCTTATCAAAGAGCTTATCGCAAAAGGATTCGCGTATGAGTCCGAAGGCAATGTTTATTTCGATGTCGCAAAAGACAAAGAATACGGCAAGCTCTCTGGACGCAAAGCCGAAGATCAGGAAGCAAGTGGACGTGTCGAAGAACGCACAGACAAACGCTCGCCCCAGGATTTCGCTCTCTGGAAACGAGCCGAAAAAGGACACATTCTGCAATGGCCATCGCCGTGGGGCATGGGATTTCCAGGCTGGCACATCGAGTGCTCCGCAATGTCGATGAAATATCTCGGCGAAACCTTCGATATTCACGGAGGAGGACTCGAAAATCAATTTCCGCATCACGAGTGCGAGATCGCGCAAAGCGAATGCGCTACCGGACATCCATTTGTGAAATATTGGATGCACAATAATATGGTCACCACCGGCGGCGTGAAGATGGGTAAGTCGCTCGGCAACTCTGCATACCTCCGTGATCTCTATAAGCAATACGATCCACTATCTCTTCGCTTCACGATTTTGCAATCGCATTATAGGGGGACTACGGAGTTTACTACTGAGGCGATAACATCCTCTGCAGCAGGGTATAGAAGATTACTTGATTCAATCGAAGCTTTGCGCACCGCCGTACATACGCCGCTTCAGACTCGCATCTTAAATGAAGAAGAAAGACAAGATCCTCTTGTTCAAAGATTTATTGAAGCAATGGACGATGACTTCAACACAGCGAAAGCAATAGCTGTGCTATTTGAAGGTCTTAACGAGTTAAATACTTGGATTATGGGCTGGATTAATGGTCCTGCTGTGATGGGGACAGAGATCGAATATCGGTATCAAATTTGGTCAAATCTTGCCGGAAGTGTTCTTGGAATTTTACCAACAAATCAATCCTCATCTTCGAATGAAAGCAAAAAAAAGGATTTTGCCCTAGATAAACTCGTTGATAGCAAAAAAGCTGAGCGCAAAGCCGCCCGCGACCGCCGCGATTTCGCAATGAGCGACAGCATCCGAAAAGAATTGGAAGAAGCCGGCATCATCCTCGAGGACACGAAAGATGGGACGGCATGGCGGCTGAAATGATCGCTGGAGGACAATTCATTGTAGTGGCGCGGTTCCCGCGCCTACACTCTTGATAAACCGAACTATGATAAATTCCTCGAAGCTCATAGAACTACAATCCCTGTTCAAAATAACCGGGTAGGCCGGGGAACCCGCCACTACATTTATTATGCGAAACATGATAAATATACCGAAACGCAAGAAGAACATTCGTCTATCTCAATACGATTACCGCTCTCCAGGTTATTATTATGTAACGTTTTGCTCTCATAACCGCTCATGCATCTTTGGAGAGATCGAAGATGCGAAAATGATTCTATCTCTGTTTGGTGAAATCGTGGATTCTATTTGGCGTTTCTTGCCGGAACACTTTCTAAATGTGTCGCTCGATTGGATGCAGATCATGCCAAACCATGTTCATGCCATTATTATCATAGAGGAAGATGCGCATCCAACTGGCAAGGATCCAAAACCATTTTCAGGAAGACCTACTCTCGGACAAATTGTAGGATACTGGAAATATCAGACCTCGAAAGCAATTAATCGTGATCGACTTCCTGGCGATCTCATTGAAGTTTGGCAACCCAACATGTTTGAGCATATCATCAGAAATGAAAATGAATTGCAAGCATTCCAAATCTATATTCAGAATAATCCCGGCGCTTGGTTCGACGATATAGAAAATCCTTCTAATATTGTCAAACTAAAAGAAGCAGAGGCGAAACGGAACAATGCTGCGTTTTTTCCAATGGGCGTTGATATATCAGGGGCAGGCCGGGGAACCCGGCCACTACAATCAACAGATGTATCGGTAAAATAATGATAGCTCCTCTCGATCTCTCCCGCTTCTTCGAAGTCCATCCGGTTCTCGAAACGGAGCGGCTGATACTGCGCCCGATCACAATTGCGGACGCGGAGGATGTATTCGAATATGGCAGCGACCCTGAAGTCACGAAATACGTGGTCTTTCTTAGACATTCATCTATTGAGGATTCAATAAAATGGTTAGAGAAGGCGTCCGATGAATTTGCGAAGAATGCGCAGATGACTTTTGCGATCACACTGAAAGAAGAAGGAAAATTTATCGGGTCGTGCGGGTTTCATCATTTTTCGCCGGAGCATCATAGAGTAGAAATGGGCTATGTCCTTAACCGGAAATTTTGGGGCATGGGCTTTATGACTGAGACTGTCCGAGAACTCATTCGTTTTGCATTCGATGAAATGTCGATGCACCGCGTTCAGGCAACATGCGATCTCGAGAATGTCAGATCGGCGCAGGTTATGGAACGCTGCGGCATGACTCTCGAAGGCACTCTCCTCGATCACGAATTACGACGCGGAAAGTTCGTTGCAACAAAGGTTTATGCGATACTAAACCGGAATTAATTTCGATTATCCATCCTTTATCAATATATGAAAAAGCTTAGTATTGCAGTTTTCTTCTTCACTCTTTGCATTCTCATTTCTTCGGCAAGTTTCGGACAATCAACCCGGAAATTTTCGGTACAAGGCTCTGATAATGGTAAAAGTACCATTACCATTAATGGTGAAACATATTATGGTAATATTAGCATTAACGGCGATTCTCTTTTCGGAGAAGGAAGCATACTTCCCGATTCCATTCAGGGTGAATTGAAAGGCTTAACTCTTCCGGATTTTTCAAACGCGCCGTCGAAGCATTATCTCTCTAAAGACGGCGAGCGTTATTACATGGACATCGTCCCCCCAACCAAAAAGGGCAAGAAAGTGGACGATTCAAATATCTGGCTTCTCGGTGGCGATGTGGCTCAGGCATGGCACTGAGATTTCGCAGAAGAGTCAAGCTGTTGCCCGGCATTCATCTGAATATCAGCCGGTCTGGCATCAGCACATCGGTGGGAGTTCGCGGCACGAGCTTATCTTTCGGTAAGCGCGGCACGTATTTGAACGCCCGACTTCCAGGAACAGGTGTTTCGTGGCGCAGCAAAATCCCAGCGGCAATTTCGTCTCCCACTATCGCCGGTGACGGGACTGTAACAGCTACTCCACCAATTCAAGGCGCTCCCAAAATTCATCATCTACACTGGTGGACTGTCATCTTGTTCATCGCTGCGATGATCGGCGCTGGCGCAACAAAGTCTAATCTTTTAATAGGCGTATTTTGGATAGGCTGGATAGGCTACTGGCTTTTTCTGGCCGTTAGACTGATTGTTCAAAGAAGTAACCGCGTGGAAATCTAAGAAGTAGCCCAAACATCAGTACCGATATTCTAAAACATCGCCTTCACTCCCCCTCCAGCGCCGCGCACTTTCCAGGTTGCAGCATTGTAACCTGGACGGTACGCATTCCACGAAACGTTATCGAAGCGATCGACCCATGCGGAAGGATTGAGCGGCTCCCAGAGAAATAAATTTGCCTGATCGTCGTACATGATCTTCTGCAATTCCTTCTCCATTGTCATTCGCTTGGACTGATCGAATTCATTCCTAATATCTTCCATCAGCTTATCGGCTTTCGGGTCGCTGTAGTAATCGTAGTTGGAGCCTCTGTTCTTTGCCTGCGATGAATGATAAAGCTGGTAGTTGTCCGTCTCGAAAGCATCACCGACCCACGCGCCCATGTGTGCTTCGAGCAGGTGATCGCGCAATCTATCGAGATAAACGCTCCATTCAAGCGTTGCAACTTGTGCGTCAATGCCTATCTTCCTCAAAGCTTCGCTGACTATGAGCAGCGTTTTTTTCCGCGTTTCATTTCCTGCGTTTACAGTAAAAGTAAACCGGAAGGGAATCCGCTTGCCGTCAATGACTTTATCACGTATTCCATCTCCATCATGGTCTTTCCAATCGAGAGAGTCGAGAATATGAGATGCGCGAGCAGGATCATACGGGATTATCGGCAGATCGTGATTATATTCTGGATGCGACGAAGCAATTGGCGATTGAGTAACCTTTGCCATCCCGTAATAGACTTTTTGAATGATTAGATCTCGATCTACCATATATGCCATCGCCCATCTGACCGCCGGATCGCGGAAGATCGGGCTACGATTGTTAAACCCTAAATAGAAAAAAAGCGCGAGCGGGAAAGCTGTCTTTTTGAGTCCCGTATTGTTTGTATCGATATTCACCCAATACTGTGGCTGAATATCGCCAAGAAGATCGACATCATGCGATTTGAGCGCAGTAGTGGCAGCGTTGAGATCGTTGATGGTTTTGTATATCATCGTGTCCGGGTTTGCCTCGCCTTGCGAACCCCAATGATTTACATAATTTGGGTTCCGAACAAGGCGCATATATTGATTCGTCACCCATTCATCGAGCTTGTATGGCCCTGTGCCCTGAATATATTTCGGATCGCGGTTGAGCGGATAGCTTGTGAACCATGTTGCAAATTCCTGCATTTCAGGCGGCGCCTGATCTTTGTGCTTCGAAAGCATCGCGCTGTCTATTTCTTTCTTCCCCGCTGTCTCAACAATTGCAGCAATGTCATCCCAGGAATATTTATCTGTTAGTCCTTTTGGATCGAGTATATGCTTTGGCATGATGTAAAAGCCATCACCGAATCCTGATTCTCTGATCAGGAAATATGTCTTCCACAGTTTGAATCGGACGCGGTATGGATCGCCATCAATTAACTCTGCACTGTGGATCGGATCGACATAAACTCTTTTCTGCCCCGACATCGTATTGAACGGATTCTTCAGAGCCTTCAGGCTGAATATCACGTCCTCGCCGGTGAACGGTTTGCCATCGGGCCACTTAACATCGTTACGAAGTGTGAAATCGAATTGAAGATGATCGTCGGATTCAACAGGCAACGCGCTCGCAAGCACGGGCACAGTATATTTCATCGTCACAGGATCGACAGTGATGAGCCGCTGATAAATTTGCTCTTCGATATAGGTAGCGTCAGCCGATGTCGAATTGATGGGATTCAGCGCATCGGCGTCCGACAACTCCCATTCGATCACGCGGTTGTCGGTCGATAGCTTTTTCGAGCTGCTACCGCCGCAGCCAAATGAAAAAAGAAGCAGGACGGCAAGAATGGCATTGAGGGAAAGTCTGTTCATAATCGTCTGAACCGGGTTTTTGGGGATGAATGGGATTTACGCGATAGGAATTGCAAACATCCAAACCATCTCATAAATCCCAAGAGGGTTTTCTGATAATGACTCAACTTGCGATATCTCAAAAACTTTGCTTGTCATTCCCGCGAAAGCGGGAATCCATACCTTGAGGGTAAGGAAAGTTATGGATTCCCGCTTTCGCGGGAATGACATAATAATTTTGTAGCGTAAAATAAAACTAAGTTATTACCTGACATTCTTATTTATGAAGGCCATAATTATCATTCCATCTCGTTACGCATTCGTAAGGCTTCCGCAGAAGCCTCTCGCAGTCATTGCGGGTATGACCATGATAGAGCGTGTTTACCGGCAATGCAAAAAGGCTTCCGGCATTGACGCAGTTTACATTGCAACGGATCATGCCGCAATCGCTGACGAAGCGAACCGCTTTCGCGCTGGAGTTATTATGACGCCGCCCGAAGCGCCATCGGGTACAGACCGTGTTGCTATGGCCGCAGAAAAATTAGACCTTGAAAAAAACGATATTGTCATCAATGTGCAGGGGGATGAACCGCTTATTGATCCATCCGTAATCACTGCGCTTGCTGGTGAGATGAAGAATCATACGGATGTTCGAGTTGCGACGCCCGTAACTCCGCTAAAAAAAGTCGAGGAGCTGACGAATCCGAATATCGTATTTGTCGTGAAGGATAAGAACGGCAATGCGCTTTATTTTTCGCGGCATCCGATTCCATTTCATCGCGATATGGGATTCGACTCGGTTTTTTCATGGCCGGAGCAGCACCTATATTTCAAGCATATAGGGGTTTATGCTTACCGCGCAAGCATATTGAAGCAATTCGTTGCGCTTGGTGAAAGTCCGCTCGAACGCGCTGAGAGGCTCGAACAATTGCGCTTGCTCGAAGCTGGTATCCCCATTCGCTGTGTGGATGTGGAGTATGAATCGGTTGCCGTAGATACGCAGGGGGATATAAAGCGAGTGGAATTGATTTTATCAGGTGCTTCATGATCCGAAACCTGCAAGATTCATCTGAAATCTTTAATGTCATTCCCGCGAAAGCGGGAATCCACAACTTTTCTTACCATCAAGGTCTGGATTCCCGCATTCGCGGGAATGACAAACAAAAATGTTTTGAAGATATTTTTTATTCATCATTCCCACATTGACTGTCGATCAAGCCCGCCGAGAATTCCCGCACACATGGAGCGGCATGGTGTACCTCAATCACGCTGCCGTTGCGCCGCTCAGTTTTCGTGTGCGCGATGCTGTTGATCGCTATCAGACACGCCGCGCGCTCAAAGGCATTGAGCCGTATCCGTGGATAATGAAGACCGTCCAGGAAACGCGCGACATGCTCGCCAAAATGATAAATGCTCCCGCAGAGCAAATTGCGTTCGTGCTAAATACGAGCGATGGCCTGAATGTCCTTGCTCAAGGCATTGACTGGCAGCCGGGCGACCGCATTCTATTAAATGATCTCGAATTTCCGGCGAATGTTTATCCTTTTTTGAATCTTCGAAGGAGAGGTGTTGAGGTAGATATTTTGCAAACAAGGGACGGAAAGGTTACAACGGACGAAATTGCACAAAACCTGACTGAGAAAACGAAACTGGTATCGTTAAGTCATGTGCAATTTGCAACTGGCGGGAAGGCCGACTTAGCTGCAATAGGAAAACTTTGCAGAGAAAGGAATATTCTCTTTGCTGTTGATGCGATTCAATCGCTGCCGCATACACAGATTGATGTCGAGCGCGACTGTGTTGACTTTCTCTCATGTGGCTCGCACAAATGGATGATGTCGGCTGAAGGAGCCGCATTTATTTATGTTGGCAACCGCGCTTTGGAACGAATTCATCAGGCCTCTATCGGTTGGACGAGCGTAGAAAACCCATTCGATTTCACATTCCGTCCTGACGAGCTGCGGGCAGGCGCGGCGCGGTTCGAGAACGGCACGATGAATTTCACCGGGATAACCGCGCTGAATGCCTCGCTCAAATTCTTCTACGAATTCGGGCTGCGCGAAATGGAGCGCGCTGTGCTCGACCTCACCAACTACCTCATCGACCGTTTAGACAGGCGCGGAGTGGAAATAATTACTCCCAAAGACGCGCGAGAGCATTCGGGAATTGTCTCTTTCAATTTTGCGGATGCGGAAAAAGTTTTCGAGCGGCTGGAGAAGCAAAACATTATCATCTCACTGCGCCAGGGCCGCCTCCGCGCTGCGCCCCATTTTTACAACACCGAGGATGAGATGAGGAAATTGGTGGTGGGGTTGTTTGAGTAATGGTCTTCACCGATATGCGGAATATGCTTTGTCTATCTCTGATTTATTATTGATCCAACCAAACCTCAACATCCAATCCTCGCGCGATCTGGTATATTCAGCCAGATTAACCGGAGGATGATCGCGCTCAGTTATAGCACGCTCGCGCAATGTAGCAATTGACTCCTGAAGAGAAGGTAAATTAACCTCTTTTCTAAGGTGATTGACACGTTCAAAATTTTCAATGGGGAAAGGATTCAAATTTCCATTCGGATCCCAATCCATCTGAGTGCCATATTTTTGCTTTTTTCCTGAAAACACCAAAACCCTGTCTTCAAGCATCGCAAGTTGTAGAGGCGTACATGCGTCCTGGTCAGCTTTTAGGATTGCAAGAACTTTTCGTTGAAGACTTGGCAATGAAATAGCGTGCATAACAATGTACCACGCGCTTTTTACAGCTTCCTCTCCATCTATGTCTTTATGGGGCCATCCAAAAAGCTCAATAAG
>Ga0206959_10246_pt2 | contig 13188 bp, 13 predicted proteins | sample Alteio_BWOrgHeat_31_FD_152971 | JGI IMG/M metagenome (GOLD analysis project Ga0206959, IMG submission 152971) | Enriched cells from forest soil in Barre Woods Harvard Forest LTER site, Petersham, Massachusetts, United States -... | ecosystem: Environmental > Terrestrial > Soil > Temperate forest >...
GGTGGCGTTGCTGCGGAGGGAATTCAGACTGCCAAAATCGAAGCGGTTAAAGATTTTTGTTGTGGACGACGAGCAGATAATTGCCCAGACGCTCGCTGCCATTTTGAGGCACAGCGGCTTTTCAGCCGAGGCTTTCACGAATCCCGGGGATGCCCTGGCAGCTGCGGCTTAAATTGCTCCCGATTTGCTCATTTCCGATGTCATGTTTTCCGGACAAGCTGCAATGGGCGATCTCCTCCGCGAATCGCTCGGGAATTCGAGTTCGGGACATGTGTCAGAAAGGGCTTCCCAAAAAAGATAGCCCGCCACCTGCCAGTCTCCAAACACCCCATCCGATAACCGAGTACACCGCGATCAACACCGGTGCGCAACAGACAAAGGCGCGCGCGCATCCCAAGCCATCATCCTCTACACAATATTCATGCTGAGACTGAATCCTGTCGTCCACCTTGACGCGGATGACGGTCTGTAGTTCGAAGCCCATTGGTTCCTCCTCTGGTTTTTGATGAGGGTGCGGATCGACTCTTCAACCAGGTCAGATGCAGATCCGCATCTCAACAGGCATATTCATTTCCAACAAAAGGCAAAGGCTACCGTTGTCACGATTGGGCGCCAATGGATGACAAAAATACGACCTTCTGGATTTCCATGCCGCAATTACGTGCATCAGACCGGCGAGATCTCTGGTGTCCTCGGCGAACATGTCTTCGTCCTAGCAATAGATTGGGAGCACGATGTACACTACCTCGCTTCCATGGAAAGCGAGCTCCATCACCTCTTTACCTGAAGGTTCTGACACGATAATCTTTGTGCCACGCACGCGCCACCCGGCTGCTTTTATTGAAAAGCGGGTTGTCATCGAAAAGGGTTCAACGGTACGTTCAAGCTATTAACGCAACGATGCCAATAGAGCTATAGCGGCGACGCTCATAATGAGAGCACAGGCCCATCCCAGCACCTGCATGCCGCGTGAATTGACGCGATCTCCCATTACCTTTCGATCACTCGTCAGCAGCACGACCATGATGACCAGGGGCGGAGCAAGCAAGCCGTTTAAGATCGCAGACCAGAACAGCATCTTCACGGCATTGAGCCCAGCGAAATCAAAGGCAAGCCCAATGAGTATCGCTATCGCGATCACGGCATAAAATTTGCGCGCCAGTTGAGGCTTCACATTGAGAGAGGCCGACCTCCATTGTGCTCCCTCCGCGATCGCATACGCGGAGGAACCGGCCAGGACCGGCACGGCAAGCATACCCGTGCCGATAATTCCCAGCGTGAACAGCCAATATGCGCCTTTGCCAGCGAGCGGACGCAAGGCCTCGGCAGCTTGCTTTGCTGTCTCGATATTCTTCATTCCGTGTGCGTTCAGGGTTGCGGCGGTTGTCAGGATGAGAAAATACATCACCACGTTGGAAAGCAACATACCTGTAATGACATCTCTCTTTGCGATCCGGAGTTCTTTATTTGTCGATCCGCGCCTTTGGGCCACGGTCGTTTTGCCGTGTTCCCGGTCTTCCTCCACTTCCTGCGCAGCCTGCCAGAAAAACAGATAAGGCGAAATTGTGGTTCCCAGAATTCCGACTAGAACAGCGATGTAACTCTTCGTCCATTCGATATGTGGAATGAAGGTTGCTCGGATAACTTTGGTCCAGTCAGGGCGCGCCAGAAATGCCGTAATCACATAGGCAAATAGAACCAGGGTCAGCCACTTAAAGACGCGGGCGATTGTTCGGTAGGATGTCCGGAACAAAAGCCCCGTGATCAGAGCGGCAAAAAATGGGGTCCAGTAATAGGCTCGGATGCCAGTGATCATCTGCATAGCATCCGCCATACCGGCAAGGTCCGCACCGATGTTGAATACGTTTGCGACGATCACCAGCGCGCAAGCAAACCACAAAACCCAGCGGGGATAGCGGGTACGGACTACGCTCGCGAGTCCACAGCCTGTCACCATGCCGAGCCGGGCGCACATGAGCTGAACAGCCGCCATCAACGGAAAAGACAAAAGGGCGGTCCAAAGAGTTGCGTACCCATAGGCCGCGCCGGCAACCGAGTAAGTCGAGATGCCCGATGGGTCGTCATCTGCGGCTCCCGTAATCAACCCCGGGCCAAGCTCTTTAAGAAACTCCTGCACGCCGCGATGTAATGTGGGTGGTAGCTCTGCTTCTGAGGGAGTAGTCCCTGACTTGGCCACAATTCATCCGTCCTAGCTACTTTTATGAGGTTGATTCGTGGTTCGTCTTTGTACTTCAGTGACGGACTTGTTCACGGGATTGACCTCTCTTGGCGGTCACAGGTATGTACGACCGAATAATCAGTTGGATGCATCTTATAGTTGAGCCTGCAACATTGAATGCGCGAAACCATAGGCTGACCGCTGCCGACGTGTAGCGAGAGGAGAAGCAGCGATGGTCGTGATGATGCAGGGGTTTTATTGAGATTGCGCGATCAGGGAAGAGAAGAAGAGTGAGTGGTGGAGCTTTCCCTCAGCGTGGCGGTACAGAATCGCAAAGCGAACTGATCTACGGACCGAATAATCTCTGTAACCAGTGGAGTGGTACCTCGGTGAAATCCAAGCGGCCCAATCAGAAGTTCAAGCCAGTCGGCCGGGGTGGCAAGGGAGAGGAACATCGGACCATAGAACCACGGACGATGAAGGAAAGTTCTGAATTTTCTGCGCCACCACGAGGGTATTGTGTCTACTCTCCGGTAAACGAATAACTGATTGACTCAGAGGATCTATCTATTGGAAGCTACCATTACTCCCGCAAATCGCAAAGCCGTACTTGACCAGCGCAGACGCGCAAAGATGGCGATGTCGGCGCATGCCTACGTTCGGGGAAATACCGTTCAATTTTATGAATGGCTGCGCAGCAAATCTGTTCAGGCCTCAATTCCTCTTGGACCCGATATTTGGATATGTGGTGATTGCCATACCGGAAACCTCGGGCCGGTTGCCGACGTCGAAGGCAACATCGACATCCAGATACGTGACCTCGACCAGACCGTAATCGGCAATCCTGCGCATGACTTACTTCGGCTAGGACTATCGCTCGCAATGGCCGCGAGGAGCTCGGATCTTCCCGGAGTTACGACCGCGCTGATGCTCGAAGAGATGATCGGAGGTTATTTATCAGGACTCACAGGCCACTCCCCGAGGGTTGATCCGGAGGATATCGAGCCTATTCGGAGGGTGATGCGACAGGCCAAGAATCGCCAATGGAGACACCTTGCGGAGGAACGTATCGAAGATGTAAAGCCAACCATTCCGCTGGGGTCAAAGTTTTGGAAACTTGCGTTGAGAGAGAGTAAGGAGCTTCAGCAACTCTTCGACGAGCGCGGCCTTCATCAGCTAATTCAAACAATTACCGGTCGTGAGGAACCCAAGGATGTCAGGTTGCTCGACGCTGCTTATTGGATGAAAGGCTGTAGCTCGTTAGGCCGTCTTCGCTACGCGGCTCTGGTTGGCGTTGGAGCGATGAAGCGTCATGAGTATCGGCTGCTGGATATTAAGGAAGCCGTCGCGGCGGCGGCGCCCTGTTCAAAGTCCACCAAAATGCCAGCAAACAACGCGGAGCGTGTCGTGACAGGCGCTCGCAATCTTTCGCCCTTTCTCGGAGATCGGATGATTGCTGCCAAAATCGGTGGCCGGCAAGTCGTCATTCGCGAACTCCGCCCCCAGGATCTGAAGTTTGAACTGCGAGGGCTTCAGCGCCCCGAGGCAACTGCAATCGCACGTGTAATGGCAGGGGTTGTGGGGCGTGCACATGGCCGCCAACTCAAAACGCCCGAACGTCGCGCCTGGTCAAAGGAGCTTAAGGGGCGTCACAGGAAAGATCTCGATGCACCACGGTGGTTATGGGGCGGAGTGCTTGATTTATCCGCGTTGCATGAGGCAGCTTATCTAGAGCATTGTAGACGCTTCGCTCTCGGATAGACTTACGTGAATGTAGACGCTTCTTGAACCGGGTTCTTGCCCCTTAAAGGAGCCGGAATCGGCGTCGGAATAAGTGACCGCATTCGGGGTGCGAAAGGTCGTAAGAGAAATCATTCGCCAGAACGCATCTAATCTATTCACGAGGTGTGAGCGAGAGATGCGAGAATTGGGCGATGGGCGTCTTGGTGGAAAGAATTGTTCGGTAGGAGCCATCCCATACGCGCAGGGCACAAAATTTCGCCTTTGGGCGCCGGCTGCCCACAAAGTCGCGGTTGTAGTCGAGGGCAAAGATCTCCGGTATCCACTTAAAGCAGAAGAAGACGGTTACTTCTCCAGTCTTCTGCAAGAAGTTCGCGTCGGCAGCCTTTATAGATTCAGCCTAGATGGCGGGGAAGCATTCCCTGATCCTGCCTCACGGTACCAGCCGGAAGGGTCCCACGGACCGTCGCAGATCATCGATCCAGGTTCATATGTTTGGAGCGAAGCTGAAGCGAACTGGCCTGGGGTCTCCATTGAAGGGCAGGTGCTTTACGAGTTGCATATTGGCACCTTCACTCCTCAAGGCACTTTTCTTTCAGCGCTTCATGAATTTTCACGCCTGCGAGACCTTGGGATCACACTCTTGGAATGTATGCCGTTGGCCGAGTTTCCCGGCAACGTGGGGTGGGGCTATGATGGCGTCGATTTGTTCGCTCCCTTTCACCGTTACGGTCGCCCCGACGACCTCCGTCGAATGATAGACGCCGCTCATCAGCTTGGGCTCGGTGTTATCCTCGACGTGGTCTATAACCATCTGGGTCCGGACGGCAATTACCTCGGCAAGTATTCCGAGCATTACTTCTCAGACAAGAACACTGACTGGGGAAACGCCATCAACTTTGATGGGGAAAACAGCAAGCCGGTGCGCGACTTTTTTTTGGCCAATGTCACTCATTGGATCGATGAGTATCATTTTGATGGTCTCCGTTTGGACGCGACACAATCGATTCATGACACGGGATCGCATGGGATTCACATCATTGCTGAGATTGGCGACTGTGTCCGTGCATCGTCAAATGGACGCAAGACCATTGTCCTTGCAGAAAACGAACCCCAGGATGCGTGCCTCATCCGCAGCGTCGAACAGAACGGCTACGGCCTTGACGCCGTGTGGAACGATGACTTTCATCACAGCGCTGTCGTTGCGGTCACTGGTCGTCGAGAGGCTTATTTCAGCGACCATCTCGGGCATCCTCAAGAGTTTATCTCAGCTGCCAAATACGGCTATCTATATCAGGGCCAATACTATTCTTGGCAGCAGCACCCACGTGGCACGTCGAGTCTCGATATCGGGGCCAAAGCTTTTATCACCTTCCTAGAAAACCATGATCAGATAGCTAACTTCGGTAAATCACAACGTCTGCGGCTTATTTCCAGCCCTTCGCGCTATCGAGCTATGACGGCACTCTGGCTGCTTAGTCCTGGTACACCAATGTTTTTTCAGGGCCAGGAGTATGGTGCGCGGACTCCCTTTCATTACTTTGCTGGCCATACCGGCGAACTTGCAGCTGCAGTCACTCGGGGACGCGGGAGTTTCATGCTCCAGTTTGCAACGCAGGACACACCGGAAATGAAGCTCTGCGCTGCTAATCCTGAAGATCCTGAAACATTCCGACAATCACAGCTCGATCCGTCCGAGCAGGAACGGCATCCTGAGATCGTGCAGCTTCACACAGATCTGCTTACTTTACGCCGCACTGATCCCGTACTTAGCCGCAGAGATTGCCGTGTCGATGGGGCTGTCCTTGGGCGAAGCTGTTTCGTACTTCGCTATCTCACTTCCAGTCGTGAAGATCGTCTCCTACTCGTCAATTTTGGCGTCGGCCTCGACTTGCCACACCTTCCAGAACCTTTGACTGCGCCACCCGCTGGCTGCGAATGGCGAGTTCAATGGTCCAGCGAATGGCCACTATACGGAGGTTGTGGATCGTATGTTCCAGATCGTTTTGGACCATGGCACGTTACCGGCGAAAGCACCCAACTCCTCGTACCTGTGAAAACCAGCGCCCCATTTAGTCCCGAATCTCCGAAGTCTGGCTTTACGAGTTCGGACTCCAACTAAAAACACATTGCACACGGGGTCGCAGCCTGTGCCCAAGTAGTGATTAGGAGAAAAATGGATATCTTTCGCACCCCCCAACTTGTCCGACATATCGAAGTCGATCAAACTTCCGCCGAACTCGATCGTGAGTGGATTGTGACAAATGGCTTGGGGGGATACGCGTCTGGAACGATTGCAGGTCTGAATACGCGGCGCTTCCACGGTTGGCTGATTGCAGCGTTGCCAGCACCACATGGACGCATGATGATGATGAATCAGATCGCTGAGACACTTCGCATCGACGATCGCACTTACCAACTGACCGCAGACAATCTTAGCCTCGCAACGCAGACGGATACCGTCAGTCCATTTTTGAAAAGTTTCCGTCTGGAAATTGGCCTGCCTGTGTTTACCTACGCTTCGGACGAGTTCACTCTGGAAAAGCGTCTCTGCATGGTGCATGCGCAGAACACAACATACGTTACCTATCACTTGTTGAAAGGCAAAGGAGCGCAGTTGGAATTGTGCCCCGCTATCGACATCCGTCCTCATGAAGGATCGCTCGCCGGTCCAAGGCACGAGGACTACCGCTTCAGTGCTGTCTCGGGAGGTTATGAGCTCTCGGTGGCCAGCGATCTACCACCACTCTGTCTCGCATGGCAGGGTGAAGGTACTTCGTTTCGTCTCATGCTGGAACAGGTTACTGAACTCCGCTATCGCATAGAGCAAAGCCGGGGCTACGACTGGAAGGGAAATCTATGGAGTCCCGGCTGTTTTTCTGTCAACCTTACGGAGAGTTCTGGCGCTTCGTTGGTAATTTCCACGGAAAAATGGGACCATGTCAACGCTCTTAGCCCAGAGAATGCTTTTGCTGCAGAAACCGAACGGCGGCGACGCTTGCTGCGCACCGCACCGGCGGAGGCCCGTTCCGGTATAGCAGCGGAACTTGTGCTCGCAGCAGATCAGTTCCTGATCAGCCCCGTCGGTCGCACAGCGGACACGGTTCAGGCCCGCAGCATCGGCGATGAAGTCCGCACAGTGATTGCTGGATATCACTGGTTCACCGATTGGGGCCGTGACACTATGATCTCGCTCGAAGGCCTCACCATCGCCACAGGACGCACCCATGAAGGCGAATACATTCTCCGCAGCTTTGCCAAATACATACGCGAAGGCTTGATTCCTAATATGTTTCCTGAAGGAAAGACTTCCGGCCTTTACAACACCGCCGACGCGAGCCTTTGGTTCTTCCATGCCGCCGACCGCTATATTCGTGCAACCGACGACAGCGAGACTCTCGAGGTTCTTCTACCAAGATTTCTAGACATCATCGAGTGGCACCAGAAAGGAACATCTTTTGGCATCGCTGTAGATCCGGCTGACGGGCTGCTTAACCAGGGCGCATCTGGCCTCCAGCTCACATGGATGGATGCGAAAGTCGAGGATTGGGTCGTGACCCCTCGTCGCGGCAAGGCTGTAGAGATCAACGCCCTCTGGTATAACGCGCTCTGCGTTACTGCGCGCTGGCTTGAGATGGCAGGAGATGCGGATCGCGCCAAACACCTCTCGTCGACTGCCGCCCAGGTCTATGCCAGCTTCAATGCGCGTTTCTGGTCTTCTCACCTCGGTTATTGCTACGACGTTGTGGATAAGGATGGCGGGGAGATTGACTCTTCTCTTCGTCCCAATCAGGTACTCAGCATCTCACTTCCCCATGCCGTACTCGCAGAGGATAAGTGGAAGCCCGTCCTGAGTGTCGTTCGCGAGCAATTGCTCACCCCATTTGGACTCCGCTCGCTCGCGCCCAGCGATCCCAATTTCAAACCTCGTTATGATGGGGACCTTCGCGCGCGTGATGCCGCCTATCACCAGGGTACGGTCTGGGCCTGGCTGATCGGCCCGTTCTTCGATGCATGGCTTCGCGCCAATCCCGACGATTGGGAGACCGCTGGGGAATTACTTGCAAGCTTTGATACGGAGATGAGTGAAGGCGGGATCGGTACCATCAGCGAGATCTTCGACGCCGAATCTCCGTTCACTGCTCGCGGCTGTATCGCTCAGGCCTGGAGCGTCGCGGAAGTTCTGCGTTGTGAACTGAGGCTTCGTGCCGGGCCGGCAATGCAGGCCCATCCTTAACCAGCGCTAGGTTCTGCAAGAAGCGAAAATATCGGCTCTCCTGAACAGATGAACAGGGAATCCGCCTGCCTAGGCACCTGACTCCCTTACTCTTCGAATTCCGATTGCCAACTCTGAGCTCGACCAACCGCTAGCCGGGGCCTCATCGGCCAGACGTCGGATGGCGGAAAGATGGAGATTGATGGCGGCGGCCGAAAGAGAGATAGCCTCGAAACGAGCGGTATCGCACGACAACGAACCGGTTAAAGCCTAGCCGAAGCTCAGAACAATACCAGGCCATGAACGTTTCGATGGCATGTTTGTAGGCCCGAGGGGAATGTGCAGATATCGGCGCATCGAGTATGGTCGTCTTTGATTGTTCTAATTCAGGAAGAGTCAGGCTGGCACAGCGGCAGAGTTGGGTGGCTGACTCCTGCTGGCATGGGATACGGCTCTTTCCACCGCTTTCCTAGTCTGCCGCTCGGAGATGTGCCGGCAATTACGTCAAAACCAGGCGGTTGATGCGCGAGGGCACACGTTTCGAGAGCTGGAGGCACCCCCAAACCATCGGAGTTGCTCAACGTGGGCGCCAGCTGCACCCATAAGTCCAGTTGCTTGATATTCACTTTTTGACATCAAATGTTACCTGATCCTCTCCCCAAGGTATGTGTATACGACGACCTGCTGTCCATGCACTGCCCCCGCGACAGCATTAACGCGGCGAAGGTGACTTGCACTGAAGCAACGTTCGGAGCGCAACCCTGATCTGTCACGGGCGTGCCGGCCAACCGCTCCCGGTAGCGCGGCTGGCAATGTCGTGTGCCTCTCGGCCTTGCTTGCTTTCCTGATACCGGCGTTTATAGACTGCCGCGTTGAAAGTTCTGATATAAACCTGCGATGGAGGCTGGTAAAGGATGCTGGAGATTTCGCGTCAAAGTGTCCTTGTTCTCCTGCTCGCGACATTTGTCTTCGCAGTGCCGCTCTTCCACCTTGGTGTACCGTCTCTGCTCGCCCATTTTGGACCACATTGGGTTGGAACGGCGATTATCCTGGGCGGCTTAACTTTTTAGGTGCGCTTCTGATTCTCGCGGGTGCCGTTTTGCTTGCTTGGACACTGACCACAATGCTCCTTGTCGCACGGCGCCTTCCTCTGCGTGTTGGGTTCGGGCTCCGGCCCACACAGCTTGTACAGACCGGGCCATACGCTCGGATGCGCCATCCGATGTACGTGGCTGAAAGCTGTTTTTGGCTTGGCATCATCGTCCTATTCGGCAGCCCTGTCGTGGCCGCTGTATTCATCTGCGTGGCCGCAATGACCTGGATCATTCCAAAAGAGGAGAAGGCTCTTGAAGAGCGGTTCGGGGAGGAGTATATGACTTATCGCGATCACGTGCCCCCTACACTAAGGTTCGGGCGGAAACATTAAACAGTTTGGACCTGGATGCCTTCGGTTCGCTCGCGGGTGTCGAGTAGATACTCACGGATGTGGCGAGCGACCGGGCCGAAGATGAGCTCTTGAGCCTTGGTATCTCGGAGGGTACTGACTCTTTCGACCTCGCCAATATCTTGACGTGGAACACCGCCGCAAAACATAGTGCACCACTTGCGACCGACGGCCCGGTTTAAAGCCGCGTAACTGAATCTCATAATGCGTGACTTACCCTGTTAGCGCGGTTGGTCCAGCAGCTCTTGCATATGCTGGATTGAAGAAAGAACAACCCGCAATTAAGTACCTCATATTGGAAAAATCCATGGGGGCTAAGACAAAGCAATCGCACACGCTTCAGTACGAGTCGATAAACTCCTGCACCAAATTCGCGACAATCATTCCGCTGCGGCTGTTCATATGGACGCCATCAGTGTGAAATTGCCAGCCGTTCATGCGGGCAACTTCATCAGGACTCTTGCGAAGCGCCAGGACACGAAGAGTATCACGATAGAAAGGAAGAAACCGAAAGGATGTGAATCCGTGTCGGGGAGAGTTCTGCATAGTCGCGATCATCGTTTCGTAAACAGGAATGTAGCCAACACCTTCCTCCAGAGCGGTATCTGTGATGATTGCGCTGAAATCTCTAATATGGCGGTTGAGTGCGCTCTGAAATGGATCAGTCGACAGTAGGTCTTCACCGATTGGTGCCAGCGAGCAAAGTCCGATACGGGCAGATGTTTCGTTCTTCAGACGATGGGCAATGATCTGAAGGCTTCTTTGGAACAATTCAGCAGAAGGCTTCCCGGGAAGACGTTTCCATCTTAGAACAAATCGATTGAAGTTCGGAAATGTCATCGCCAAGACGTCGTTTGCGCCGATCCAGATGATTGCGATTTCGGGACGGGACGTTAAAACGCCGGCCAAACGCTGAAGGGCATTGTAAGCAAGGTCTCCACCGGTTCCGAAATTCCGGAAGTCATAACAACGGTTGCGTGGCCTTTTTCGGAGCTTACCGATCCAATCAAACGCTTGCCCGTTGCCCGCCGTACTGCTGGAGCCGAGGCAAGCGACCGTTGTGGAATGCCGTTGGCTACTCTCGCAAGATGCCGCGGTGTCACGAACCATAGTCATAGATCAGACCCTCATTGGAATGCTGCCGATTGTCCTTCAACGTGGGGTGGAGCGTTGCGAAACTATACGATGTCGACGGTTAAACCAAGGTGGCGCAGCAATCGCTCTACCCAAGCCTTCTCCTTCTTCAGGCGTCTGTTATTCGTCTGCATCAGAAGTCGGTGAATAACTGCTCCCGCGAGCATGTCGCGCAACAGCTCCTGATCTGGAAGCTGCGGGAAGCTTCCAGTTGAACGCGCTTTGTCCAGCACTTTAGCCATTGCCTGCCAGAGCGGTTCTACGAATTCCTCCCGGTACACCGCGATTAGCTCAGGATGAGCAGGTATCGATCCAATCAACTGAGCGATAAGCGCACCTTGGTTTTGTCGCGTCAATGCATCGATCAGTGTTTTTCTGAAGAGAGCAATCAGCTCATCTGGATTCAAGGTGGCAATTGTCTGAGCGTTTATATTCGGAGATTGTTTTGTGTTTCTTAAAGCTGCCGCGAGCAGCTCCTCCTTACTTTTCCACCGCCTATAAATCGCAGCTCGGGAGACGCCTGAACATTTTGCGATTTGCTCGAAACTTGCTCCCTCTACGCCATGCCCTATGAAAAGCTCGATCGCAGTTTTCAGGATGGCATCGTCAACGGCTCGATCTCGCGGCCGACCACCGGAGGAGCTCTTGCTTATCGATCTATTCATAGGACCGGACTTCTTTAAATCTGTGTGTGGATTGACCAGGGAGATGGAGTCCAGGAACTCTATCGAACCACCGCATTATTGTGGTGGCATCCCGATCATTAGATCGCGAGGCTAAATGGCCATCCGGACGGAGCAGAATTGCAGTATTCCTTCCAGCGCGATAAGCGCGTGTGAGTTCCCGGCGATAATCGTGAACGATTTGATCGTAGCCGGCAGCCGAATGATGGCTCTTGGTCGTAACACGGATGACCCGAATGCTGGTTCCAAGGAGTGTCTTCGCGGCGTTGGCACACAATTGAGCTGGTTTCTCCCGTATCCCGAAGAGGATGAGTGCCCAGTGTGCGTTGATTAGTGTTCCCAAAGTGACCAGTTGATAGTCGGGTAACACCTCGCAATGCACATCGGGCCCGATGTCCCCTGGCTGAGGACCTCGTCTGATCAGTCGATTGATCAAATTCCAGCGCGGTGCAAGCGAACTGCCACGGTAGCTTTCCTGAAGTGCCGGACGTCGCGAGAGCACCCAACCCTGCACTAGGTGCAGTCGCATCATCGGAAGCAGAATATAACGCCGGAGGATTCGGTTGATGCGACCCGCGCCAAGTAAGATAGATGTCCATTGGGTTGTTGCACGCGCCAGTTTATCAACTACCGAGCGTCTCTCTTCTTCGTAAGTGTCGAGCAGTGTTGCGTCTGCTTTCCCTTGAGACACTAGAGCCAGCTTCCATCCGAGATTGAACGCATCTCCAATTCCGGAGTTCATCCCCTGTCCGCCCAGGGGACTAGTGAGGTGGGCTGCATCTCCCGCGATTAACATATGGCCACGGCGGAAGCTGGAACTCATCCGGCGATGGATGTGGAACTGGGAAAGCCAACTTGGATCGTAGAACTGCGTGTTCCTGTCGCCCTTAATTTCGTTGAACCAGTGTTGTAGATGAGCCAAGATCTGCTCCGGGAGGATTCTCTCTTCAGCTGTCGTACTCGCCAAGGAGCTCCTCGGATGGTGGGGATCTCTAGAGGGCAGTGCCACCCCAACTCGCCAGCGCCGGTCCGGAAGAGCGCTGATAGCCAGCATCTGATCGTTACGGAGATAGATGGCAGGTCTCTCATTGCATTTCGGATCGATTCGGACATCGCCGAGCAGGAATGTCTGAGGGAAAGCGTGACCGTCAAAGTGGCCGCTGATACGCTCACGGATCAGGCTATGAGCTCCTTCGCAACCGACCACCCATTTCGCATTCACAGACTGTACATCTTCCTCTGTCCGTACCGAAGCTCGAATGCTTGTACCTTCCTCGCAGACACCGACTACCTCGTAGCCCCAACAGATTTCACCTCCCAGCCTATGCAGCCGCTCACGTAGCTGACGTTCGATTTCGGTCTGTGGGACTCGAAGTACGCCGTCGTCGTACCGTCCACGAAGCGTTCCCAAATCGACATGCAGCGCTAATTGCCCGTTCAGATAAACGTCGAATTCCGACTGGAGTGGAACCGTGGTCCGAAGATCTCCTAGCGCGCCAAGGCGATCCAGAATTTGACGACCTCGCGGTTGCAGTCCCAAAGCCCGTGTGGTGGTAGCAAATTGCTTCTGCCTGTCCAACACGGTTACGTCAACTCCTCTGGAGAGCAGATCGCAGGCCAGCGTCAACCCAGTTGGTCCGGCACCGACTATCAAAACAGAGACATCGCGCATTCGCTATTCCGATACAGAACGTGTGTGTATCGTAACAGAAATGAACGGGCTTGAAAGCATCTCTCATCCCTCCCGGCTACAAAGGCAACATCCCGGCAGGATACTTTACGGGCACACCAA
>Ga0206959_10262_pt1 | contig 13182 bp, 8 predicted proteins | sample Alteio_BWOrgHeat_31_FD_152971 | JGI IMG/M metagenome (GOLD analysis project Ga0206959, IMG submission 152971) | Enriched cells from forest soil in Barre Woods Harvard Forest LTER site, Petersham, Massachusetts, United States -... | ecosystem: Environmental > Terrestrial > Soil > Temperate forest >...
GAGTGGGAAGTGCACGGTTGTCTTCTGGTGCGCTCCCAGGGTGATGCGGGAGAAGCCTTTCAGCTCGCGCACCGGGCGCGAGGTGCTGCCATAGCGTTGGTGAATGTAAAGCTGCGGGACTTCATCGGCGGTGGTGTCACCCGTGTTCTCGACGTCGGCGGTGACTTCAAGCGATTGGCCAACGCGCACCGACGACTGGCTGATCTTCACATTCGAGAAGCTGAAGGTTGAATAACTAAGGCCATATCCGAAGGGATAGAGTGGAGTGCTCTCCTCATTCCAGTAGCGCCTGCCCTGGTTCTCCGGCTGCATGGTGGTGTTGTGGGTGTAATTGATGGGGACCTGCCCCACATCGCGGGGCCATGCAAAGGGCAGCTTGCCGCCGGGAACGGCATCTCCGAAGAGCAGGCTGGCGACGGCGTTGCCGCCCTGCGTGCCCGGATACCACGCATCGAGGATGGCGGGAACATGCGTGGAGGCCCAGGTAATGTTGAGAGGCCGGCCGTTCATCAGTACCAGGACAACAGGTTTTCCGATGGCGGCCACGGCTTCGAGGAGTTGCTGCTGCTGTCCGGGCAGATCGAGCGAGTCACGCGAAGCAGCCTCACCCGACATGTTCTGCGCTTCGCCCAGGACAAGGATGGTCAGGTCGGCGTTCTTCGCCAGGCCAACTGCTTGTTGCAATTCTTGCTCGGCCTGATCGGCAGTCCAGGGAACGATCGGTGCCAGATGAAAAATCTGGTCAAAGATGGAGGGAAACTTACGCATGAGCTGCGCACCCGGCGCGTAGCCGACCTTGGTGGAGGCATCTACCTTGCTGCGCAGGCCGCTCAATGCGGTTACGGTCTCGCCGAGATCCTGCTGGAAGGTCCAGGAGCCGAGCGTGTCAAGCTGCGAGTCTGCGAGAGGACCGATGACGGCGATCGAGTGGTAAGCGCCCGACTTGAGCGGAAGAAGATGGCCTTCGTTGCGGAGCAGGACAGCTGTGCGCTCCGCGGCCATCCGGGAAGCGACGCGGTGTTCGGGGGTGGCGAGAATTTCCCGGGAACGCGCCTCATCGACATAGGGATGTTCAAAAAGGCCGAGACGTACTTTGGCTGCGAGCACACGGCCTGCAGCAGTATCGATCTGCTGCAAGGTGACCTTTCCACTGGCTACGGCGGCAGCAAGCGATTGCGAGTAGGCGGTAGGGCCGATAGACATCTCCATATCGACACCGGCCGTGAGCGCAAGTACAGCAGCATCGGAGAGATCCTTAGCGAAGCCGTGGGTCTTTAGATTCTTCACTGCGTCAGCATCGCTAACGACAAATCCATTGAAGGCCCACCCTTCGCGCAGCACATCATGTAGCAGCCAGCGGTTGCCGGTGGCCGGCACATCGTTCAAGTCCATATAGGCGGACATGGCCGAGCCGACTCCAGCCTTCACTGCGGCATGGAAAGGCGGCAGATAGACATTCCACATCTGGTCTTCGGGGATATAGGAGGCGTCGTAGTCGCGGCCGCCCTCGGCTGCTCCGTATCCGGCGAAGTGCTTCATGCAGGCGAGAATGTGTTCGGGCGACCCGATATAAGGCCCCTGAAAGCCACGCACCTGCGCAGCGGCCATGGCCGAGCCGAGAAAGGGATCTTCACCAGCGCCTTCCACCATGCGTCCCCAGCGGGGATCACGCGCAATATCGACCATGGGCGCAAAGGCCCAATTGATACCCACCGAACCGGCCTCCCGGGCAGCGATGGTCTGCGCCTTTTCCGCGACTGAGGGATCCCAGGATGCAGCCATCCCGATCGGCACCGGAAATATGGTGCGGAAACCATGGATGACGTCGAAACCGAAGATGAGCGGAATGTGGAGGCGCGATTTCTCGACGGCAATGTGCTGGAGGCGGTTGATGACAGCCGGGTCGGTGACAAAGAGAAGCGAGCCAAGCTCACCCTTGGCGACGGGCTCTTCTATCGGCCCGGGTGGTCCAAAGACGAATTGCTGGCTGAGCTGGCCGATCTTTTCCTCGAGGGTCATCTGCTTGAGGAGCGCGGCGACGCGTGCGGCGACTCTCTCATCGGTATTGGGATCTGGCGACGAAACAGATGCTGCGCCGACGGATGCATGAACAGTTGTGAAGGCAAACAGCGCGAAAGCACAGGCGAGGAGACGAACGGGTCGAGCAGGCACGGGGCGGACTCCTTGGGGATCGACTTCGCGAATGTTTCCCCCAAATGAACGAAATTACCCCAAGAATCGACAGTTGTGAAGAGCGTTCGTCTCCGACTGAACTTCGACGGGTACCTTCTTCATGCTCATTGGGTCATTTGCAGGACCGTCAGTCGCGTGGCCTGGACTCTGCTCCTTATGGAGACGAAGGCTGGAGCATTCCCCACCCTTCGTCTCTCCAGGTTCCAGTCTTCCTCAAAAGGGCCTTAGATGACTCTGAGCAGCAGCAGGATGATCACGATGAGGATGATCAGGCTGATACCGCCACCACCGTAATAGCCGATTCCAGGCCCCATACGATAACCACCAAATCCGAACAACAAAAGCAGAACTACGAGAATGATGAGCAGCATAGTTGTCTCTCCTGCGGCAGGATCCTCCTCGCACAACGTTCATCGAGTGAGTTGCACAGAGGACTTACCGGACAGAAGCATAGAGTTACCTGGGCCGAAAATGGTTGCACCCGCTCCGCCGAAATAAGACTGAGTGCATGAGGTCCTAGGAAGCAACCGGCTCGAGGACCGACAGACCGGCTCCATCCACGGTCGCTTTAACCATGGCCTCGAAGCCCATGCAGGAATTGATCATCAAGTGGTAGAGCCGGCGGTCAGTCCAATCCTGATCGTGATAGCGGCGAACGTAGGCGGCACGACGCCGGTCGGTAGCCAGCAACTCCTGCTCGGCCTCTTTGGCGTGTTCAGGAAAATGCTCCTCGAACCACTTCACCTTGCGCCACAGCGAGGCATAGACGAAGATGTGGAAGCAGTGCGGGGCTTTGGCCAGGACGGACGCTGCGCCGCGTCCTACAACAACGCAATGACCTTCTTCGGCTACCTTCATCAGATATTCGCGAACGAACCTCACCATCTGCTCGCTGTCGAAGATCTCCGACTCCGGCAGCGCCGGTAGCCGTTCAATCGAGCCGTGCCAGAAGGCCTTGCCGTAACGGTAATACCATGGATCCAGCCGCTCGTCGCAACGTTCGGCGAGCTTCGTGCTGACCCCGGCCTTGTGAGCGATCTCCTCTATCAAGCATTGATCGATCAACTTCCAGCCCAGGTGCTTCGCCAGATGATGGGCAAACTCAGCACCTCGGCTGCCGTATTCCCGCTCTACGGTAATCACGCGAATCATGACAAACCTCTCCGCTTGCCTTCCGGTCGAATGCGTGCAGAATGCTAGCACTCTTTTACGCCAAAAATCCAGACAGATAGCGAGTTGCACGCAGCTGGGTTTGATCGGACAATGAGAATTTTCGGATAACCGACTTCACGCACGGGCCGTTCGAAACAATCTTCGCCTACCATACTCCCAAAATTATTTCGCTGTCGCGCGGACGGGTTGGCGTTATCATTGCATTTTCCCGATAAGTGAATCACTCGATATTCTGTTTGTCCGGTCGGCCCGCTGTCAGCCGTTTCATCCAGCCATCTTTGGACCGGATACAGCCTCTGCATCCTGGTTGAGGCACAGGACAGGTGTCGATGCACTGTTTCTGAAATAGATCGAAATGCGGGGGTTATGCCGGTGACCCAGTCCTATGAAGCAACTGACGCCACTCATGTATTGACGCTAGAAGAAATCACGAACCTCACCGGGGAGGGCGGCAAGCCTGCCGACACCCTGATGAATGTTGTCGCCCTGATTGCCACGCGATTCAGGACCGATGTTTGCTCTGCGTATCTACTTGAGCCGGATCGGTCGAACCTGGTGCTGGCTGCGACCCTTGGCCTGCATCCGCGATGCATCGGCACACTGCGCATGCCGATCAATGAGGGTTTAGCCGGGCTGGTCGCGGAACAGGTACTGCCGGTGGCTGTCGAGGACGTCAGGAATCATCCCCGATTCAAGTACTTCCGAGAATCCGGAGAGGAGCTATACCACTCGTTCCTGGGCGTACCGCTCATCGACCGGGGAATTCTGCAGGGGGTTCTTATTGTTCAAACCAAGGACCCGCGGGAGTTTCTGGAAACTGAGATTCGTATGCTGGTTGAAGCGGCGAACCAGGTCGCGCCCGTGGTGAGTGAAGCGCGCACGCTGGATCGCTTTATTGCCCCGGCCCAGGAACGCCTTTGGTCCCTCGCCCGGAATCTCTGGTGGAGTTGGGACCATGACTGCATCAGCCTGTTTCGTGATCTGAATCCCACCCGTTGGCGGCAACTGAATCAGAATCCAATCACGATGCTCAACGAGATTCCCCTGGAAGAGATCGAACGCCGCGCGACGGAGCTGGTTTTGCATAGCCGCATCAATTACGTCTACCGCCGCCAGCGGGAGTATTTAGCGGCAGACCGCACCTGGGGAGCAGCCAATGCTGGTGTGCTCCGGCCTCGGCCCGTCGCCTATTTTTCCGCCGAGTTCGGATTGCACGAATCGCTGCCAATCTATTCCGGGGGCCTCGGCATTCTCGCTGGAGACCACATCAAGAGCGCATCCGACCTCGATATTCCGCTCGTCGGGATCGGCTTGTTTTACGGACAAGGATACTTCCTGCAACGTCTTGACTTGAAGGGATGGCAACGGGAGGAATATCTCCAGACGGACGTGAATCAACTACCCATGCAACCGGCCATTGGCAAAAATGGTGAGCCGATCATCGTGGAAATTCAAACACGCCGCGGGTCTATCCGCGCCAAGGTCTGGCGAGTCAAGGTGGGTCGCTGTGACCTTCTCCTGCTCGACTCCAATGTGGCGGGAAACGCACCCGAGGATCTGGAACTGACATCTCGCCTTTATGGAGGGGACGGACGGACGCGCATTCGTCAGGAGCTGCTGCTTGGGGTAGGCGGCTTTCGCGCTCTCAAGGCGATGGGCATCACTCCTGGAGTGCTCCATCTCAACGAGGGGCACAGCGGTTTCGCGGTCTTCGAGGCCATTCGCACATGCATGGAAGAAGAAGGAATGGACTTTAGCACCGCCGCTAGCCAGATCGCCCGAGAAGTGGTTTTTACCACCCACACTCCTGTGCCCGCGGGTCATGACAGGTTCGACGCCGATCTGATCGAGGAGCACCTGGGCCCCCTCCGCGAACAACTGGGACTTACTCAGGAGAATCTGATGGGGTTTGGCCGCGAATATCCCACGGACCAGCAGGAACAATTCTGCATGACCGTCCTCGGACTCAAGCTTTCGCGACGCGCCAATGCGGTTTCTTCCCTGCACGGCGAGGTTTCCCGGGCAATGTGGAAGAGACTTTATCCGAGAACGCCGGAAGATGCTGTGCCCATCGGTCACATCACGAATGGCGTCCACGTACCGTCGTGGCTGGCGCCGCAGATGTGCCGTCTTTACGACCGGCATCTCGGCGTTGGATGGCAGCAGCGCAGTGGAAGGGCGCAGACTTGGGGGGAGATCGAGAATGTCGACGATGGCGAACTTTGGGAAACACACCTGAGCCTGAAATCGCAGCTGCTTGATTTCGTACGCCGCCGGGCCTACGAGCAGGCGGAACGTCGCGGCGAGCCGCAAGAAACCTTGCAAAAGCTGAGCAAAGTGCTCTCCTCGGATGCCCTGACCATCGGCTTCGCGCGGCGGTTTGCCACGTACAAGAGGGCGAACCTGATCCTCGCCGATATCGAGAGACTGGCGTCCCTGGTCAACGATCCTAAACGGCCCGTGCAATTCCTCTTCGCCGGCAAGGCCCATCCGCATGACGAACCAGGGAAAAAGGTGCTGCAGGAGATCGCCGAGAAAATGTGCGACTCGAAGTTTGCCGACAAGCTGGTCTTCATCGAGGACTACGACATTAATGTGGGCCGGTATCTTGTCCAGGGCGTGGATGTATGGCTCAACAATCCGCGGCGGCCTCTCGAGGCTTCCGGCACTAGCGGACAAAAAGTCGTGCTCAACGGAGGTTTAAACCTTTCCGTGCTTGATGGCTGGTGGGCGGAAGCCTACGACGGCCTCAACGGATTCGCGATTGGCACGGGCAGAACGCATTCGAATATGGATGTGCATGATAGCCGCGACGGCGAAGACCTCTACCGCGTGCTCCGCGACGAATTGATTCCGCTCTTCTATCAGCGTGACCAAGATGGCCTGCCCCGAGGATGGATCAAACGCATGAAGCGGACTATCCGGACTCTGGGTTGGCGCTTCAATGCGGACCGCATGGTGATGGATTACGCGCTGAAGTGCTATGTCCCCGCGGCGGGAGGCACGTCGAGCGAAATAATCGCGCCCTGACAGGGGCGAGGATTGATCTGTCTGCCTTGGCGACTACTCCTTCAGCTCGACCACTGTTGCGCCCGCTCCGCCCTCATTTTGGCCCGCCTCGGTGACCGTGGCTACCTGCGGGTGCTGACGCAGATACTCGCGCAGCGTGCGCCGCAGCACGCCCATCCCTGTGCCGTGGATCACGCGAATCCTCGGCAGCCCGGCCAGAAGCGCCCGGTCGAGGAATTTCTCCACTTCGTCCTGCGCCTCGTCCGCCGTGCGGCCGATCACGTTGATCTCCCAGCCCACACTGGCATCGGGTTCAGCCATCGAAACTGAAACACCTGGCCGGCTGCGCGCTGCCTGCAACGGAGTCTGTGCCGCCGCTACCGAATGAATCACCTCGGCAATCTCATCGCGCGCAATGCGCATTTTCATCGGACCCACTGCAACCTCGAAGGTCTGATCGTCGATCTGCCGCTGCACGGTTGCTGCCTTGCCCGCCATCTGTCCAACGGTGCGCAGCTTCACGGTATCGCCCGCGGCCACATGGCGAACCACATGGGGCTGCGCGTGTACATCGCCCTTGTCCGCGCCTGTGTGATGCGCTACGACCGAGGCATTGAAGCCCTCGGAAAACTCACGCCGCAGTCGCGCCATACGCCGCTCGGCGTCCTTGGAAAGCTTCTGTTGTGCCGCCCGGTCGTCGATGGCGCGAACCGTCTCCCGTGCCTGGTATTCGAAATCCTTCAGCAGCGACTCCAGTTTCTGCTCCATCTCGCGGACCTTGGCGCGCTGCTCCTTCATGCCTTCGGCTTCGAGGCGAGCCCGCTCACGCTTCAGCTCACCTTCGAGCTGCTGAATCCGCTCCCGTTCCGCCCTCACTGCGCGAAGCTGCTCGTGCAGGCGGTCGAGAAAGCGCCCAATGTCCAAGGTCTGTGTGCTCAGCCGCGAGCGTGCTGCCTCAATCATGTTCGGTGCCAGGCCCAACCGCGCCGCGATGTTGATGCCGGCTGAGGCCCCAGGAACTCCCTGTCGCAACTCATACGTCGGCGCGAGTGTGCGCTCGTCGAAACCGACCGCCGCGTTAATCACGCCAGCGGTATTTTCCGCATACACCTTGAGCGATGTGTGATGCGTCGAGACGATGGCCCACCCGCCCGAGCGCAGAAAGTGCTCGGCAATGGCCACTGCCAGCGCCGCGCCCTCTTCCGGATCGGTCGCCGAGCCTAACTCATCGAGCAGGATCAGAGATGATGAGTCGGCCCGCTGCGCAATGCGATTCAGATTGACGATGTGTGCCGAAAATGTCGACAGATTCTGCTCGATCGACTGGGCATCGCCAATGTCCGCTAGAATGGCATCGAAGACCGGAAGCACCGCTTCCTCAACCGGAACCGGAACCCCACTCTGAGCCATGATGGCCAACAGGCCCACCGTTTTTAAAGCAACCGTCTTGCCGCCCGTATTGGGCCCGCTGATGATCAGCTGCCGAGCGTCGGAGGTGAGGAACAGACTGATCGCAACAACGTTTCCACCCTGTGAAAGGAGCCTCTTCTCCAGCAGCGGATGCCGCGCCCGCTTCAATGTCAGCTCTGGTTTGGCGGCGTCGGCGAAGTGCGGTTCAACGCAATTGAACTCCAGCGCAAAGCGAGCGAGCGCCTGCAGGGTGTCTACTTTGGCCAGCACTTCCGCTCCTTTGAGAATCACCGGCGCGTACTGCCCGATCTGCCGCGTCATCGCCGCAAAAATGCGATGAATCTCCCCTTGCTCCTCTTCGAGCAGCCGTACCAGATCGTTGTTCAGCTCGATAGTTTCGAGCGGTTCCACATAGACCGTCTGTCCGCTCGAACTCGCGCCGTGCACTACACCCTGCACGCGCCGCTTCCACTCCGCCTTCACCGGAATCACGAATCGCTCGCCGCGAATCGTGATTACATCGTCCTGCGTGCTGCCGCCTTCAGAGAAGCGCCGCAGCGCCGAACGCAGGCTCGCTTCGATGGCCCGTTGCTGCCGATCCATCTCGCGACGAATCCTGCGTAGCTCGGGTGAAGCATCATCGGCCAGCGATCCGTCGGGAAGAATACGTGAGCGCAGCGACTCCACCAGCGGCTGCAGTGGAAGTGTGAGCAGATCGCCCGCCAGGACGCGCAGTTGCGGAATTGCGTCGACGAGATCGTTTGGTGGCGTACTCATCAAGGCCGCCCACGCCGAGATGTCTTCGCTCAGCGCCACGATGCGGCGAATCTCATCCGCCTCGAGCGCAGCTCCTTCGATGCGCGATTTAGCCAGCACCTCCGAAGGGCCGAAGAGTGACCCCAGCGACGGCCGCGCGCCCGCCTGCACCAGCGACCGCATCTCGGCTCCTAACATGTGCTCCCGACGGATCCAATCCATGTCCGTCGAAGGCGCAAGCTCCTGGAGCCATTGACTTCCCACCGCCGATTGCGCATATCCGGCCAGCTGATCGAGAAAACGGTCCCATTCCAGCACAGACCGGCTACAATCGCTGACTACGCGCGGGATGGGATGCGTCAAGGGCAAATTGGGGGGCATAAACTTCATCCTACGGTAGCAGCGCAGGCGTAGCGGCTCAAGTTCCGGAACAAGCGCAGTCGCGGCTGCGTAAACTTCATCAGGTCTTTCGTTGCAAAGGAGGGACCAACCTTATGTATTGCAGTGGATGTGGACAACCAATTGACTCCAGTCAACAGTTTTGCCTGAAGTGCGGCAGGGCCGTTCCCCGGATAGCGCCCAGCGTTCCCATGACCGCGGCAGCCCCCGCCATCTGGTTCTATACGCGCGTTCATCGCCATATTCAGGCCCTGTCTGTTCTCTGGATCGCCTATGGTGTGTGGAATCTCTTCGGGTGGATCCTGGCTATGTCCTTCTTCACAGGCTTCTTCGGCCACTATTTCGGCCACTGGCACCACGGCCCCTTCGGCGAGTTCCCCTTCAACCAGATGCCCTGGTTCGCGCCGCTCATCACTGTCATCGTCATTGGCCGTACGATTCTCTCCGTCGTTACCGGCATTGCGCTCTCCCGCCGCGCCCCATGGGCCCGTATCCTGGCCATCGTCGTTGCTTTTCTCACCATCATCAAGCCCATCAGCGGAACCGCGCTCGCCATCTACACGCTTTGGGTGTTGCTACCCGGCCCCTCCGCGCAGGAGTACGAGCAGATGGCTGAAGTGTGAGCAAGTAGAATAGCCGCATGGAATTCCCCATCACCCGGCTGCGGCGTCTGCGCCGCACCGAGGCCATGCGCAACCTAGTTCGCGAGACACACCTTGAACCCGGTGCACTCATCTATCCGCTCTTCATTTGCCCCGGAGAGGGTGTCCGCAAAGAAATCCGCTCGATGCCCGGCGTCTTCAATCTGTCGGTGGATGAGGCCGTCAAAGAAGCCGAAGGTGCAGCCTCCTTGGGCATCGGAGGATTGCTGCTTTTTGGCCTTCCCGAATCAAAAGACGAGCAGGCGATGGGCGCGTGGGACGAAAACGGCGTTGTGCAGCGTAGCCTGCGGGCGCTCAAGGAGTCTTCCGCGGCGAAGAAGCTCGTGCTTATCGCCGACGTCTGCCTCTGCGAATACACTTCGCACGGCCACTGCGGGGTTGTGAAGCAAGATGGAGAAAACTATGAGATCGACAACGACTCCAGCCTGAACCTGCTTGCAAGAACCGCCACATCGCTGGCCAGAGCTGGGACCGACATCGTCGCCCCCAGCGACATGATGGACGGTCGCGTGGCCGCCATCCGCGACGAGCTCGACGAAGTAGGCTACGACGAGACGTCCATCCTTTCCTATGCGTCGAAATTCGCCTCGGCCTTCTATGGACCCTTCCGCGAAGCGGCGGATTCTGCCCCGCAATTCGGCGACCGGCGGAGCTACCAGATGGACGGAGCCAACCTGCGCGAGGCCATGCGCGAGATCGACCTCGACCTCGGCGAAGGCGCGGACATGATCCTGATGAAGCCAGCCCTACCTTACCTCGACGTGATCCGCGCAGCCCGCGAACGCTTCGACGTGCCCATCGGGGCATACCAGGTATCGGGTGAATACTCCATGCTGCAGGCCGCCTTCGCGAACGGCTGGCTCGATCGCGAGCGCGCCATGATGGAGTCGTTGATCGCCATCAGGCGAGCTGGTGCGGGTTTTATCGTGACGTATTTTGCGAAGGAAGCGGCGAAGGTGCTGGGCTAAGCCCGATCAAGCTCCGCGAATAGCTCGCTCAGCACCACGCGAATCTCTGTGCCCGCAAGCGCCAACACGCCATCCGCAGGCTCCTCCATCCCCGTTTTCGTGCAGAGATAGGCCTTGCGCAGCTCAGGATCGACGACCCATACATGCTCGGTGCCGAAACTCAGATCGTCGTCCACGCGCTGGCGGACGCGCGGCATGGTGTCTTCCGGTGACAGGATCTCGACGACCAGCAGGGCAGGCGTACGCAGGATACGCTCCCATTTCAGTCCGGCGGCTGTGACAGTAACACCTGGAATGCGAAAGCGTGTCGCCGTCACCTGCACGCGCAACTCCGGATAAACCTCAACCTGCCACTCATGGCGTTTGATCAAAAAGAATGGTCAACACCCGTTGCAAAATTGCGTGCTCTTTCTCGCCCAGATTTCTCTCCTCAACCGCGCCATCAACGTAGTCACACTCCGGACGATAGCTGGTCGCAAGGTATTGTTCCACCGAAACCCGCGGCGAGATGGGAATCGCATTCACGCTTTCAGTATCGGCAAACAGGACACAATCCAAAGCCGACCGTTCGTGCTGAGAATCTTTCCCCTCCCTCCCGCATCTTCCTTAGCGGAACCCTTGCGTACAATGGAGTGTTTGGGTTGAGCCCTCGGGCCCGATCCCTCACGCTATCGCAACCCGAAATGGAGCTTTCACTTGGCCGAGACTATCTATGACGTAGCCATTCTCGGCGGCGGTCCCGCTGGATATACCGCCGCTATCCGTGCCGGCCAGTACGGCCTCAAGGTCGCACTGATTGAAAAGGAGACCCGCCTCGGGGGCACCTGCCTGCTGGTGGGCTGCATCCCCACCAAGGCGCTGCTCTTCAATGCCGAAATCTACGACCACTTCAAGCACGCCAAAGAGTACGGCCTCGACGGTCTGGGCGAGGCGACCGTCAACTGGAGAACCATTCTCGACCGCAAGAACGGGATCGTCGCCAAGCATGTTAAAGGACTCGAATTCCTGATGCGCAAGAACAAGGTGACCGTGATCCCCGGCTTCGGCCGCCTCACCGGCGCGGCGAAAGACGATATCCACTCCATCGAAGTCACGCCTCAAGACAAGGGCAAGCCCTCCATAGTCAAAACAAAGAACATCATCCTCGCGACTGACTCCGATGCCCGCCTGCTGCCCGGTGTCCAAATAAGCGATAAGGTCCTGACAAACGTCGAGATCCTCTCGCTCGACCGCATCCCCAAGTCGCTCCTCATCATCGGAGCGGGCGCGGTCGGCGTCGAGTTTGGCTCCATTTTCCGCAGCTTCGGTTCGGAAATTTCCATTCTCGAATACCTGCCGCGCCTCGTGCCGGTCGAAGACGAGGAGATCAGCAAGGAGCTAGCCCGCTCCTTCCGTAAGCGGGGTATCGACACGAGCGTCGGCGCAAAGGTCGAGAAGGTCGAGAACACCAAGGACGGTGTCAAGGTCACCTTCACCGGCTCCGACGGCAAGCAGGCCACCAAGGAAGCTGAGAAGGTGCTGATCGCCGTGGGGCGCGGACCCCGCACCGAAGGCATCGGCCTTGAAAAGACGAAGATCACATCCGACCGCGGCTTTGTCAAGGTCAACGAATATATGCAGACCGATGAGCCTGGCGTTTATGCCATCGGAGACATCGTCGCCGGCATGCCGCAACTCGCCCATTCCGGATCCATGGCCGGACTGGTCGCCGCTGCCAAGATCGCCGGCAAGTACGCCCGGCCCATCAAGCGCGACCGCATCCCGGGATGCACCTACACGGAGCCACAGATCGGCAGCGTCGGCCTTACCGAAGCTAAGGCCAAGGAGCTGGGACACACCGTCAAGGTCGGTAAGTTCCCCTTCGTTGGCAACTCCAAGGCCACCATCGTCGACTCGCACGACGGCTTCGTAAAGGTCGTCGCCGACGCCAAGTACGGAGAGATACTCGGTGTCCACATTATCGGCCCGCAGGCCACCGAGCTCATCGCCGAAGCCGTCACCGCCCTCGAACTCGAAGCTACCGTAGAGGACCTGATGTGGACCATCCATGCCCACCCGACCCTCGCCGAAGCGATGCTCGACGGCTTCAGCAGTGTGGAAGGGCTGGCGATTAACGTATAGCAATCAATTCGGAACAGGGTTTACCCACGTCCGGATTCTCGGACGTGGGTTTTTCACTATCCAAATGATCCTCAACCTGCTCCATCTCGGCCGCGTCGACTACACCACCGGGCTCGACCTCCAGAGGCAGCTCGTCGAAGCGCGCCTCGAGAACCGCATCGGCAACACGCTCCTGCTGCTCGAACACCCACCCGTCCTCACTCTGGGCCGCAACTCCAACCGCTCCAACATCCTTGCCACTGACGAATTCCTCGCCTATCGCGGCGTCGAAGTCCACGAGATCAACCGCGGTGGAGACGTCACCTATCACGGACCTGGCCAGCTGGTCGGCTATCCCGTCCTCGACCTCCGGGGCTTTACCCTCGGCGGCCGACGTATCGGCGCCGTTGACTACGTGCGCCTGCTCGAAGAGGTCCTGATCCGCTCTCTTGGCGACTTCGCCGTTCCCGCGCAGCGGATCTCCGGACGTACGGGCGTCTGGACTATCGCCG
>Ga0206959_10263_pt1 | contig 13144 bp, 11 predicted proteins | sample Alteio_BWOrgHeat_31_FD_152971 | JGI IMG/M metagenome (GOLD analysis project Ga0206959, IMG submission 152971) | Enriched cells from forest soil in Barre Woods Harvard Forest LTER site, Petersham, Massachusetts, United States -... | ecosystem: Environmental > Terrestrial > Soil > Temperate forest >...
GTGCCTCCTCCTCCTTCGCCCAGGGCAACGTTTGTTGTGCAGCAAATCCCTACTTGGCCAAAGCCCCCACGCTGGAGGTAGTTTTGTATCGCGCTGAAGCCCGGTGCCCCGAACATCGGGTGGTTGAAGACGTTGAAGTACTCTGCGCGGAAACTGAGGTTGTAGCGGTCGGTCAGGTTGAAGCTCCGGCGCACCGCCAGATCGGTCTGGTCCAGGTAGTAGGGGCTGCGTAGTCCGTTGCGGAGGAGGTTTCCCTGCTGGTTCGGGGGTGGCGCTACAAAGGCAGCCGGATTCAGAGCTGTGCCGGCCGGTTGCGTAGCGTCGGGAATCCAGAAGGGCCGACCGGGCACGACGTCAGGCGTAGTTTGATAGAGGCCAGTGACGGGTGAAAACTCCTGGACGATTACATCGATCGGCGGCGCGGAGCTCAGGCGCAGGAGTCCGTCGACGGCCCATCCTTTCAGGATTGCATCTGCCACCCGGCCCCAGGGGGGAGCAGGCACCTCATACGAGACGGCTCCGGCGATGGAGTTCCGTATGTCGAAGTCGGAGGGTGACAGCGGCGGCAGTACTATCTGGCTCACGCTGGGCGCGGGGAGGTCGTCTTGATCGCTGGAACCTTGATCGCTCGATTTCGCAAGGGTGTAGGAGACCAGCGCCTGCAGGCCGTGTGAAATACGGCGCTGGAACTGAACCTGTAAGGCCTCGTAGTGGGAAGATCCCGCGCTCTGTTCGGCCTGAACATATCCGCCATTTCCGAATCCCACAAGCAAGGGAGGATAGACATTGTGTTCCTGCATCAGCCGCCGGGCGTCTGCTCCTACGTAGGTCGCCGTCAACTTCTGGTTTGCTCCGAGTTGCTGCTCGATGGCTGCATTCCACTGCATGGTTAGCGGAAGCTGCAGGTTCGGATCGACAGCCTCAAGTGTCAGCGCGTCTGGAGTGATTGCAGTTGAAAACGGAATAGGTTGAAAGTATTGGCTGGTCAGATCGAAGGGCACCGGAGTTGGTGCAGTTCGGAACCCACTCCGATCGTACGGAAAGTTACCGGAGACAGCCCCGCTATTCCCGTAGCCGAGATCGTAGAAGAAGCCAAACCCTCCTCGCAGTATGGTTTTGGGTGTGATCTGGTAAGCGGCACCGATGCGGGGTGCGACGTTGCCAAACCTGGTGTGGTAGAGGTCCCCGGGCACGATCGCGAGCGGGTTCGAATCGAAGATTCCCTGCAGCACGTAGAGCGGCGGACCGGAGTTCGCCGACTCGGGTGGCGAGTTGATCTCCCACCTCAATCCATAGATCAGTGTTAGCTTGTTCGTGGCCTTCCAGGTGTCCTGCGCGAACAGAGAATAATTATTGAGCTTCACGGAGAAGGGGTCCTGGTCGAGCAGAAAGCTGCCGTTTACGGTCCCAAGCAGCAGCTGCTGAAACGATCCTGGGCCCGAGAGGTAATTCAGACTTTCCTGGCTGTGTGGGCTCAGACGCCGGTAATCCACCCCGAACTTCACCTGATGGGCACCGGCGGACCAATTAAACGTATCCACAAAATTGAGTTGCCGCTGAACATTGGCGAACTCTGTGCCCTGTCGGACCTCCGCACCATACCCTGCACCCGAAATGATAAAAAGGGCTACACCGTGATCGGGACTATAGGGGGACCCGGTTTGAAACAGAGAGGACGTAGGCGGCACCACGGCGCCGTGAAAGTCAGTAAGGGAGACGCTTGTGGTGCCGGTGTGCCGGCTCCAGTTGGCACGAAAGTCATTGACCTTTGTCGGAGTCAGGGTCATCGTGGCGCCCACAGTCAACGTGTCCGTATTGACGTAGTCATAATCTTCTTCCTCCCAATTCCGGACCCCGTCAGACGATGGCGCGTGGTTATAGCGTGCAAAGAGATGGACTTTGCCCGCCAGGTTATGGTCGACGCGGAGACTGGTCGCGTTAAGAGTGGAAGGATCGGAGTAGGCGACGGTAAGGCTCGCGAGGCATGGGTTGGTGATGTTATCGCAGGTTGGGTCGATGGGCGGGCCGGTTGGGAGCGGTAGAGCATTGATCATCGGCTGAAAGACCGGCGCAGCCACTGCACGGGCGGACGCTGTAAAGAAGACATCCTGCGTCGTCTGCGGCATTAGCAACCGCAGGCCTTCGTAGGAAAAGAAGAAGAAGGTCTTGTCTTTGAGGATGGGACCGCCAAGGGTCCCACCAAAGTCGTTCTGGCGCAGCGGCGGCTTGGGAAGCGGCGGCGCGTCAAAATAGTTGCGCGCATCGAACGCTTCGTTCCGCAGATAGTCGTAGAGTGTGCCGTGAAATTGATTGGTACCGGACTTCGTTACGATCGAGATCTGCCCGCCGGGGGTATGTCCGTACTCCGCTGCATAGGAGGAGGTCTGGATGCGGAACTCCTGCATGGCATCGACCGATACTAGATTGTTGGTGCCGCCTCCGGAGGTCAACCCCGGGATCGCTCCACCGATGCTCTGGCCCAAGTAGTAGACATTGAGTACGCCGAAGTTTGCACTCACGCCATCGACCATAAAGTAGTTCGCGTCGCTGCGCTGTCCATTGACGCTGAACTGGCCGGGGCCATCAAGTGTGGAGGTGAATACAACGCCGGGTGCGAGAGCGATGAGTGGTTGAAAGCTGCGGCCGTTGAGCGGCATGTTGTCCACGAACTGCTGGTCTACCACGGTGCTGACAGCCGCCGAGTCGGTTTGTAACCCGGCAATATTGCTCTCAACGGTTATGCTTTCTGACTGGGGGCCGATGGCAAGCGTGAAATTCTCGTTGACCGCATCCTGTGCGTACAGCTCGAGGCTGGGCTGGACGACGGTGCGAAAGCCTTCCTTCTCAATGGTCAGCTTGTAGGTGGCTGGGTGCAGGTCGGGTATGACGTAGATTCCGTCCTCGTTGGTTGTGGTCGAGGTCGAGACGTTGGTCCCGAGATTGGTGATCCTGCATTCGGCTCCAATAATCACGGCGCCGCTCAGGTCCGTCACCCTGCCTGAAATGCTGGCGTCTTCTGTTTGTCCGAGTGCTGCCACAACGGTCACAAAAAGAATCAGGATGAGCACGACGCACTTCATCAAAATTCTCCCGATCTGCTTGCACGATGCACTCCTTCGCTTCGTGGCTATGGCATCTTGAAGAGTATTGGGCGGTGGGTGCTGACTCAAGCATGAGAGCCGGAAAGGTTTTGAGGTGCTGAAAAAGGTATGCCGCGCAGTACCTCACTATGGGTGATTGGCCTGGCCGAGATAGGCGTACAGAATCTTCTGTCCGCTGGGTTGCTTGTCGCCAGCCGCGCTGGCCGTGACAAATACGGAGCTTATCTCCTTCACAAGCTCCGGGTCGTCTACATTCAGCACCCAACGCCCCTGTGCTTTGGCATCCACGTGCAGGAATCCCAGGCTGCGGGCCGAGTTCGTTTTTGCCTCCGGCTCTGCCCAAACCTGGAAACTATGCTTTGCATCTAGGGCCCTGTCTTCATTCAAATCGAAGGCATAAAAGGTGAGCGATTTGCCTTCGGTCAGAAATACGCGTCCAAAGGCCCTGTTTGGATTGCCATTCGGGTCTGTGTCGTGGACATCAATTACATGCAACTGACGGGCCGCCATCAACTCCCGAACATCCTTGCCTGACGCCGCCATTCGCCGTTCCACATCGAGCGTGGCACTCGCGATACGCAACTTATCTGAGAGCTCCCTGATGCGAACCTGTTGCTCCACGAGAGAGGCTATATCATTGTCGTGCAATTGATTGACACGTGCCGCTTCGTCTTTTGCTTCCGCCAAGAGTTTCTCGCGGTTGCGGGATTCCTCCAGTAATTGGGCGTTCGAGCTTAAGGACCGTTCAGCCTCTCCTTGCGCCTGTTCATTATTGCGCCGCAGGTTCTCGGCGATAATGGCAGAGTTTCCCAGTTGTGCCCGCAGATTTTGGATCTCGCGCCGTTGCGCCGCGACCGACTCGCTCAACTGAGACTGGCTCGCAGTAAGCGCGGAGTTCTCCCGTTTAACCTGATCGATTTGCTGCTGCACCTGCATCGATTCCGGCGACATGGGACGCCGATGAGTGCCAAAGAAAACCGACATAACGATCACGATGGCCAATGCCGTCGCGGACGCAACGAACAATCCAACTCGCATGCCGTAAAGTCGGTTTGATCCTTCGACCTCTGGGGAGAACGCGATGCCTTCGAGCCGAGCACGTCGAAGGAATCGTGAGCGCATGCCGCTATCGGGCTGGATCTTTACCTTATCCACGAACTCACGAACCGGACTTATGGTCAACGGCAATCCGAAGCGAACAAGTCTGATGAACTCCTCCTTGGCTTCCCGGCATTCAACGCAAACCGTGGTGTGTCCGCGGAGCTCAATGCGTTCCTCGTCCGACAGGAAGCCGCCCGCTTCCAGAGCGGCCAATTCTTCGAAATGGGAATGATCACTCATGGCCGCCTTCTCCCTTTCTCTTCTCCGGCGTTCCTCCGACGAAGGCACGTAGCTTCTGAAGTCCCCGATAGTAGTGGTGTCGTACATTCGAGAGAGAGTCACCCGTTCTGTCGGCAATTTCTCTCATCGAGAACCCGTCATAACTAGCCAGTTCGACCACCTGCTTTTGGGGGGCACTCAGTGTTCTGAGTCCCTGCCGGAGCAGATGCTTCAACTCAGGCTGCGTGAACCTGCCGAGTGCGGGGGTAGCGTCAGACAAGCGGGTCTCGCCTTCCTCCAGATTCGTCTGGTTGTAGAACTTCCTCGCGATCAAGTGTGTCCTGCGATTGATAGCGCGATGATACGCATACTGGAGGATCCACATCTTAGTACTGCCTTTAGCAGGATCGAATTGTGCCACCGACCGAAAAATTTCCAAGAAGACGCTTTGCATGACATCTTCCGCCTCTCCCGGATCACGAACGATTTTCAGGGCGATGCTCAGAACGAGGCGGTGGTAGCGGTCAAACAAAACCGCAAGAGCGTCGTGGCAGCCAGCTTGTAAATGCGCCATCAACTCGCCATCGTTCATACCTTTCAAGCTGGCGAGAGTTGGAGGCGGCACCCCGTCTGAGAGCGGCCTTCCATTCGGTGGGACAATAGATGGCGTTGATGAAAGGCGCATGCAAACTCAGATTATGACTAGCAAAATAATATTCTTGAGGCAAATATTTAGATTAAGCGGTATGTCAAAGTGATATTGCACCCTGCGTAAACTCGCGGACCGGAAGCAGAGAATTGACTTGACATACACCGCGAGGATCCTGCTCGCAGATGACCTTGAACGTTTTGCGTAGGTTTCCGGCTTCTCTGCAAAAGAACCCCGAATGACAGAGATACCCGGAGGCTCCGCACTCGAAGGATTCATGGCCACTTCTAAGTGGGGCATTTATTGTCAGATGGTTAACTTGACTGCGGCGGACATTTCTTTCATCTACCGGACCGGATCCAAACCAGTCAGGCGGGCATGACGAAATCGAGCACGATCAAGTCAGGTTTCAATTCGACGACAGTGCGCAGCCTACGCGACCATCGCCCACTTCAACCACATCAAATTTCATCTCAAGCAGGCCCTCGCACAACTCCACTGGTACTGGATTGCGAACCGCGGGCTCCCTTGAACTCGCCATGACTCAGTTTGCCTCCCTGCTTCCTAAATTGTGCCAGCCACGCTGGATAAATCTGATGACTTGAAGAGCCCAGCCAACATCGGGCCGTTGGAGAGTGAGTATTTCGGCAAGAACAGCGCCTTTGTTCAAGTGAATATCGCGAATTTAGCTCTTTTAAGGTTTTTCCTACTACGCTACCTTGCCAGCTTGTGCCACGGCGACGTATCTGGCAGAAAATACGATGGTTCTATCGCTGCCCAAGACTCGTTATCCGGCGCTCCCGCTGCGATTGCCCGCGTTAAGAATGCAATAAATCGCAAGCAGCTGGCACAATCCGGTCATCAACCCGGTATATCTAGGAGACCCGTTCGCTCGTGAATTCACTCGGCAGCTTCCTATTGAGAGTGATCATCAGATTGGCCGGTGAGAGAGGGAGCATCCATGGCTTTTAGCTTGCTCGTACTGGACAACCCGCAAGGGTCCGATTTGCGACCGGTACTTGGCGTTCCGGTCGAAAATCCTGACGAATTCAAGGGTTTCCCCGAGCAAACGGAAGAGCGAGCGGGGGGTGCTTACCCGGTCGACGAAAGTGCCCGGAACCGGCGAGCAACCGTGCTCGGACGCCTCCCTGCCCCAGCCGACCCCGTCCCTACGGGGAGACGAATGAGGTTGATCTCAAGCTTCGACGAGATGAATGATTCGAAGAAAACACAACATCGCCAGCGACAGCCCGGGGACCTTTTTACAAGAGCCTTCCACGTAAGCCCAGCGATCAGCTGCATCATCCACCTAAACGACCGCTGTTACCTTGAGATCAACAAAGCTTACGAACAACACACCGGCTATAGTCGCGCCGAGGTTATCGGTAAGGCCAGCGTTGGATTGGGCCTTTGGAGCAATTCAGACGACTGCGAGCACCTATTCGACAAACTTATAGCCGAAGGCAGCATCCGCGAGTATGAGTGCAATTCATTGACCAAGGCGGGTGCGCCCTTAATGACGCTCCTATCCGGCGAGATTGTAGAGTTTGGCGACGAACGATGCGTGCTGATCATTGCCGAAGACGTCACCATGCGCCTGCAAGCCGAAGCGGCGTGGCTGGAATTGGATCGCCGTCTGATGAACGTGCAGGAAGTAGAACGTACTCGAATCGCCAGGGAACTTCACGACAACATAGGACAGTCCCTGGCGCTCTTCAGCTTTGAACTGGAAAGAGTAAGACGGCTGGTAAGAGGTCTTTCGAAAGATGGAGATTCGAGGCTTAAGGGACTTTGCGGCAAGATCAAGGAACTCGGTCAAACGGTCAGCGATTTATCGCATCAACTCCACTCCTCGGAACTGGAGCTGCTGGGATTGTCCGTAGCCGTCGCCGGCCTATGTCGAGAATTCTCAGAGCAATACCCGGTGGAAGTTGATTGTGTGTGCTCCGATATCCCCGAAGGGGTGGGCGCTGATGTTTCACTGGGTCTCTTTCGCGTAATGCAGGAAGCACTCCATAATGCTGCTAAACACAGCCGTGCGCGAAAAATTCATGTTGAGCTGCGTGGAGCTAAGGAGTTTGTTTGCTTGACGATTATGGACGATGGGATCGGCTTCTCCTCAGACAACGCGATCGGAGGACCAGGACTCGGGTTGATTAGCATGAACGAAAGAATGCACCTGATCGATGGTAGTTTCACGATCAGTTCGAAACCGCGCGGTGGCACCAGAATCGAGGCGATTGCGCCATTACGGGAGACACCATATAGTACCCTCGCGCCGAGTGAGCTGCAGGAAACATGCAGGCATTCCAGCTTCAGAAAGGGTGCTTACAACGTAGGATTCGCAGAGACGATATAGATTATGACCGCCACACGCCAGAATGTTCGCAACAGCGATACCCATGGGCGTCGGAATCGATCGAAATGCAGTTTCAAAGGACAGTTTTTAGGAGGTCTCGCGATGGAGCGCAAGCCACTGGCACGTATTCTGATCGCCGACGATCACCAGCTCTTGGCCGACGCATGTAAGTGCCTGCTCGAGCCCGAGTTTCAGGTCGTTGGAATCGTTACGGATGGTCGCAGTTTGGTGAAGGCCGCGGCTACCCTTAAGCCGGATATCATCATCCTCGACATCTACATGCCTCATCTCAACGGACTGGATGCAGGTCAGCAGATTAAACAGAGGATGCCTGCGGTGAAGCTCGTGTACTTGACCATGAGCATGGCGGCCGACATAGCCGCGGAAACATTTCGTCGTGGCGGATCGGCGTATGTCCTCAAACATTCTGCGGGTGAGGAACTCCTGCTGGCCGTTCGTAAGGTCGCGCAAGGGGCATCTTACCTCTCTCCACTCCTTGCCAAGGAGACGGTGACGTTCCTTCTCAACACTGGCGAGTCTTTCACCGAAGAGAAGCGGATCACCAGAAGGCAGAGCGAGGTTCTACAACTGCTTGCTGAAGGAATGTCGATGAAGCAAGTGGCCAGCGTCATGGACCTTAAGCCTGGAACAGTTGCCTTTCACAAATATCGGATGATGGAGCTGTTGCAAATCAAGTCGAATGCGGAGCTCCTCGAATATGCTATGAAGCGTCAAATGGCTGGATAGCGATCGAATGGCGTATTCTGTCCCGCCCGAAAGAGGTAACTTTTCGGAGCCGTGGGCCAGAGGTTTTGAGGGGCGGAGCAGCGAACCGTCGTTGTGGACGCTTTGCACACATGCAGATTAAGTCGAGGTAGATTAGGCTAACCGGGCGCTCCGGCTTAACCCTGGATTTGGGCCGCGAGTTACTAAGGTCAACCTTATCTTTCCGCACGCTTCGTCTCATAAATCTGCTGCCGTCTTGAGGTAGGAGTTTGAACTTGACGGAATCGGCCACCAGTTGCCCCCTGGGCATTGGTAGAGCCTTGCACCCGGAAGGACAGACCCAATATCAGAGCAGATGCCGCCATCTCCTTCTTCCGCGCCCTGAGTTAACCCTCAACGGCGTTTGTATTTGGAATGAAAAGCGCAATCGGATTGGCGGAACCCGGACTCTGCAATGTCATGGTTGCGCCCTGATCACTCCCTGGAGTGTCGCGCCAAGAGAATCGGCGGTCTCGACGAGACCGCAATGATCGGAGAAAGTGCGCAGGCCGGATACTAGCAAAACTACCAGGGGAACAAACATTTTTGCTTAGGCTGCCAAATTTTCGACTAGTCATTCTTCTTATGCGTATCAAGTAGTTTTAATAGTTGAATCCCGCCAAGTTCGAGCATACAGTTCTTCTGACATCGAAACGGTCCCTGGGGGCGCCAACGCTACAAAGAGGAGAGAAAAATGAAGACTGACTCAGGTAATTCCAAGATCGCCATTAGTGGACTGCTGCTCGTGGGCACGCTGATGATCGGGACCCTTCCCGGTTTTGCGAGAGATAAGTATGAAACCATCGATGCCCAGGCCTTCGGCACGGGCACTCAAATGGGCCAGACCATAGGCGTGACCTTGAATATTTATGAATTCTCTACACCCGCCGACAGGGTGACTTTAGTACAGGCCTACGAGAAGGGGCAGAACCAGGGACTGGTAAATGCGTTGCAGAAGATGAGGGCAGTAGGCCACGTGGAGATTACCGGCACGCTGGGTTATGACTGCTCCTACATCAGGATGACTCCGACACCAACCGGCCGCAAGATCGTCTTTGTCACCAACCGTCAGATCCGCTTTGGTGAAGCTTTTTTCGATACTCAATCGCAGTCTTTCAATCTGACCGCCGGCGAACTCGACCTCAACGATCAGGACAAGAGCAAGAGCACCGGAGTCCTCTATCCAGCCGCGCAGCTGATTCTTGACAAAGAAGGTAAACTGCAGTTGGACCTCAATCAGAACCCCTGGAGACTGGTTGACCTTATTGATTGGAAGGGAACCGCTGGCGTCAATTAGTCCGGATTTGGCGTTTGCTGGCTTGCTGCTCATGCCAATTCGGCTACTCGAAAATCAAGAAGTCGCCAAGTATGACTGGCTTGAATGCCATTGTGTGAGGTGTCTTATGACGATTCATCGATGCTTTGTAATCAAGTGTACTTTGCTGGCGCCACTGGTCTTCTTGCTGGCCAGCTATGCGGCTGCCCAGTCGAAGAGCAGCAAATACGCATGCTCAGAGGCAAATCCGGCGCAGCTTTGCAATTCGAGCAATACGTGTGGATCGGCTTCCACGCCATGTGAGGTCGACGTGAAACGGACTGCCAATGGGGCTTCATCCACTCCCAGCATCCCGGGCGCCAAGAGCAATGCGCTTTTCTGCGTGAAGGCCGGCACAACAGTGACCTGGAAGAGCACGGGCAAGAATATAGGCTTCATGGTCGATGCTGGGACTCCATCGCCGTTTGAACCGGGAGGAGCCATCAGCGGCGGTTCGGACCGATCCGTTTCCGTCGTGGCCAAGACCGCCGGATGCTACAAGTATTCCGCAGGAGCCTGCATGTCGGGGGCGATCTACGGCATGTGCAAAGAAACAAGTGCCGAGGTCATTGTCATCGGCAGCAATTGAACGATTCATCGTCATCTATCGCGGATTGTCTGCTGTTAGAGAAGGTGGCTCGTGGACCGTGGATTCTTATCAAGCCGGATCTACCAGGAAGTCGGCAATCCGGAGGCGCTCTGTATGAAACAAGCGTGGAAGAGCGAACCGGAACTGAAATCCCACATACGTTCGAGTTGTTTCACAGACCTGCTGATGCTGATGGAGACCGCCGTCGAAGCCCATTGCTGGAGTTTCACTCGATTTCCGAAATAGGCGGTTTGGGCTACGTCGAAGCGGTTCGCTTCGGTGACAAAGTAGTCAGAACAGGAAAAGTCTGTAAAGCCCCTGGATAGTGACTTATCCAAATAGCTGATTGCCAGTTCCGGTCGGCCCATTGAATGCATTATCTGTTGCGTGTTCTGTGTTAACTAGAGGATACTGGCCTCGCGTGTCGCAAGTGAACGTAATAGAAATTGCGCGGGCCAGCGCAGCGCCAAGGCTTCGAAGATTGGCTGTTAGCCAAGATAGGAACGCATTACTTACCGAGAAACTTACCGAGAAGCTCTGTACTAGATATGAGGAGAAACGCATGATGAAGCTCAGCCGTATCAGTAAGATCGCTTGTTTGTTGATCTCGCCCTTGGCGCTGACTCTTGCAGGTGGAACGTACGCTCAGGATCAGCACCCAATACTGGACCAGGTTGCCAACAAGGTCATCATGAAATACCAGAACTCCACCTGCCAACAGCTCTGGGCGCAGAGAGCAAACAAACAGCCGCCGTCGCCGCAGGAACAAAAGGCAATTCAGTTTCTAAAGACCGATCCGCAGATGCGCACGCTGTTCATTAACAAAGTGGCAGCTCCCATTGCCAACAAGATGTTTGAATGCGGAATGATTCCGTAGCCACGGGCCGTTCCAGACCTTCATAACTGATGTCAGGGGGCTGTATGACCACGTTTAAGTTCGGTCTTTCCATGCGGCTCCTTTGCGCGTTCGGTGTGATGACAGCAGTCACGTGCGCCGCTGGCGCCCAGGGCTCGCCGCCAGATCCTGCGCCACAGGTCGCAACAGAGACGGCAGCTTCGTCCGCGGTGCCAGTAACGACCCCAGCGAGGCCTGCACTTGAACCCAAAGCCATCGAGATCCTGAAGGCCACCTGCACACGGCTCGCCGCGGCCCATTCAATGGAGTTCACCTCGGTGGAAACGTTCGAGAGCCCAAGTCGTCTGGGCTTTCCCCTGGCTTATGGCACCAAATCGGACGTGCTTCTTCAGAGGCCTGACAAACTTCGCGTGATCACCTCAGGTGACGGTCCTGTTTCAGAGTTCTACTACGATGGCAAGACGATGGTGGCGTTTGCCCCAGCTGAGAACCTTGTCGCCGTAGCCGATGCGCCGCCCACCGTGGACGAAATGCTTGGAACAGCCTATCACTCTGCCGCTACCTATTTTGCCTTCGATGACATGCTCGTGACCGACCCCTACAAGGACATCGCGCAAGGCATGAGCGTGGCATTCTACGTGGGCCAGTCCAAGATTGTCGGGGGAACGACGACCGATATCGTGGCTTATGAAAGCGGAGGGGTTTTCATCGAAGCGTGGATCGGTGCAGAGGACAAACTGCCGCGATTGGTTCGCGCGATTTACGTGGATGATCCAACCCAATCGCGCCACAACCTCGTACTCACGAATTGGCAGCTTGACGGGACGGTACCCGGTGACGCCTTTAGTTCCTCGAAGGCCGGCAGCGCAAAGCGCATTCCGTTCGCCTCCCCAGCCCGGCCCCCCGGCAGCTTCGGGCCAAATGTTGCTGCGAAGTCTGCAGCTAAGCCAACGAAAACCCCGTAATCGAGGAGTGAGGGGACGCCATGAAAAAACTATCGTTAAGTCTCCTAAGTGCAATGATCGCCGTCATGTTATGTGAGCCGGCGCTGCTGGGGCAGCATGCGAACCGTTACGGAGGCGGTTCCACCTACCACGCCCAGGGTTCCAATTCCACCACCCGCACCAACGGGTACGGCGGAGAAGCGACTCACACTGCTGGACAGGGCACCTCGTACAACAACAAATATGGCGACTCCGCATACCATGCTGAAGGGTCAGGGACTACGACCGGGAGTAACGCCTATGGGGGCTCCGCGACGCATACAGCTGGCCAGGGAACATCGGCAACAAGCGCCTACGGTGGCAGCGCATATCACGCCGAAGGATCCGGAACGACAACCGGCACGGGTGCAAACGGCGGCACCGCGACCCACTACCAGGGCGTCGGCACTGTTGGGACCACTTCTTCCGGCTCAACGGTGTATGCCAGTGAACATTACTACGGTGGGACAACTGGGGTTTACCATCCGCCGGTCGTTGTCAACTCCTACTCTACAGGCTGCTACAACTGCGGAGGCTGGTCTACGGCCGGGGCGGCAGTTGCAGGCGCCGCTGTTGGCGCAGTGGCTGGAGCGGCAGTCGCTTCGGCGAATAATAACGCAGCCAATGCCAATGCTTACGCGGCTGGCGTGGCAACCGCAGCGGCAGTTGCCTCGACGAATACCGCCATTGTTACTACCAATGCCTACAACGCTGGCGTGGCGGCTGGCGCAGCGAGTACTGCTTATTCAATGGGAGAAATCGTCGCGACGACACCAGCCGGTTGCGCAACGCCCACCGTAGGTGGCATGACCTACTACTTGTGCGGCAACACCTGGTTTCAGCCATCTTACGGCGCAAATGGTGTCTACTATCGTGTGGTACCAACTCCATAAGGCTGCCCAGCTGTTCCTTGTTGACTGGCAGTTGTCGGTCCTTAGGACGAGGAAAACCACGGCCCCACATTCCCTGGATATCGAATCATCCATCAGGTTATCTCGCATTACCGAATCATCGAAAAACTCGGCGCGGCATGGAAGTGGTTCAAGGGACTGGCGACACACGCCTTGGGCGCTACGTCGCCCTAAAATTCCTACCAACGAAGGTCAGCCGTGACCCGCAGACACTTGCCCGCTTTCAGCGCGAGGCGCAAGCGGCATCCGCGCTGAATCACACCAATATCTGCACAAGTTACGACGTTGGCGCCCAG
>Ga0206959_10264_pt1 | contig 13099 bp, 13 predicted proteins | sample Alteio_BWOrgHeat_31_FD_152971 | JGI IMG/M metagenome (GOLD analysis project Ga0206959, IMG submission 152971) | Enriched cells from forest soil in Barre Woods Harvard Forest LTER site, Petersham, Massachusetts, United States -... | ecosystem: Environmental > Terrestrial > Soil > Temperate forest >...
GGTCGCAGGTTCAAGTCCTGCAGGGCCCACTTTTTCAATTAAGAATTACGAATTTCAAATTACGAATTGGGGGAATGGAATAGATTTGCGTTTCCTCGAAGGAATTCCTCGGTTGGCATAGCGCGCTTTCCATCGCGTTGGATTTCGAGAATTTCTAATGGCTCGGAGGATGTGCCGACGAATAATCGTTTTGAATCTGGCGAGATTTGGAATTCGCCAACAGCAAGTTTTGGAATGTCAGTGGCGAGATGACTTCGAAGAATTTTCAGGCGATGGCCGCCTACTTCCGTCGCAGCTCCGGGATAGGGTGAAAGTACACGAATGAAATTGTGAACTTTCTCGCGTGGTTCATTGAAATTGATAATGCAGTCTTTGGGAAAGATCTTTGGAGCGGTGGTTGCAAGATCAGCTGGCTGCCCGGTTGGATGAAGCGAGCCGGATGCCAATCCAGCAAGGGTTTCCGAGCATACTTCGGAGCCAAGAAGCATTAAGCGATCATGCAGCTCCCCTGCTGTTTCATCGGAGCCAATAGGGAGAGATTTTGCAAGCAGAATTTTGCCGGTATCGACTTTTTCTTCGAGGAGGAATGTGGTAATTCCGGTTTCTCGCTCGCCGCGAATGATCGCCCAGTTGATCGGAGCCGCACCACGGTATTTCGGCAACAACGAAGCGTGGATATTGAATGCTCCGATTTTTGGAATAGTAAATACTTCCTTCGGAAGTATTTTATAGGCAACGACGACGAAAATATCAGCTTCGAGCTTTCGTAAAGATTCTAAAAAATCGGGATCGCGATGTTTTTCCGGAGTGAGAATGGGAATTCCAAGCTCAACCGCAGTTTTTTTTACATCGCTCGGATGAAGGGTCATTCCTCTTCCCTGCTGCCTGTCAGGAGTCGAGGGATCTGTTGTCATGCCTGAGATTCTTCGACTTCGCAAATCTCCGCTATCGCTACGATTTGCTACGCTCAGAATGACAACCTAATTAAATTGGATGCTCGAATTAATCCCGGCCGCGGCCGCCCAGCAAACGAAGCAGCATCAGGAACAGGTTCAAAAAATCGAGATAAAGATTGAGTGCCGCTAAGGTCGGCGGTATCTCATGCGCCCGCTGTAAAATACGCGATGTATCGTAGAGAATAAATCCCGAAAAAATGATAACCCCCACGATCGAAAGCCCCATATCGAGCGTGGTCGATTGCACGAAGAAATTCACGAACATCAGGCCGATGATCATAAATAGCCCGATCGTCAGGCTGGCACCCATGTACGAAAAATCCTTCTTCGAGATGAAGGTATAAAGCGTCAGCCCGCCGAAAATAGAGCCGGAAAGGATCAGCGCATCGTAGATCGTGCCGGTGCTCGTGCCGCGAATGTAGCCATGGGCGATCGCGTACAGCATCGGCGCAACGAACAGCCCGCTCACGAACGTAGCGATGGAAAGCGTCGGCACCGCGCGCGACGGGTTATTCGCGCTCCGCGAAGCAAACCACATCGAACCGAAAAAGACGGCGATCCCAATGAATGGCGACCGCGCGAACGAGAACCCCAGATCGGTATTCATCGCAATGAGCACTCCCGCAATGGCGCTTGCCACAGCGATCAAAAAATACGAATACACGGTGCGAACATACGCCAGCCGTGCCGCGCCGACTAATTGCAGCGCTTCCGGTGTGAAGGAATAAACAGGATTATTGGAGTTTGCCATGTTGCTTAAAACGAAATTAGAAGGGGGTAGTTTCAGCGCATGAAATTGTAAAAACGCATTTGTACTTCATAATCGACCTCGAAATTTGCTTAATTTCGCCAATTCGTATTTCTAAATATTTTTTTTTGAATTCAAAATTCATAAACTGTAGAGTTTTTTAGACACTCCTCGCCGATTTTCAATGAACGTTGCAACCCTCCCCATTTCATCTTTCATACTTCAAGCATCGTCGGCGATGCGTATTTCATCTTTTCCCCGGAAGGGTGCCCATCAAAGCATGAGCAATCTACGAAATTAAAATTGCAATGTCAAGTGCTACGTAAAAATATTGGATGATTTTCTTTGAGGTGGGCGTCGATCCTACTACAATGGTATAATTTTAGGGTAATGGCATGTGTGTTCCTTGGGGCACTATTCTGACCAGCCCTTCATTCCTAATATGCAATGACCACGTTTCTTAGAAGGATCACGATCGACCCTGAACAGTGCGGCGGACGCCCCTGTATTCGGGGAATGCGCATCCGTGTGAGCGATGTGCTCGATCTGTTTGCGGCAGGGCTAACGTCGCAGCAGATTCTCACAGAAATGCCGGATCTCGAACCAGAAGACCTTCAGGCGTGCCTGACTTTTGCAAGCAATCGCATAGATCATCCGATGCTGACCGCATAACCGGAGATGACCATCTGGATCGACGCGCAGCTTTCGCCTGACATTGCGGAGTTTCTCCGGTCGGAACTTGGATTGAACGCCATTGCGCTCCGCGCAATGGGACTTCGGGACGCGAAAGACGAACAAATATTCATCGAAGCTCGCGAAGCTAACGCCATTGTAATGACCAAGGATCAGGACTTTTGCAATCTGCTCGAACGCTTTGGGCCACCGCCTCGAATTATTTGGATTACCTGTGGGAATACTTCGAACGAATTTCTCTGCGGCTTACTTCGGAGCGCAATGCCTGCTGCGATGCGAATGCTTGAAGATGGAGAATCACTTGTCGAGATTTTCTGATAACATGTTGAAATGAAGCCATGAAAGAAGCATCGTCCATTGTATGCATAGCTCTTTTCCTGCTTGGCGCGCAACATGCGAATGGGCAGGAACTCTCGGCAACAGTAGGGGCGTGCTGCGCACGTCCGCCGATCGCCGAACCACGAAATTTTTATGATATACTTCCAAACGGCATCGACCGACATTCGTACACCATGACGCCGTGTGCCGTGGTAAGGGGACTCCGTTGTGCTGTGACTAAAGCTGCTGAACGGATTTCACCGCATTAAGGCTCATCACATCCCGCGCTTCATCTATAAAAACCGTGCATTCCCAAGGCACTCCTTCAAACTCTTGCACGAAAGTCTGTGGGGTAACGTAGGCTTGGCTGTTCTCAATAATGACACTGCGAATGCATTGAAAAAAATTGACTGCTCTGTTAAGCCATAAATAAAATTGATTTGGTGAAATTCTTACTGGTCGTTTCAATTGATTCGGGAAATGAATTCCATCGTGCCTTATTAGATAATCTCCGTGCGCAAAGCCATTTCGCATATCTGGATTGAAAGCGCCAGCAAAGACATCGGCAAGATTATCTAACTTAAGTCGCTTGGCATGTGCGTGAAGGTCAATGATAACAGCATTTGCATTCGGTGGAATATTCTCTCCATTCTTCCTTTTCCGATAGAGGTGAAAAAATGGATTTATCATTGCTGCTTCTCCCTCGATGATGCGCATCATGTTTTTCGGGACAACATAAAAACTGCTTGCTTCGGCAAGGTGACAATAAAATCCCAAAGCTATACGAATATTGATTGATCGGAATGGATTTGGGTATAAAACATTCATTCTTATCCATTGATCGTAGTCGTTGAATGCCTCTGCGATGCCTATTGAGACATCCCAGTCCGGATCTTTTGTTTTTCTACTATCTGGAGCTAATGCACTCGCAAAATACCAGTGATGTTTTTCTTTAGCAAGAGAAAATAAATTTCGAAATTCACGGAAGGCATTTTGCTGAAAAGCAAAACCGTCTTCAACTGTTAATGTCGTCTCCTCAATTTCGACCTGAATAGTGTCGGGTTCCATAATTGTTTTTCAAAAAATACTCCCTTCTCCACCCCCATATCATCGACAGCCGCGCGTTTGAATGTGGAGCGTCCCAGCGTTAGATCCGGGAACCGAGTGAATTCGTTGCCGAACACCAATCCATTTACATTTAGCTCCACAGGAGGGTAAACTTTGTAGCCCTTAATTCCATTACAAATTCAACCTCTCCCGTAAAACGGAGAGGTCAGTGTTGCTTTTCCGTTCTCACACCGATCACAAGTAGATATCCGAGCATCCAGATCTCCGCAATGGCAGAGGGGATCGTGATGTAGCCATGAATGCTCTGGCCAACGTCAGGCACCAGGAATGCAGCGAGAAGATCCACCAGATAGCAAACCGTGCCTACCATGAGCGTAACGCCCAGCGCTTTTGGGAACCACACCGACTTATAGGCAAGATAACCTAAGGGCGCAAGCCATAAGCCAAAGAATATCTGCGCGATAAGCAGTCCATAGTGCTGGGCTTCGAGCAGGAGCAGTATTACACCGGATGATGCTGTGCCGAACGCCGCCGCAAAACCATTATCGGTTGCAACACGCAATCCTTCAAACTCGAAGACCGCATTGATGCTCCCGATACCGGCAGCAAGTACAACGAGCAGCAGCATTGCCCTTGCAACGTCCTTGTTCACATGCTGAAGCAGCTTGTAAAGTGTCAGCGCCAGAAAGACGAAGAGCGTCTGATCCAACAGATCGAAAACAACACCTAATCGGACAAGCCCTGCGTTCGCGGCAACGGTTGCTGCTGTGGCCGCCGCGTTGCCGGCAATATACATTTTAGGTTCCACATATCCTTCCGCAAAGCCGCCGAAGATCCCGACGAACAGGTAGAGCACGCCCGCTGTCCTTGCGGTCTTTTTGTTGGAATTCATATTGTGCTATTTATAATTTCCGATAATGCGCTTATGGCGCACAGCGAACAACTATCGCACGGAGTCGTTCGGAAACAAGCTGGAAGGTAAATATACTTTTCCCTATGAAATTAATGAACAGTGCGATTTTTATGAATTCGTACATTTTTTTTTGTAACCGGAGGGGGGGTAGAGCGTTTTACTAATAGCGGATGTTATTGACATCTGTGAATTGGCCAAATCTAATGAATATTAGGCTCAAGCCTAAAATGGAGCAGTTGATCAAGCCCGTACCTGCCGATGGCATTACGGACGAGAATCTGTGGCGCGCATTCCAGAATAACGAGGATGCAGCGTACACCATGCTCTATGGCCGGTATTCGGATCGCGTGTATAGCTACCTCAAGCTGCTGATGGTCGGCACTCCGCGCCACATTGACGACCTCTTTCAGGATGTGTGGCTCCAGCTTTTCCGCACCCGTGATACCTTCCAGGCCGATGCTCCTGGGGCGTTTGCCGCATGGCTTTTCCGTTTGGCGCACAATATGGCGGTCAGCCAGTTACGCCGCAAGCCGGCTATTTCGATCGAAGATCTGAACGTGGATACCGATCTTATCGAAGGATTCACCACTCCGGCGGTGCAGGAAAAATTCGATCAGCCGAACTCGGAAGCCATCATGGCGCAGGTGATGACCTCGGTCGAAAATTTGCCAATCTTACTACGTGAAGTTTTTATATTATCGGAGTTTAACCACATGGGGTTAGACCAGATCGCGGAAATGCTCGGCGTGAGCAAACAAAATGTGAAGGTCAGGCTTTTCCGTGCCCGGCGAGTGATCCGCGAAGACCTCGCTCGCGACTTGGATGTTTCAGGAATGGCGGATGCAGCATGAAGAATTACGAATTTCAAATTACGAGTTACGAATGGGCACGCTCCTTTGCCGTGTGCCTTTCTGCACGCCGTGTATTTTTCGCCTTCCCTCAAGGCTTTGGAGATGAGACGATATGATTAATTTAAGTGAAGACCGAATACTCGATTTTCTCGACGGGCGCCTTGCCACGCCGGACGAGGAAGAGCTGTTGCATACGCTTGCCGTTTCTCCCGAACGCCGGCAGGTGATGCGCGAGCACATGAAGCTCCGCGAGCTTACCAGCACCATCGCGCGCCAGGATCGCTTTGCGGTTCCCGAACGCGTGACCTCACAGTTGTTCAGCCGCTTGGAAGAAGCAGGCTTTACTCCTCCGGTCACGCCGGAATCCATCCTCGCTCCAGGATCCATGCTCGCGCCGGAAGCGATGTCCTTGAGATACGCAGGCGCAGCGGCAGTCGGCGCAGGTTCTGTTGCCACGGCTCTCAGCAATGGATGGCGCTTTGGCGCGATCGGGCTGCTCACGGCTTCGGTGATGTCGTTCGTGCTTGGCGCAGGCGCGTATTATGTTTTTGGTTCCACGCTTGGCTTGCGTACGCATTCGCAGGAATTGGCTGCAATGCAACAAGCGCTGCACGCTCATCATGTTTCGCCGGGTCTGGCCACGCAATATGCGGTTGCTCAAAACACTATCGCAGCATCCTCGTCGGTCACTGGGAATGCTCCCAGCGATCTTGCCTCGCATTTAGTTGGGAATGCTTCAGTGAAGGCTAATGCCACTACAGCGAGCATTCTACCCATGGGACTTATAAGTCAAATAGGTCCCATCAATAACCAGAACGTTGCAAATAATGGCAGCACCGATCAGCCTTGGGCGGATATTGCTGAGAACGCCACGCCAATTACATACACCGCTCCGAAGCAAGATGCTTACGCACTCACGGTGGATCGGATGCATCTGCTGAACGGCCCCGCGCCGATCTTCCCGAATGCCATTCCTGCTCCACTTGCGAACGATCGTGGAACGATCAGCGTCCGCTATGGCGCGGGTCAGTCGCCATCGAGCACGAACTCGCCAATGAGTTCACTCAACGAATTCCGCTTCGGTATGACCATGTGGAACTATGTGCTCGTTCGCGCTTCGATGGGACAAATGAATTCCTACGAGCGCACCGCGCAGCATACGCTTTCGGCAACGACCAAAGCCTATGAGATCACAACGCCCGAATCGCAAACGCCAACTTCCACCACGATGATGGGTCTGGAAACCGGCGTGACGCTCGATCCGCTTGGAATTCCAATCGATGCCTTAGTCGGGTTTATGTACTCCGGCGCAGGTTCCGCAGATTACTCTCCATTATATGGCCGTGCAAGCCTCATGGCGCATTTCGAGCCGTGGAAAATGCTCGAGATCTCGGCTGGTCTGGAAGGAATGCTCTACACGCATTATCTCGGTACTTCCATTAATAATCAGGAAAGATTTTATGGCAGTACCCCAATTTCTGCGAAGGCACTTTCGAGCGAAACGTGCGGGCTGGTCGGTCCGGCGCTTGAAGTAGGCTGGCATTTCTAAAATGACTTAAGAAGTTTTGCTATAACGAAGTTCAGGCACTCCCTCTTTTGCTTGTCTTTACATTCTGAAGTGTTCTGCCGATAAGCCCTTGCAATACTTTACCCGGCCCGTATTCGACAAATTCGCGTACACCGAAATCATACATATTCTTCACCGATTCTTCCCATCGAACGGGTGAAGTAAGCTGCTGAACGAGTAGCGATCTAATTTCTTCCGGGTCTTCGACAGGTTCGCTCGTCACATTACTAAAAACTGGAATCGTTGGTTTTAAGATCTTCGTGGATTGCAACGCTTCGCGAAGTCCATCGGCAGCATATTGCATTAATGGCGAATGAAATGCGCCGGAAACCGGAAGTTCTTTTGCAATTCGTACACCCGCTTCTTTTGCACGGCGCATCACTTCCTGAACACCATTGCTGGAACCCGAAATAACGATCTGTCCCGGCGAATTAAAATTTGCGGGGCGCACAATGCTTCCCGTCTCTTTTTCGACTTCCTCACAGAGCGAAGTAAGGACAGGAGCCTCCATTCCGATAATGGCCGCCATCGTTCCCGATGATCGCCGGCCTGCTTCGCCCATCAGCGTTCCACGAAGATGAACCAGAGAAAGCGCATCGTTAAAATTTAAAGCCCCTGCCGATGTAAGCGCAGTATATTCTCCAAGAGAATGACCAGCCGCGGCCTGCGCCGGCGCAGAGTCTTCATCGTGTTTGAGTGCGATCATGGAATGAAGAAAGATCGCGGGTTGCGTAAATTCCGTTTGGCGCAACACATTTTGCGGCCCATCGAGCATTGTTTTCGAAAGATGAATGTGCAGCAGGTCGTCGGCTTCCTGCATCATTGCTTTTGCGGATGGATATGCTTCCGCAAACTCCCGTGCCATGCCGGGATATTGCGAACCTTGTCCTGGAAAAACGTGTGCTATCATATCAATAAGCCCAGCGAACCAAAATAGCTCCCCATGTATAGCCAGCGCCAAAGCTTGATAGAACTAAATTATCGCCTTTCTTAATTTTGCCATCCGCCCACCATTCGCTGAGGCACATGGGGATCGTGGCATCGGTGGTATTGCCATACCGATCGATGTTTATCATTACTTTGTCTTTCGAAAGCCCCATGCGTTCGCGCGCGGCATCGAGAATGCGAAGATTCGCCTGATGCGGCACGAGGAACGAAATATCATCGGCAGTAAGCCCATTGCGCTCCATGATGTGCGCGGAGGATTCAGCCATTTCGACGACCGCTCGTTTGAAAACGGTCTTACCATCCTGATAAATATAGTGCATTCCCTTTGCGACGGTCTCGGCCGTAGCAGGATTCAAACTTCCGCCGCCTTTCATATAAAGAAATTCGCGGCCCGTGCCATCGACCTTCAAGTGGGAATCGAGAATGCCATACTCCTCCGGAACGGGTTCCAGAATGACCGCTCCGGCTGCATCGCCAAAGAGGATGCTGGTATTGCGATCCTGATAGTTTACGATGGCGCTCATTTTATCGGCACCGATGAGCAGCACGCGGTCATATCCCCCGGACTCGACCAGACGCGAAGCAGTTTCCAATCCGAATAAAAATCCCGAACACGCGGCATTAATATCGAAGCCCCAGCAATTTTTCGCGTCAAGTTTATCCTGAATGATGCAGGCTGTCGGCGGGAACGGCATGTCGGGTGTGACGGTGCAGCAGATGATGAGCTGAATATCGTTCGGAGTCCAGCCTCGGCGTTCGAGCGCAAGTTTGGCGGCGTTGACGGCCATATCGCTTGTCGCGCCATTACGAAGAATGCGGCGCTCGCGGATACCCGTGCGCGTCACGATCCATTCATCGCTCGTATCGAGATAGGATTCGAAATACTTGTTATCGAGCACCTCGTCCGGCGTCCAATGTCCGACCGCTGTGATGCCCGCATGTCGCAGACCGCCTCGTTTGTTTTGGGTTTGCACTTTAAAACTTCTCGAATTTAATTCTCTCTTAAATCGGGTGGCGAGGGCGCCACCCGCTACGGTGCACTATTTAATACATCACGAATGCACTGCTCCCGCCTTCAGCGTTTCCGTAATTTTTCCGACGACGTGTTTGCGCACCATTTCTTCGGCTTTCAAGATCATGTTGCGAATCGCTTTTGGCGTGGAGCGTCCGTGGCCGATAATGGTTACACCGCGCACACCTAAGAGCGGCACACCGCCAAATTCCTGATAATCGAAATCTTTCAGAACCTCTCGCAAAACCGATGCCGTAATGCCCGCTTTGAGTTTATTTAAAATTCCCTTCGCGGCATACTTCTTCAACCGCCCGCGCATGACGGGGATCATGCTTTCTGCAAGTTTCAGCATGACGTTGCCGACGAAGCCATCGCATACGATGACATCGCACGTAGCCTTAAACACATCGCCGCCCTCGACGTTACCGATAAAATTTACACCCGATTGTTCGAGGAGCGGTGCGGCTTCAAAAACAAGTTCGTTGCCTTTGGAGCGTTCTTCACCAACGCTAAGTAATCCTACGGAAGGCCGCGTTACACCCAAGATCTGCTCGGCGTAGATCGAACCCATGATTGCATATTCCCGCAGATGGATCGCTTTGGAATCGACGGTCGATCCGACATCGAACACTAATGTAAATCCACCATCGGGGCGTGGGAATTGCGAGCCGATCGTCGGGCGGCTGACTCCGGGGATTCTTCCGAGCAGAAGTGTAGCTCCGCTCATCACTGCCCCTGTGTTACCAGCGCTCACAAAAGCAGATGCGGCGCCATCGCGGACAAGATCGAAGCCTTTGACAATAGATGAATCTTTTTTCTGGCGCAAACCGGCGACAGGCTCGTCCTCCATACCTATAACTTGCGAGGCTTGGGCTATTTCAATTAAAGGATTACTTGAAGCGCCGAGACGGCTTAACTCTTTCTCAATTTCCTCACGCATTCCTGCCAGAATTACGCGGAAACGACCGTTCGACATTCGAATGGCTTCGAGCGCGCCCTCGACCTCGTTCTTAGGCGAAAAATCGCCGCCCATGGCATCGAGAACGATGCTGACAGGTGCTGTGTCCGGCGTTTCGGGAGGAATCAATTCGATAGAGACTATGCGGGCGATGAGCCTCGAAAAAAGCTATCGCCCGGTACGTCGAAATGTGACAAGAAACGGCTCGAGGGCTGTTAGGCCTCGGCCTTTGGCTGCATCACAGAACGGCCTTTGTAAAAGCCGCAGCTCGCGCAGGCGGTGTGGAGAAGCTTCGGGGAGCCGCAGTTCGGGCATCCGCCGAAAGATGGCTTTTCGAGCTTGTAGTGAGTACGGCGCTTATCGCGGCGAGTTCGAGAATTTCTATGTGTTGGATTTGGCATGGTATCTACTTATTTTCCGTGCGATTACGCTTATTTCGGTAATTTCCGGGTCATTAAATTTCTTCGGCTCGCAAACGCTCGCTCAGGCCTTTCAGTGCCGTCCACTGCCCGGAAACCTCTTCCGGCTGTTCACAAGAGCAAGATTCCTTGTTCCGGTCCTTGCCGCAGACCGGGCAAAGCCCCTTGCAATCCGGGCGGCAGAGATTCCGCATTGGTATGGCCAAAATGAGCGCATCGCGAAGATCTGGCAGAATATCGACAGTCGATTCAGCCACCGGATCGTAAGTATGGACGTTCGGGTCGCCTTCATTTGGCTCCAAACGCATGGGCACGAACTGAATTTCTATTTCAGCCGAAACCCTCTTTTGAAACGGTTCTAAGCATCTTGTGCAATCGAAATCGCCTTCAGCGGACACTTCGCCCTTCAAAGTCAGTCGGTCGCCGCTTTTACTAATTATCCCGGTAAGGCTTCCCTTGCCATGAAATTCAGGATAATCGAGCAAACTCGAATCGAAACCTAACTCGACCTGATTTTCGCCCTCTGAGAGGCCGCGGACCTTTAGATTGACTGCGGAAACAGAATTTGGGCCGTAATATCCCTTTGGATGCCGCTCAGTATGATCTGGAATTGTATCTATTTTGTGGTTGTGTCTATACTCTCGGTTATCCATCTGCGGCGCCTCCATTCAAATCAAAAGCCCACCGTTTCGGTGGGCTTCTTGGGAAACACATTTGCTGGCTTTGTAGTGCCGCTTTCGTCTGTTAGCTTTTAAAAATGCCAGCCAAGTTGAATGGATGGCCCGACTAAACCTGCGGTTTCAGTCGTACTGGTTGGCAAAACAGTATGATAGGGATTTGTAGGATATGCAGCTCTCTCCATATTCGTTAATGAAGAAGTCATATCATGGGTATAGAATAATCCTTCAATTCCGGCAGAGACCACCATATCCTGGAACGGCTCGAACCGCATCATAAGGCTGGCACGCTTGTACACTGTATTATCTCCCGAAAACATAAGTCCTGCCATTGCGACTACCGGAATCCCGATATGATCTAAAGTAACACCACCTTCAAAGCCGATCAAAGTTGCCGTCTTAACGTTCGTCCCTGATGTGTTGATGACATAAGCGTTAGCATAATTTACTCCTCCATCCTTAACATTTTGCTGAAGTGAACCCTGGGCAGACTTCTCAAATGAGCTCAAGAAGCCCATAGACGCGCTGCCGGCAAAATAATTCAGGAGTGTAAATCCAAATTTGAGTTCATATAGCTGATTCCATTGTACTGATGAACTACCAGCATCCGGACTTGGTCCACCGGCGTATTGCAGACCTATCGTCCCACTCTCTTTTTCAAAAGGAGCAGGGATCACACTCGGCCAGAACGGCACAAGATCAGACAAAGGCTGAGGAGCAGTAACTGACGCCGCGTAAGAAGACTGCACAGGTGGAGCATAGCTGATCGGAATGTCATTTTCTACTCCAGCATCAGAGTTGTCACTTGCCGAATTAGCAAAATGCCCCTCTGAAAGAACCGGCCCAACAAATCCTGCTTCAACGGGAACATTGGCAATACTCGAACTAACATGCGTTGCATTGGCCGTCCCATTTGCACTATTGTTGCCGATGGCGATATTATTCGAAGCCGGCTCTGCAACTGCAACATCGAATTGCGAAGCAGCAATAGGAAGCGATGCCATGTGTTTAGTTACATCATGACGCTTAAGATCGGCAAGCTCCTGTGAGCGAGTGCGGAGTCCAAGACTTGAACCGAAAACATAATACGCTCCTGCGCCAAGTATAAAAGACATGATAGAGGCCGTGAGAAGCGACATTGCGCCAATGCGCCATCCGCTGCTGACAGCGGTAGCTGCAACGGTAGCTGCTGCAACAGAAACATATTCAGGAGTGCGAGTTAGAAGAGCTTCGGTGCTGACAGGAGCTGAATAACCCATGCCTTCGAGCTTCGAAAAGAGCTGGTCCGTGACATATTCTGGAACAGTGAGTTTATCCTGACGGGCGATAGTGTTCGTTACTTCGCGGAGCTTCATATGCTCGCGCATAACCTGCCGCCGCTCGGGAGAAACAGAGAGTGTGTGCAATAGCTCTTCCTGATCGGGCGAGGCAAGGCGCCCATCGAGGAAATCCAAAATGCGATCTTCGCTTAAATTAATCATAAGATCCTCCGCAGTCGGCAATAGTGGTGTTTTGTGTGTTTTTAGATTGCATCGCCGAACTCTGAAATATCAAAAACTTTTGCTAAACTTTCCCGAAGTTCACGGCGGGCGCGGAATAATCTGATCCTCGCGTTCTGCCTTGTAACTCCAAGTGTCGCCCCTATCTGTTCGAGGCTCAGACCATTAAACTCCGAAAGTATAAAAACTTCACGTAAAAGCAATGGAAGCTGCTCAACAGCCTTCATCACATGCGACATGAGATCCGTCGAAGTCGGACGGTCAAAATTATCCTGAATGGCCGGAGTGATGAATCCTTCGATAAGCTCCGTATCGACGTGCATATCCTCTATCGAAAGATCGAGTTTCTTTTTGCGAAGCAGGCTGACAGCCATGTTGTGCGCTAATCGAAACAGCCATCCGGCAAAAGACCCTTTACCGGCAACGTGAAACGTCTCACGGCTCTTGAAAAGATGGATCCAGGCCTCCTGGA
>Ga0206959_10265_pt1 | contig 13082 bp, 6 predicted proteins | sample Alteio_BWOrgHeat_31_FD_152971 | JGI IMG/M metagenome (GOLD analysis project Ga0206959, IMG submission 152971) | Enriched cells from forest soil in Barre Woods Harvard Forest LTER site, Petersham, Massachusetts, United States -... | ecosystem: Environmental > Terrestrial > Soil > Temperate forest >...
AAGGCAAAATTCGGTATTTTCGGCGATGGCAAGGAAGTCCCCCAGGTGGCGATGGCCCGCGCATTCAAGAATGGCGACTGGCGCGCAGGCTATTACCGAGACCAGACCTTCATGATCGCCGCTGGCATCCACACAATTCAGGAGTTCTTCGCGCAGCTTTACGCACATACGAGCGTCGAGGCCGAACCCGCCTCTGCTGGCCGGATGATGAACGGCCATTTCGCCACCCGCAGCCTGAATGAAGATGGCTCATGGAAAAATCTGATGGCGCAGAAAAATTCTTCCGCCGATATTTCTCCAACCAGCGGGCAAATGCCCCGCCTTGTGGGACTTGCTTATGCCTCCAAACTTTTTCGGCAAACGCCAGAGCTTCAATCCGGCTACGAAAATTTTTCCGATCACGGTAATGAAGTTGCATTTGGCACGATAGGAAATGCCTCCACATCCGAAGGCTTGTTCTGGGAAGCTTTCAATGCGGCAGGAGTTTTGCGTGTACCAATGGCTATCAGCGTATGGGATGATGGATATGGCATCAGCGTACCGGCGCGTTATCAGACAACCAAAGAGGATATTTCCGCCATTCTGAGTGGCTTCGAAACCGACCCCTCACCCGGCCTCTCCCCGCAAGGGGGAGAGGAGAATAATTCTAAAGGCTATTTGATCTATCGAGTCAATGGCTGGGATTATCCTGCGCTCCTCTCCGCATATCAGGAAGGCATTGCGAGAGCACGTGAAGAACATACTCCTGTCCTCTTCCACATAAAAGAGCTGACTCAGCCGCAGGGCCACTCTACATCCGGCTCGCATGAGAGATATAAATCCAAAGAACGCCTCGAATGGGAAGTTGAGCACGATTGCATCAAGCTATTCCGTGAGTGGATTATTTCGACTGGCGTTGCCACAAGCGACGAGCTTGACATCATTGATGCAGAAGATAAGAAGTTCGTCGATAGTGCAAAGCAAGCGGCTTGGGATGCTTATCTTGCCCCAATAAAGCAGGATGTTGCTGATGTATCGTCTATTCTCGAAAAGATAAGCGGCGAAACTGTTTCTGCAATCAAAGATTCGCTGAATGCCATCAAAGAGCCGAACCAAAAAGATATTTACAACGCCATTGGTGCTGTGCTTCGCGAAGGCCGCAAGAGCGATGATGCCGCGTCCGTTCAGGATCTGCTGCAATGGAAACGCCGCGCAGACGCTCGCCATTTCGACGAATATTCATCGCATGTTTATAGTGAGTCGCAAGAATCTGCGCTGAAAATCGGCGAGATAAAAGCTGTTTATTCCGGGAATGAATCTAAGGTAGATGGCAGACAGGTCCTGCAAGCATGTTTCGATGCCGCACTCGGGCGCGATGGGCGCATTTTCGCTATCGGCGAGGACATCGGCGTTATAGGCGATGTCAACAAAGGCTTCGAGGATATGCAGGCCAAATACGGCGAGTTACGTGTGACCGATACAGGAATCCGTGAAGCGACCATTGTTGGCCAGGGAATTGGCGCAGCGATGAGAGGCTTACGACCGATCGTCGAAGTTCAATATCTCGATTATTTGATATTCGCGCTCCAACCGATGTCTGACGACCTCGCCATGCTTCAATGGCGCACGAAAGGCGGACAAAAAGCACCGGTCATCGTCCGCACACGCGGGCACAGGCTCGAAGGAGTGTGGCACTCCGGTTCGCCGATGGGGATGTTGCTCAGCACACTTCGTGGGATGTATATTCTCGTCCCGCGCAACATGACTCAGGCCGCAGGTTTCTACAATACAATGCTCCGCTCCGACGATACCGCACTCATCGTCGAAGTGCTGAACGGCTATCGCTTGAAGGAGACCATCCCTGCGAATATTGGTGAATTCACCGTGCCGCTCGGCGTTCCTGAAATCTTGCGCGAAGGCTCGGATGTAACCCTCGTCACTTATGGCGCAATGTGCCGCATTGCTATGGATGCAGCAGAAGAGCTTGCAAAATTCGGGATCGAAACGGAAGTTATTGATGTGCAAACTCTTCTCCCATTCGATCGTGCTGGCATCATAATCGAATCGCTGAGAAAAACCAGCCGCATTGTCTTCGCCGATGAAGACGTTCCCGGCGGCGCTACTGCCTACATGATGCGCGAGGTTTTGGAGAAGCAGGGAGGCTATATGCTCTTAGATTCCGAACCGGTTACAATAACTGGAACAGATCACCGTCCTGCTTATGGCTCCGATGGAGATTACTTCTCGAAGCCAAATCTCGATTCTGTTTTCGAGAGGATTTATGCGCTGATGCACGAAGCTGAGCCGGCAAAGTATTTAGCAACTTTTTGATATTTTTTTGAACATCGGGAAGGTGAGATTTAGAGTATTTTCTATTGTTATTTTTTTTCTTTTATTTGGCTTACGCGCAGCAGCATCGCCAGGCGATCCGAGCCACGCTAAAGATTCAACGATAGTCGATTCTTTAGCCGCGGCCTCGCCAGACACCACTCACACAGCACTTAGCCCTTCAACTTATTCCACCATCGACCGCAGGGCATTGCCGGGAGTATTAGACTTCATCACAAATCTTCCGCACGATTGGGCTGACTGGTCCGTAGATAATATAAAACTTCAATACTGGCCACAAATATCGCTCATCGCTGCATCGACTGCTGCTCTGATCGTTTACGACAACCAGCTATGGACGCCATTAGCTAAAGAGTATAACAGGAATAAAACCTTCCAAACCACCTCAGATCTTTTCGTTGATATTGGCGATGGAAGATTTCAATTCGGCCTGTCAGCCGTTTTTTTAGGGTATGGGTTTCTTGCCGGAGACCAGCGTGCAATAAGAACTGCTTCGGAGGTAACCGAAGTAATACTTGCCTCCGGCGGCGTAGTACAATTGCTGAAGCATGTGACTGGCCGCGAAAGTCCAATTGATATAACTTCTAATCCAACCGGCCGCTGGGACTGGTTTCCAAATCAAATTAATTATTTGCATCATACATCTTTCTATGACGCATTTCCATCCGGTCATCTAACAACAGTGCTTGCAACTCTCGTAGTTATTGCAAATAATTATCCTGAACAAACATGGATAAAACCTTTGGGCTATGCCGCTTGCGCAGGAGTATCAATGGGACTTGTTGCTCAAAGCGTCCATTGGTGGAGCGATTATCCGCTCGCTATAGCACTTGGAATTGGATTCGGAAATCTTTTATCGCCAAATCCTGATGCCGACGTTTCAGTTACCAGCGTTGACAAGAAAAAAGACAAAGATATTGGAGAGTTGAATGAGGACACATCGACGATCTCCAGACTTCTCTCACAAACTACATTTGCTCCTGCATATCAACCGGATGGAATGGGAATCGCGATGAGTGTTCGGTTTTAATAATAATCTCACAAAGTATGCAACGGCATTTTATATGTCATTCCCGCGAAAGCGGGAATCCAGACCTCCATGTAGATCAAACTATGGATTCCGCTTTCAAGGTGATGACAATCTTAACGATTGGCTTGCAAAGCCGACCTCACTTCGCGATGACTTCATACTTCACGCTACCGCCTTTGTGAATAGTCTTTATATGAGCCTTCTCATTCCCATCCGCGCGCATCTCGGCAAGCCGTTCTTCAGCTTCGAAATTGCTCGATGTTGCAAGAGCAGGTTTAGCAGATGGATGGCTGATCGGTTTGCTATGGGGATTTCTTGCTGAGGGAACAGGTTTTGGCTTTACAGGTGGCTCATCGTGGGGCACGGCAAGCGCTTCGGGCGGTATGGAGTCCTCTGGCTCCTGAGTCGGTTTTTCAGGGGGAGTAGATGCCTGCTCTGCCGCATGTTTTAGCATTTGCTGAACTGTATCGACCTTTGCAACCTTCGGCTGCGCGCCACGCTGTTGGAACCAGCCATGTTGCAAAGACAGCGCAACTCCAAGCGCGATAAGCAAGATGGTAAAAAGAACTGCAAGAAAAATACCGCTGACCGGCGGGCCACTGAATGAGCCAGAAGTTTTCTCAGTACTCACCGCCTGAGGGGCGGGCTGAGAAACAGGCGATGGTGGAGATGCAGTGGTCTGGCCCTGCTGCGAATATTCTTCGCGAGTAGAGCGCAACAGCTCCTCAACCTCTTCGGTCGTCATGCCAAATCGCTCCGCGAGCATCGAGACTCGCGAGCGGCCACCAGGTGTTCCGGGACGTTCTGCCATATTTTTTAGAACATTAGAAATACCGATAGAAATTCATTCTATCTTCATACCTTGTTTTTTGCACTTTCGTTTCAGAAGGAATATTTCAAACTCGCAATTATCGACCGTGGGCATTCAGGATAACCCGGCCAAAAATCGCTTGCGCTGCCAAGAATGTTTTCCGCGCTCAATATTGCGTCTAACGAATGGGTGATTTTCACATTCACGTTCGCATCCATAAAACTAAACGTTTCATCTGGTCGGGAGAGTAAACGAAATGTGATCGAGGGCCGAATGTTATCCCAAAGAGAATTTAAACTATATGTTGCGTTCAGTTTGAAGTTAGGTACAAAAGGAACAGCATTCCCATCGCTTGTTGTGACGGAAGCATATTCTATAGAAGCACTAAGCATATCCTTTGCAAAGAAAAGAAAATTGCCGGAAGCGATGGCACTTATCGTTCGAGTGTCCTCCGGTATAGCCGTAAATACTGTCTGCGAGTCTGCAATTGCAGTATTGAATACAACGTCTCTCGATCTCTCGATATATCGCGCTTCGAAGCGAATCTCATCGTCATTCGAAACAAAGTATTGTGCATAAGCCGCAAGATTCACTTTATCCATCATAACAGATCTCGCGTCTATCGCAGGCTGCAAAGATATTCCTCTTTGCTTTTCAGTCAAAATTGCGCCGGTAGAATAAAATGGGTTTTGATTGGTGATCTCATGCAGCGAAGCAAGCCGGACCTGCGGCTCGAAGTTGCCACCAATGGACCAATTCTTATCAAGCTCAACGTGTACTCGGACTATTGGCATAACGGAGGAATAGCTCACTGCGCCCGAACCATCTCCTCCTAAATATTCCACTCCCCCGAACCACTCCACATTCTTCATTTGCTCACCAAAAAGAACTTTGGCATACTCTGAAGAGATCGGTAAAATTGATGAAGATGTGCCAAAAAAATTGCCCGTACCAGTTGTATCGAGATTCAGTGAAGCGCGAGTGTAGCCACACTCTCCAATGATGCGATAATTGTCAAAGCTGTAACGCGCTGAAAGCATGGCAGCCAAATTGGATTCATTTCCATCATTCGCATTATCACTAAATTCGTGCTCTGCAATGCTCGCAGAGTAATGAAATTTTTCTGTTGCATCGCCGGAGTATGCAGCACTGCCACCATACTGAGTGATCGTTTTATCTATCTCTGTATTATTTCCCTGCGCAACACTTTTCGAATTATACCCTGCCGATACATTCAACTCCTGTGAATGAAAAGCCTGAATCGATGGATCGACACCAAGTTGTGCATTGAAATTAGCAAGTATATTCGCATACTCATGGATAGCGGATGCAGAAGAACTAAGCGACTTGTAATCGCCGAATCCATCCACCGTAATCCGGTCCGATAATGATTTAGAAAACCATCCTTCCAGCTGCGGCAGATCGACATTCCCCGCTCCAGCCTGTATGAAAGATTCGTTTTTCTTCGGCCACTCAAGCGGCATCGGCATTGGCGATTGATCGAAGAATGGCAGATGCTCGCGCGTAACCGGATTCATCCGCTTTAGAAGCGTCGAATCGAATTCAACTGCCTGCTGATATGTCTCCGTCATTATCTCTGGTGGATAATTAAAATGAACATGACTGCCAAATCGAGCAAGCTCCGGTATCTCGAATAATTCCGAGTCGAGCCACTCCTGATGAGGAAGTGAAACCGCCGTATCATAAAGCGAAATTGCCGAATCCGAATAAGTTCTCTCAGCGGAATCGTTGAAATGCATCTTCGTTAAGTCATCACTTCGCAGCGTATCCTGAAACACTATTGTTCGTGCTTTCTGATTGCGCCGAAGTTCTTCCAGCATTGAAGGAGGAAGCGGTCGCCTCTGAAAAGTGGAATCATGTGACGCAACAGGCGCAATCTGCTGAGCATAAGATGCAGAAGAAAGAATCAATATGAGAAGTAGAATCAGCTTTTTCATTGCCATTCAGCTCCTTTCTTGCGCTTTTTCTTTTCAACAGGCTGCAAAATATGGAGAAGTGAATCGGCTTCAGTTCTCTCTTCAGATGACACGCCGCGCATTGCGAGGAGAATTTGCAAATTCTTGATTGCAAGGGCCTTCTTGCCTAAATGTGATGCAGCCTTTGCCATGCCTAAGAGTGCGCGAGGCTTGGATTCGGCAGAAAGAGGAAAATTGTCCTGCGCATCTATAAAACTCTGAGATGCGCTGTCCCATTTTGCTTCTCTCAGATAATCTTCACCCAGGCGCACCATAGCAGCACTGCCGAAAATATCTTTCTTGTGCGACGCGATCACTTTGCTATATGCACTTCGAGCATCATCCCACTTTCGCTTTGCCGCAAGCAACTCCCCTGCTCTGATTTCAGCCTTCGCAACAATCGAAGCCTCGATAGGATATTTTGCGGCTATTGCGGAAAATGTGACAATAGCTGAATCGGTCTCTTTCTCTGCCACAAGCATTCCAGCATATTCGAACATCGCCTCTGGCGCAGCATCTGCTGAATAATACTTATCGTCAAATGCTTTTGTAAAATCGATGTACGCTCTTTCAACCTGCCGTCGCTTCTCTTCTACTCTTGCACGCTCCAAATAAGCCTGCGAGGCAATGTCAAGCGAGTCGTATTTTGCAATTACTGTGTCAACCTGTGCAAGCGCTATTGTGGTATCTCCGGAAGCAAGTTCCGATTGTGCCAGAAGCAACTCGGCTTTTGGCCGAGCCAAGTTTGTCGGGTAATCCCTGATAAATTTTTGGAAGTTCGCCGTTGCACCATAATTATCGTGCATCTTGATCTTGAATTGCCCCGCACGAATAATTACCGATGGAATTATTGGATTTGCCGAATCTCTCTGTATAAAAGTATCGGCAACGGCAAGCGCTTCCGGTATTCTGTTCAAATTGGCAAGGGCATCCTGCAATCCAAAGAGAGACATGCTGGCCTCGTGCGAGCGTGGATAATCTTTCAGCACTTTTTGGTAGAACTCTAAAGCACCAGCGTTGTTGTCTCTGCGCACCCTCTCCTCACCTGCAACATAAAGAGCACGCGGTGCAACTGCGGAATTGTGGTAATGTTTTACAAGCTTTCCAATAGTGGCTTCCGCATCATCCGACAGATTCAATGAGTATGCAGCGACCGCTGAATTGAAATATGCCAGATCAATAATATCACTCTTAGGAAATTTTGTTGTGAGATATTTGAACTCGTTCAATGCGCTCCTATTGCTATCGAGCTTCATGCGAGTGACTCCGAGCATTAGAAGAGCGCGAGTTGTCCTTAACTCGTTGAATGCGGGCCGATCGACAGCAAGATTGTAAAGCTTATTCGCATGTTTCAGATCGTCATGCGCATAATATGAATCCCCTGCCCTCGCAAGTGCATCATAAGCGTACCTGCTGATCGAATCCAGAGCTATGACTTTTTCAAATGCCGGTTCTGCGTCGTGAAAATCATTTGATTGAAACAAACTCCAGGCGTATGCATACGTTGCATCCCCAAACCTTGCGCTCTTTGGATATTCCGAAAGCAATCGTGAAAAGATCACTCTCGAAGAATCGAACTCCGCTGCCCGGAAATAAGCCTTGCCAAGCCAGAACAATGCTTCGTCTGTTCTTCCGGCTATTTGTTCATGGGATGTCTTAAAATAAGCTGTAAGCTCGCTCGAAGCTTCACGCCAGTTGCCAAGCGGAATCAAGGATAACCCGCGCTCCAGATGTGCCACTGCGAGTATTGCTGTATCTTGCGGAGGCAAATTTGCAAAAGCATTCTGAAAATATCCTTCCGCTCGTTCGTAATGGCTCCGCCTATAAGCAAGCTCTCCGAGCAAGAAAGAAGCAAACCCTCCTCGAATGCTCTGCTCGTAACTTAAAGGTTCGAGCAGCTTTTCCGCAGAATAATTATGCTGAGCGAAGCGAATAAGAGCAAGCTGATAAGATGCAAAATCGCTATAAAGAGCGGTTTTATCGACTACAAGTTTTTCCAGCACATCTGCTGCCTCGTCGAGCATACCAGCGCGGTAGAGAGCAACTCCGGCATAATAGCGCGAACGCTCGGGATAATCGTTGTAAATAAAATCGGATGTGTCTATTTCAATTTTTGAAAGCACTGAGTGGTCAAGTGCAGGCGATCGCAAATTAAGTAATGAATCGTCGTAGAACTTATCGTAATATATTCCCTGCTCTCGAAGTCCGGGGGAAGCCTCTTTCAGTATAGCATGATTCGATCGTCCTTTATCGGCGACAGTCAGTTGAAGAAAGGCTCCTGCAGCCTCCTGATACTTCTCCCGCTGGAAAAGCGACCATGCGCGCTCAAATCTTAAGGCGTCTGCAACAAATCGTGCCTGCTCTGAAATAGAAGACTCGGGATGGGCAGTAGCAGCCGAAGAATCTGGCATTTCGTTGTGTTGCAGTTCACTATCTATCAGCCGCTCACCGTCAGTCAGAATTTCTGTCGCTTTATCATAATTTCCAAGTCCGCTTTCTGCGCTTCCGCGAAGAAGATCTACTTCGCTTAAGTAAAATGGCGAAACAAGTTGAGCGGTCGTATCACTCGCTCGATATTCTTCGCGCATCAACTCAGCGATAAGTGAGGATGTGAACTCGAAATCTCTTGCTGAACTGCGGATGGAATGCTTCGTGATGCGAAAAAGCGAATCGGCTCGATCCATTGTTCGACACACATCAGGATAATCTTTCTCAGATCGCTCAACAGCACCCAAGCGAAGTAATGCGCTAAGCATAAGCGGGCTTTCAGAAATGCGAGTTACTGCGGCAAATGATGCATCCGCCTCTGCATATCTCTCCTCCCGCTCGAGCATTTCTCCTAAACGAAAATCAGCGAGAGCTTTTAGAATCTGACCATTTGGCACTTGGGCTGCTAACCTATACTCAGTTTCCGCAGAAGCATATTCCCCAATAGCATCATATCCTTCAGCCTTCCAAAAGTGAATTTCAGCCTGAATATTTGAACTTGCGTCTCCGATCTCTCGAACTGAATTCAACCGCGTAAGCCCTGCTTCGACATCTACCCTGCGAAGCGGAGAATGAGAATAGAACTCAAGAGCGCCAAGCAATGCAGCTTTTGGTGGAAGGCTGCTCTTTGGTGGAGCGTTTGAAAGAACATCATCTATCAGCTCTTGCTGAGAAAATGTATTCTTGCGCAGATATGCTGCAAGCGAGCGAAACATGTCGAGAGATAGAAGCTGCTCCTGGAGGCCGTAGTCATCTCTGTTTGCACATTGAAGCTCGCTTAATTCTTCGTCGCTTAGCGAAAGATTGTTCTTTCGACGAAAATCAGCAATTGCGTGATCTTCTCTTTCCTCGAATGGTGTAGCGAATGCCGCCGAGCGCATTTCATCTGACGAACCAGCACAAATCTCCTGTTGCGCTCGAAGCGAGCCAACAGTGAGAAACAAGATCAATGAAAATATGCCCGATGTTATCGAGGCGGAGCGATAGAGCTTAAATAGCATTCGGTTAAGGCAAACCTAACCGATTGTATGTGAACGCGGTTTCGTATTTGATCAGATGAAATGCAATAATTCTTTCAGGTTATGAATTATCTTCGTAGCCTTTGGTATCTCTTCCGAATGCTCAGTCACAAAATAAGCCGTCTTTGCACCAGCCCTCTGCCCCGCTTCTATGTCGGACTTGGAATCACCGATCATCCAGCTATTTGCGAGATCGATATTCCATTTCTCAGCAGCTTCAAGGAGCATTGCGGGTGAAGGTTTTCGGCGACCTGGCGCATCGTCTAAATCCGTACAATAGAATATGTCGTCAAATTGAGAACCCGCCTCAGCGAGCATTTTGGATTGGAGTTCAGAATGAATTAATTGAAGATCCTGCTCGGACATTAGACCCAATCCAACTCCGCGCTGATTAGTTATAATTATTGCAAGATAACCCCGGAGCTTGATCTCTCGAAGGACATCAGCCACATCCGGCTGCAAATCAAACTCATTCCAGTGGAGGACATATCCGCCGACGATTCTCGCGTTGATCACTCCATCGCGATCGAAGAAAATGGCGCGAGTTTTCGGCGGCATTCTTAATACGCGTTCTGGTCGCCGCGAAGCAGAAAGACAATGGTTCTGCCAATTATCGTCAAATCCAAAAAGAATGACCAATTCTCAATATAATAGAGATCATGCTCGATGCGACGCTGCATCGCGTCTGATGTGGTAGTCGCACCTCGAAGCCCATTTACTTGCGCCCAGCCCGTCACGCCTGGTTTCACGAAATGCCGCACCATATATTGCGCTATGACATTCCTGTAGTCCTCAGTATGCTTAAGCATGTGCGGCCTCGGCCCAACAACAGACATATCCCCTTTCAGCACATTCCAGAATTGCGGTAACTCATCCATGCTGGTATGGCGGAGAATTCTCCCGGCAAAAGTTAGACGCGGATCGTCTTTCGTCGCCTGCAGTGTGTGAGCAGTCGAGTGGTCATTCTGCATCGTGCGGAATTTGTAGCATGTGAAGGTATGGCCATCTTCGCCTGTACGCGCTTGCTTGAAAAATATCGAGCCGCGAGAAGTCAGTTTGATGAGCAGCGCACTAATAGCAAACAATATCGGGAAAACAGTTACAAGGACAACCAGGCTGAATCCGATATCAAAAGTGCGTTTGAGCATCCTGCTCTGCCATTGATCCAAAGGTGCTTCGTGCATACGCACGAGAGAAAATTCGCCAACGCGCTCCAAGGTACGCGGCGCAAGTGGAACGCCATAAGATGGAAGATCGTCGGCAAAACCGTCGGCTGGCAATAAAGCAACACGAATGCAACGGTTTTCGCATTCAGTTACAAGACGGCCTATTGTCGCCTCATCTGATTTCGGTAATGCTATTACTACTTCATCTATGGTCTGATGGCTCGCCACACGGTCGAGATCGCGCAACTGACCAAGAATCATCGAGCGGACGCGGCTATCCTTCCCGTTATCGTCTAAAAATCCCAGTACGCGATAACCATAGCGAGGATTAGCTGTAACAGTCTCATAAAATCTCGCCCCATAACTGCCGGCTCCAATTACAATGATATTCTTTCTCGGCGATTTTTGCTGGCGAACAGTCGTAGCAGTTGATTGCACCACGATTCTCAGGGCTATGAGAACTAACGGCGAGGCAGTCAGAAAGTATGCGAGAAATAGTCGGGAATAATAATTATATCCGCCTTGCGCGACAATGGAAAGCAGCAAACATCCCGCAAGCACAAGCCCTGCTCGCCCGACAGCACGAATTTCTTCAACATTCGCGCGAGGTCGCTCCTCTATCGAACCCTGACGTTTGTATAATCTGAGAACAACGGCGATAGCTACCCAAAATACATTCAGATAAACTTCAAGCTCAGGATATACCGACCACGGCGCCCCATGCAGCCGCTCCTGATTGACAGCAAAGAAAGAACCAAATCGGGCCAAAAGCATGACGTGATAGGTCACATTCAATATGGCGAGATCGGCAACAAATTGCAGGAATCGAGCAAGCTTTCCGCTGCCGGCGGGTTTATTACGTGGAGTTAGAATTGGAGAAGCAACGGGGACACTCTTCGAAAGAATATCGCTCTCGATTCGATTTTTCGGAGTTTCCCTGCTCAGCCGTGTGGTACTTGGCCTGTGGTCAACGTCTATTAAATGCGAAGTTAGTGTTTCCATTTATTAGCTTCTGTTGCGATTAGAGAGGACTAAGGGTTGCACGGCTTCGTCTTCGTGCTCATTCTTGTTATTCGCGCCTTCCTGTTTCACGCTCTTGCCATAATTAGCCGGAAAAAATCCCGGCACACACTCTTTGATAATTCCATCGAAAGCCTGGAAGACATGCTCCCATGTATATTGCGACTCGATAAGCTCTCTGGCATTCCGTGCAAGTCGAAGCGCCTTCTCGTCATTCTTGAGCAGTGAAAGCGTCGCCTCGATAATTTCTCGGTCGCTTGTGCGAACGAGCGCATGTACGTTATCTTCCAAACCTGCAATTCCGCTTGCACCTACAGGAGTTGTAACTATTGGAGTACCCGCCGCCATAGCTTCAAGTAACTTATTCTGAATTCCAGCTCCAACAGCCTGCGCATGTACGAGAACTTTAGCACTCCGCAAAAATGGCCGAATATCCTTTACATCAGCATATAGATCGACACCCGGAGTATGCTCGACAAGCTTGCGAAGCTGTTTTGCCGGCGATTTACCGACAAGCGCAAGTCTGGTTCTTGGCGAGACCTCACGTATCTTCGGATAAATATGCTTTAAGAGGCGCTTGGCCATCAGGATATTGTGGTACGTTCCAAGATGACCGAAGAACAGAAGATTGTCCGGACGCTCGCCTGCGGAAAATTCAAACTCATCGAGCGAAACACCATTGGATAAAATTCCAGTTGGCAATTTTGGATTGGCAGCGAGGATCCTTCTTTCATCTACTTTAGAAACAAAAGTGATCTTCGTAAAACCCTCGGCCATTACGCGGGGCTCGTATGAACGAAGCCTTTCGGCATCGAGCTTGCGGACTATATATTGCATCTGATCGCCGATCCCCTGAAAAAGCCTGAATCGCTCACTGGCGCGCTCTTCCAAAATCACACGCGCATCTTCTGCTACGAGAAGCTTCGGAGTTCCGCGATGATTCTTAACGAATTTAGCTGTACGCAGAAAAAAGCAGACGATCAGGTCGTAATGATTCGTAGCAAGCGCTTTATCGACAGCCGCTTGCATCGATGGATCGTCGTAATAAGCAAACTCAAGAGGTTGTCTCGTCGGGATCGCCTTTATCATTCGGAACATCGCGCGGCGCTTGTCGAAAGGCAATATCTCAAGGTCGGCATACTGTCCGACTTCTCTTAGTCCTTCCGGGGTAGCGCTTTTTGCCTCATCGAGCGCGATAAGATCGACATCCGCAATGGCTGAAAGATGGCGAACGAGATAGTAGGA
>Ga0206959_10267_pt1 | contig 12960 bp, 8 predicted proteins | sample Alteio_BWOrgHeat_31_FD_152971 | JGI IMG/M metagenome (GOLD analysis project Ga0206959, IMG submission 152971) | Enriched cells from forest soil in Barre Woods Harvard Forest LTER site, Petersham, Massachusetts, United States -... | ecosystem: Environmental > Terrestrial > Soil > Temperate forest >...
GAAATAGGTTGTGAATACGAATGATCGTCCCTAATTTGTGTGTGTGTTCTTTTCGCGTTCATAATCACCCTCGAAAATAAGCCAATTTCTCCATTCGTTGCAACAACTATTCATAATTCTACTTCTGAAAGAAAACTTCCCGCCAATCCCATTTTCAATGAGCAAATGCACCCTAACTATTAATTCTTCATTCTTAACTCTTAATTAAGATAGGTGCCCATCACCGCACTATCAAAGATAATACATCCCAAATCCAAAAGCAAGCATAATCTGAAAATATTTTTATTCGCGTAGGTCGGGCGTCCCCGCCCGACATCCCCCTAACTCAATACCGCTCCCGAACAACCCGCATCATACTTTTCACACCAGAGTACCGAGCAACAATATTATAAACCCCATCCCCCTCCGGAAGCGCAAGCTCGACGGGACTATCTTTCGATACACTCGCCACGATCTCACTCCGCTCTGCACCAAGCATATCATAGATCGCAAAAGTAACTTCACCAATATCGGCTGTGGAGGAGATCCATACATCACCATTTGTTGGATTTGGACGCATACTAAAATGAGGCTCGATACCCAAATGGATTAGCTGCGAAAGCATCGTTGCACCGCAGCCATTGGGAGCTGTGATCGTGCTGGTCACAGCTTCAGGCATTGAATATTGGCATGGAGAGGTAGCAGTCAGCACGGTTACAGAATCGAACGTGGCATGAGCATCCTCGTTCGAATCGTTAAACACATTGAACTTCGCATATCCCGCAACCACGCCCGGTGCTGCGCCAGGAATGTGAAGCACCGACCGGCCCAGGCTGCTATCTCCCGGTATATCCAACCGCACTCCCGATGGCGAGAACGAGCCAAGATAATCCACCGTCCCATCGTAATGAAGAACGAGATTGACATCTTCAGGGCGCACGATACCATTGATCGTGATCGGAACACTGACCGTTTCGCCAAGGGTATTTGTACTCATATCCTGAGTCGAGATAGTAACCACGCTTGTCGAAGTATCTATGAATCCGGCAAGAGTTACGGTGTCGTTAGTGCCATTATCGAGCATAAGCACAAACATTCCATGTTGATCGCCCTGCTTATTTCCGTACAGAGTCACTGTGATCGAATCGTTGGAAAGATTACTCGCTGCAAAACTATCCGAATCCACGCCGCTAATCGACCACCCTAATATCGACGGAGGACAACCGCTTCTGCTAAACAAGATCGTGCGGGTAAGGCTGTCGCAATGCAATGTGTCTGCAATAAATAACTTAGCCGGCGAAACTGTGAGCGCAGAAATATCCGAACTGGAAATGCGAACCGAATCGCCACCGCTATTGAAGGTTGACCAGATATAACCATCCTCATCGAAAGCGAGAACTATATTATCGTTGATGACGCAGATGTACCGGCAATCTGGCCAGTTGCTTGGCCCTCCGATATTTTTCCACGTAACGCCCATGTCAGTCGAGCGGAGAATACCGTCGTTCAGCGTACCGGCATAAAGCGCATGTTTACCAATAGCCAGAGAACCGTTCATGTAAGGCCGGGCATGGGAAAAGCCCGATTGCCATGTACCGCCAGCATTGGTGCTGTAATACATATTCGAAGTGCCATCGCCTTTCTCCACCGTGTCCTCATTTGCAATATAGATGCGGCCCTGATCGCATGAATCTATATCTATCGAATAACAGTCTTGATTGAATGTTCCGCCTGTGGCGCTCAGCCCCAGCCACGGAGCCTTAGAATAATAGAGAGAACCTCCGTAGTTTCTGCCTGTAGTAGGCTGACCCGCTTCAATATATACTGTCCCATCCTTAGCAACAGCGAATGGGGAGCGGGAATATGCGAATGGAAGCCCTTGAGCAGTCCAGGAGCCACCGGCGTCTGTGGTAGTCAGGAAGTCAATCCCGTTCGACGCAAAAACAGTATCTAACGTGTGGTCGAATGCAACGCAAAAAATAGCGTTGCCTATTCCTGTTGTTGACTGCCCTGGAAGCCATGTGTTTCCACCGTCAATAGTTATTGAAACCGCGCCGAAGTATGAGCCAACAGCGATGGTATCCCTGCTAAGAAACGAGATGTCTGTCACATCGCTCGCTCCAAAAACTTGCAGTTGTGTCCATGTTTTGCCAGAGTCCGTGCTTGATGCCAAATTGTAATCTCCCGCCCAAACCATTCCATCCCTGTATGCTATTGCCCCCATCCAACCTTGAGGAGTGAGCACCTGCGGCCCTTTTGTCCATTGCCCCCGCGCACCATCTGCTGCTATCGTTGAGAGCAGCAGTGCCATACACAACCATTTTCGAGAGTAACCCATTGGCAATAATATACGAATTTTTCGGGGGTTTGGTGCGGAGTGAGTAATGGGGTTGTCGGACGAGGACGTCCGACCCACAGCGTCCGACCCACAGCGTCCGACCCACGCGACTTGCTGACCTGTCATTCCCGCGAACGCGGGAATCCAGACCCCGTCGTTCACACAAATAATGGATTCCCGCGTTCGCGGGAATGACAGCGAAAGGTTATCCCTTACGAAATCTCTGCCGAAAATCCTTCGCTCTCTCCCATATCCACTTTAGCAGCACACCCCAGCTTTTGCCGAGCGATAGATCGGCTTCGAGCAGGAACTTCATATCGCGTGTGTCTTCCTCGGACATTGGCAGTTGCGCACGCTGCGTTCCTGCCTCGGTCGCGTTGGAGTCGGATTCTGTGGGCGTGCCGAGAAATTGCGAGAGGAGTCCGCGCAAGTGATCATCTATGTTTTTGAGGCGCTCTCGTAGCGATTCGTCTGTTTCGTACTTCTGCAAAAATTGAATATGATCGTGCAGGACTGCGAGTTTTTTCGTTAGCTCCGGCGTAAGGAATTCCTTTCCCTCTTCTTCGAGAGCTTTGGCCAAAGCTTCGAGATCGTCTATCGTTTCGTGGTCGGCGCGGAAGCGTTCGGATTCGTTGAAATCGTCAATGTTGATATAGACCGAGGAGATGTTCTCCAGCTCATGCCCGAATGGAACTTTATGCTGCGCTATCTGCCTGCGGACTCCGTTCAGCATTTGCTCTAAGGAATTCCTTCTTGCCGCACCTTCTATCACTCGCAGTTGGTGCTCTATTTCGGCTTTCTGCGCTTGCAATTCTATCAGCGCGCGGTCCTTCACCTGCCCGCGTGCGACCATATCTGCTATCTGTGCCTCGCTCGCGAAAACCTGCGCGTGGCCTATCTTCACCGTGTGGATTTCGATGTTCTCATCCATCTTGGATCGAATCGCGTCTTCATCTATCGATACGGCTCCATCGGTAATTATCAAAACCTCTGCGCCGGAAAGATGCTCCTTTTCTTGAATATCGTCCAGAGCCTGAAATAGAGCTTTTTGCAATACCGTTGCCTCACCCAGATGCGTGATTCGCAGCACATATCGCATCAGCGCCTCGTAACTTACCTGATCGACGGCCGTGTGAAGATCGCCAACGTGATCGTCGAAAGTGCGAAAACTGATATGCCCGAGATCGGTCTTATTCCGCTTTAAGAAAATATAGAGTATCGCTTTTGCAAGATGTATGCGATGGTGCGCCGACATCGAACGCGATGTATCGAAGAGAACGTAAACTTTCTGCTTGCGGCTATCGAACGTGAAGCCCTGCTCGGTATCGTCAACCGGCAAGATAACGCCGTGCTTCGAAACGGGCATCCATAACTCTCGCAGAGCAAGCCGCTGTAAAAAAATCTCCTCCGGATAAAGCCATTGATTCGGATAAACCCGCGCGACATCGTGATAGCTGGTTATTAGGTCGGCGGCAAATCTATCGCCGGCGGGAGTGTAGCGGTGATAGTCCTCGGCCTTGTCCATCCGCTTTGAGGCAACCGGCTCAGGCAGCTTGAACATAACCTCCAATTTTTGCGAAAGCTGGCTCGTTTCATCTTCAAGGACGCGGGCAATTTCGAAAATGGCTGTGAAGTCCGGCGGCAGCTTCTCGTAAATATGCGAGAAGAAGCCGAACTCCTCCATCACCGGAAAAAACGCTCGCTCGGTCGACATTGTTGATCTTATTTGTCATTCCCGCGAAAGCGGGAATCCATAATTTTATTGAACTCAAATCCTGGATTCCAGCTTTCGCGGGAATGACATGTGCTAAATATTACCTTTAACATATACAAAGATACGAAGCATTTGGATATTATCAAGTCCAATGCAAAAACTGTTAGTATTTTTGCCGATACAAAATGCCATCACTCTCAGGAAAACGGATAATTCTCGGCGTAACAGGCTCTATCGCAGCGATAAAATCGCCTCTGATCGCGGCTGCTCTCGCGCATGAGGGAGCCTCTGTAACCTGTGTCCTGACAAAAAGCGCTCTGCAATTTACAACCGAGCCAGAGCTTGAAATCGCGAGCGACCGATCAGTCATATCGCACATCTTCCCAGGAAGCGATCAAGCCTCAAGCGCCGATCTGCGCGGGGAGAAGACCTGGCATGTCCATCTCGCGCGGGGAGCCGATGCAATGATTATCGCTCCCTGCTCTGCATCAACTATCGGAATGCTCCGCGCCGGTATTTACGATAATCCAGTTACTCTCGTCGCTGCATCGTTACCAAGAACAACTCCTCTCATTCTCGTCCCGGCAATGGATGAAGAAATGTGGCTGCAGCCTGCGGTTCAGGAGTCACTCGCGTGGCTGAAGAAAAATGGAGCAGTAGTTATCGGGCCTGTAAAAGGAAATTTGGCAAGCGGGCTTGTCGGTATGGGACGGATGACGGAGCCAGAGGATATTGTTCGCAATTTTATAAGGCTTATTTCTGATACCACCCCTCACCCCAACCCCCTCCTCCAAGTGGGAGAGGGGGTATTAGTTGGGAAGAAAGTTTTAATTACCGGCGGGCCGACATTCGAGCCGATAGATGCTGTACGCTTTATAGGAAACCGCTCAAGCGGCAAGATGGCTGCAGCCATTGCAGCAGAAGCGAAAAAAATGGGTGCTGAAGTAACACTCATCATGGGACCAAGCCAGATAGAGACCGATGGCATTGCTAATCGCTACGATGTCGAAACTGCCGAAGAAATGTTAGCCGTCGTTCAGGCACAGGCAGACGATGCCGACATAATCATCATGAGTGCTGCAGTTGCCGATTTCACTCCCGAAAAGAAGAGTGAAGAAAAGCTGAAGAAAGGCTCTTCCGAATCGATGACACTTACACTCCGGAAAACACCGGATATTCTCGCTGAAATTGCAAAGTCAAAACGAGCTGGACAGTTCATCGTCGGCTTCGCGCTTGAAAAAGGCGATGAGGCCGCCAGCTATGCACAAAAAAAACTTGTCGAAAAAAATCTCGATATGATAGTGCTGAATAACATTGCCGACGAAGGCGCGGGATTTGGCTACGATACGAACAAGATCACGATATTTACGAAATCTGGCGATCGCCGGGATTTCCCGCTAATGTCAAAAGAGCAATGCGCTCGTGAAATATTAAAGGGTATAGGGTTTGGGGTATAGGGTATAGTAAAATAACCTAAACCCTAAACCCCATTCCCTAACCCTATCCTCTAATGGACATTCTTGCTGAAAAATACCGCAAACACTTCCCCATCCTCGACACAAGCTGCTACATGATCTCGAACTCGCTCGGCGCAATGCCGCGTGAAGTCGAGACGGAGTTGCAAGCTTACGCCGGACTCTGGCAGCGCGAGGGTGTCGAGGCATGGCACGAGTGGTTTCCGTTCGTAGATGAAGTAAGCGGCCTCGTAGCAAACCTCATCGGTGCGGCTGCGAGGGATGTGACACTCATTCATAATCTGACCATTGGCTCGGCCCTTATCGCGAGCTGTCTTGATTTTACCGGCACGAGAAACAAGATCGTCTATTCCGATCTCCATTTCCCAACTATATCATACCTCTGGCAAGGCTGGCGAAAATATGGCGCCGTCCCGCATGTTATCGAGAGCGATGGAATTTGGACAGATACGGAAAAATACATCGAAGCAATAGATGAAAAGACTAAGCTCGTTGCGCTATCGCATGTCTATTTCCGCTCCGGCGGTTTGCAGGATGTGAAGCCTATTATCGAGCACGCTCACAACATGGGCGCACGAGTGATGCTCGATAGCTACCAGGCCGCTGGAGTTCTCCCAATTGATGTGCAGGACTTGAACGTCGATATTCTGGCAACGGGAGTCCTCAAATGGCTTTGCGGTGGGCCGGGAGCAGCATTTATGTATGTTCGGCGTGACCTGCAAGATCTATTCTTCCCCGCAATTCGTGGCTGGCTTGCCGACAAGGAGCCATTCGAATTTCACATGCCGAATGTCGATTTTGCCGATGGGATGCACCGTTTTCTCACATCCAGCATTCAGGTGCCATGCCTTCACACTGCGCGACCAGCCCTTAGAATGTTCAATGAGGTCGGTATGGATGCTATTCGGTCGAAATCCCTCGAAATGACCGACCGTCTTATAAAAAATGCGGATGAATTCGGATTCATAATCAACTCGCCCAGAGAGGAAAATAAGCGCGGCGGAGCGCTCACTATCGACCCGGTAGAAGTGAAAAAAACTGCCAGATTCTCCACAAAAGAAGTGTGCGATGAGCTTATTAAACGCCGATTTATTGTCGATTACCGGCCTCCGCTTGGCATCAGAATTGCTCCCCATTTTTACAATACTTTGGACGAGATAGACGCAGTTATGGCAGAGATGAACGCAGTTACAAAAGGGAAATAACGCCTTTCTTAAAGACACAATTCGTAGAGTCATCTCAATAATATCTTATATTTGTAAAAGTGAGAGGACTGTGATGCCCGAAAATTGGATGGAAAATCCCATTATAGGGCTTAGCGAGAAGCTTACGAAGTGTTTCGAGTGGCGCTTTTGCCAAGTTCGGCGCGGCGTCTGGTAAAGCGAATGCGGATGTAAGTAGATGCATCGTAATGGTGTGATTTATTTGCCAATGTTTTTCAAGAACAATTGTTTTACCGCCCGCTGCTTCGTATCTTTGTATTTTTAGGGACGATTGTTCCTGATAGTTCTTTTTGACAATAAATAAGCGAATTGTGCAATTCCGAATAAAAACGGGATAGCCGGTTCGGATAATTAGTCACATTTCGAGGCAAATTGCTGGTTTTTCGATTCTTTTTGCCAACAAGTGTGAAAGTGCTTCCATAAACTAAACTAAGAGGAAAATTGCCATGAGGCTTCGTAAACTCATCGTGCTTGGTGCTTTAGTAGCATTTGCTGGCGGGATGTCATCCTGCTCCAAAAAGTCGGACACAACAACGACTGATTCTACTTCGACGACGACCACAACAACAACAACAACGGCGACCCCGCCACCACCACCGCCACCACCGCCAATGATGGATTCCGCCAAAATGATGGATTCCATGAAAAAGGCCGGTGAAATGAAGGGTATGAAGGAAGAAAAGAAGGAAATGAAGAAAGAGATCAAGAAGATGTAATTCTTCTTGGGATCAGCAATGATCCAGGATGAGCAATCATCTATGATGAGCGGTCATCCGGTTTCTTTCTCTCCATCGGATTATTTTCCGGTAGAAAGTTCTGTTTTTCAGCCGCGCCTGGATCTGCAAAGATTCGGGCGCGGCTTTTTTATTAAATTCCAGCAAAGGATGGTGATTGTCATTCCCCCGAAAGCGGGAATCCAGACCCCGAATTCAGAGTAATCTCAAGACCTGGATTCCCAGTGCATGGCCGAACATCCGCATTTCGCCGGAATGACATACTAATTTTTTCTCCCCAATCCAAATTTCAAAGATTGAGAATTAAAATGTGTTATTTTTACGTTAATTAATTGGTTACTGTTTTTCATAAACCCAATAAACCCATGAAACTCCGAAATTTTATTATTTCTTCAGCAGGTCTTCTTCTCATCTCAGCGTTCATCGCGCCAAAGGCATTAGCACAGCGCACCGTTCTTTTCGAGACATTTACTAATGAAGACGAACCTTGTGCACCTGGCCCCACGATACTACCCGCACGAACTGCATTCAATCAAAGTGTTACTGACGTCGTGAATTCCAAAGGCTCCAAAATAATTCACTTTAATCATCATTATGGCAACGAGGCCGACAATGTAGAATACCCAAATTCTGAAAATATCGCTACTCGCCTTGGCGCGGGAAATACCCTATTCTATGGTGCCGTGGATCGATCCAGCCAGATATACAGCAGTAGCAATACCAGTGTCAGCAACCGGCTCAGTCTCTCATCAGACGATTGGAGCAGTGCGATAGACTTTGAAGCAAGCCAACCTGATATTGCCGACATTTCGCTTGTGAGTGCGCAACTCGATACAGTCACGCTAAAATCAGCGGGTGAGAACATTCTTCTAACCAATATTTCTGTCACGCTTCATCAGGACTTCCTAAATCTTAGTACGGACCCGAGTACTAAGCTTGTAATCCGTTATGCCATTTTGCAGGACAATGTAAAGGATGCTCAGTGTGGTGGAAAAAATAGTGGTTTGATAAATCTTGACGATGTCGTCCGCTACGCTACTATCGTGGATACTGGTACATTCATTGTCACTGGATCCTCGGGATCTACTGTAAATGTATTCAGCAATCAGGAGATCAATGGAAGAACAGCGCAACTGCAAGTACCATGGGACTATTCGAATTTGCGGCTGATCGCGTACCTCGAAGAGGCTCCAAGCGCAAACTTTCAGGTGGTCAATTCTGCAACAGTCGTTCAGAACATGAATACTCTACCACTTCCCGCACCGTCAATTACTTTGATCGACAGCGCTGTGGACGGACATATTTTTAATCCAGGCCCTCCCGGAATAGGCGTGCCTTTTATGGCTACAAACGTCTCTGCGGTTAATGAGTATTACTCGCTTGACAATGGACAAACCTGGACTACGATTGTTGATAGCGCACACCTAAGATCATGGCCTTATGCCTTTGTCGCCCAAGAACTTCCTGATACCGAAATTAATAAGACAGGTAAAATCAAGATCGTTGATGTAGATGATCCGAAGGTATTCTATATCGAGAAAGGGAATTTTTCAATACACGTCACACCAACGGTTAATATTCTTCATCCCATTGAGACAGATACCCTTACCGCTGACAGCACATTCCTTGTTCAATGGAGCGATCCAGGCGTTAGCTCTGTAAAGCTGGAGTATACACTGAACCCATTCATTACTTGGCACAAAATAGCAGACACCGTCACTGGATCGTCTTACAAATGGACTGTGCCTGATACCAATTCATTCGCAGAGTTCCGAATTACAGACGACAATGACAACACTGTTGTAGCAATTAGCTCGCAACCTTTCGAGATACTCAAACATATCGTCGAAAAGGGAGCTGTTTCTTCTGGTTCAGGCCTGCAACCCGACCTCACTATCACCAGTATCGCCCCAAACCCAGCCAATAACGGAGCTGCACTTGTAATACGCTATTCCGACCAATCCGCCGCGACAATAAGCCTGGATATCCTCGATCTTCTTGGCCGGCCGGTCGCGAGCCGGACTCTGCTTGCCTCATCTAACGGCGAAGCAGATATTCCTACGCAGAACCTCATCGCCGGCTCCTATATCGTCCGCATGAACGATGGCGTAAGCACGGTTACGAAGCGGGTGGAGATAATCAGGTAAAAAATAATCGTTTTTATTGTCATTCCCGCGAACGCGGGGATCCAGAACTGGCATGTCGCTCAAGGTATGGATTCCCGCATTCGCGGGAATGACATTTTAATAAACTGTGTAACGTTTAGCAAAGCAATGAACGACCGCCTCCTCGAAATTCTCACCGCTGGTCCCGATTTCACTCTCTCTGAGGAAGACCAAAAGCATCTCTCCGTATTCTCCGAATATCTCGACCGCGGTTCGCTGTTCCTATCAGGCTTTTCTCCGTCGGACGACCCTGTTTTCTACTTCACCAACGAAGCGCAGCGGTATTCTTTCAGCGTGTCACAAATCCGTGGGTATGTTCTTGGCCTTAAACAGGGCCGGGCAATGGATTGGGAGTCGGTGCCATACGAATTGGTGAGCCGTGGGGAATGATGAATGTTGAATGAAGAATGATGAATCATTTTAGGCTAAAATACCTTCATCATTCTTCATTCATCATTCAATATTCATAATTTCCGCCATGCGGAACGTCCGGTCTTTTTTGTGTCGATCTCTTGTCGCAGGCATCGTGCTGATGCTCTCCGTTCGTCCTGCTGTAAGCCAGTGGGTCCAGCTTGCGGATTTCTATGAATCCATAACGAGCGTATATTTTCTGGAGAGTGTCAATCTTCCAAACATAGGTTTCGTTGGCGCAGGCGGAGATATTTTCCGGACTATGAATGGCGGCATATCCTGGACTCAGGTTCAGACAAATATCCCTGGAGTCCCGACGGGCTTTGCATTCAAGGATGGTTCAACTGGCTGGGTTAGCATTGGCAACGATGGCGTCTCGTCCGCCATCTACAAAACTGTCAACGGAGGATTGACCTGGACGCCTTTGAACGTCAACGGCATCGGGAGTGACGTATATTATAACCCGACGACAGGCCTGCTTTTTCTCTCCCTTCGCAGGACAAATGCTTTCTCGGTCATTTCGCCAGATGATGGCGCGACATGGAGATATTTTAATAACGAAACGGACGAAAACGGCTTTGCCTTCTGCGACCCAATGCATGGTATGCTGACTTCGCTCGGCGTTACCTATGGAACTTCGGATGGAGGGAATACGTGGTCCATACTCCCTCTTGGACTTCATTCGTGGTCTCCGTGCGCAATCCCGAACACATCTACTTTCGTCGCAGCAAATGACATGGGACAGAAGGTTTATAACTCAACAGATGCTGGCAAGAGTTGGAATCAAATCCCAGGCATTCCGGCCGGCGATGAGCTTTCCGGCTGCGTACAACCAGGAAGATGTGGAGTATATGTCCAGACCAGTCAAGGTATTTACGAGTCGCCCACACTTAAAGGTTGGACTTTCATTGGCGGGCCGGGAAACACTTTCGACAGCCGCTTCTTCGCCGGAACTAAATACGTTTATGCCGGTGGTACCGGTGGCGACATACAAAGATTACAGCAGCAAGCGACCGACTGGCCTACCCTGCAGTTCCAACCATCTTCCCTGATATTGAACGAAGCCACCGGCTGCCCACCAAAATCCGTTGTCGCAACCTTTGTCAACCTGACGTGCTTGCCCGTTAGCGTAGTGACCGCCGGTTTATCTGATTCGTTACAATGGATACTTGGACAACATGTGCTCCCCGACACACTCGCTCCCGGCGATACAATTCAGTTCGATCTCACCGGGATAGGAAAATTACCAGGAAAGAATATGTCTAACCTCCAATTGCTCATAAAGTCTAACGTTGGCACAACTGATACTGCGCTGCCTCTCACGATCAATGTTCAGGGTGTTATTCCGCCAACACTTAGGCCCGTATCGGTCACACTCCACGACCGCTGCACTCCGCTCGACACAGTATTTCGAATTCAAAATAATCATTGCGTTACCATCCGCGTCACTTCGATCGCAATGAAGGATTCCACTCTTTTCTCTCTTCTCGGATTCACACTGCCAATCATCCTCGCCCCCGATTCCGTGTGCGATATTCCAGTCCATGCACAGCCTAAAGCAAAAGGACTTTTTGAGGATTCAGCAGCGGTAACTTTTTCTTATGACGCATTCACGCTCGATACTTCGGTCACCCTGACGGGAAATGTACCCTCCTCGATCATCGCCGCATCGTTCAGTGACAGCGCAATATCCTTCGACACAATATCCAATTGCGAGCCGAAGCTCGATACAATATATATGAAGAACATCGCCTGCGATTCAGCGCAGATAACGCTGGCACAGTTGGGCGTTTCAAGTGCATTCATTATGTCGAATAATATTCTCCATACAATTCTCGGCCCGGATGACAGCATCCCCATCATTATCGAACTTCCCGGCTCAACGACCGGCAATTACTCGGATGAACTCGACATTCTCCTCGATAACGGCGCCTATCGCGAGGAATATCCGATAAAGCTTTCGGGTAGTGTCGTGCATGGCCTGGCGACACCGATCATCAGCGCAAGCACTCTTCAGCGAGATAGCATTCCCCCTTGCGCGAACTTCGACACATCTCTAACGATGACGTTTACCTCCGCCTGTGCGGACAGTCTGCAAATATCGAGCATTCAATATTCTGGCACAGGAAATATCACCATCACAAGTTCACCCACCTTGCCAAGTACAATACATAACGGCGATACTGTCAAGTATAATATTTCATATTCACCAGTTGCAAACGAAGTTGTTGCGGGCAAAATAGAGGTCAAAGGCATTGGATTCGATACACTCCTTCCACTCCATTTCTCTGCAGGTTCCGGTGGCGCTGGCCAGCTTTCGATGAGTGCAAAACGTTCTACTCTTTCAGCTAATTTTTGCCATGAGGATTCTCTTGTTATTGAATTGTATAATACAGGCTGTGTTTCTTCTTTCGTCGATAGCCTCGCAATTCAATCGCTCTTTCCAAATCAGACACAGTTCTTGCTACCCACGATCAAAGTTCCATTCACAATTCCGACAGAAGACAGCGTTCCGATAAAAGTATATTATGCAGGAGATGGAGTTGGCAATGGCTCCGCAACACTGCTTGCACGAGAACCTGGCGGAAAACTTTTGACTCAGCCGATCTCAGGCTCGACCATCCCAACTTCATCTGCCCGAGTTGGAATTGCCCTCTCGCCTTCATCTAGATTGAATCCTGTTGTTGGAGAAACTACAACGCCATATCTTTATTTTGTAGATGCTGTTCCTGCATCGAATGCACTCCTTTCTCTAAACTGCAATGTTGCATTCAATGCTAACGTCCTGCAAGATTTAGTTCCCGTCGGCCAAAACGGATGGAGTGTAAATGAACTGTCATCAACGCAAACAGGTGTTTCGCTCGCAATTACACGAACGACCGCAACTCCGATCGCAGCCGGCGACCAGATCGCCACGCTGC
>Ga0206959_10269_pt1 | contig 12852 bp, 11 predicted proteins | sample Alteio_BWOrgHeat_31_FD_152971 | JGI IMG/M metagenome (GOLD analysis project Ga0206959, IMG submission 152971) | Enriched cells from forest soil in Barre Woods Harvard Forest LTER site, Petersham, Massachusetts, United States -... | ecosystem: Environmental > Terrestrial > Soil > Temperate forest >...
CGCGGTCGTCGGGTCTCTCCCGCAACATGGTGCATAGCACGTGCACTTTGTCCGCGAGGAACAAATCGGTGCTTTTCTCCAGCTCGCTTACCAGCACTAAATAGAGACTGACTATGGCGAAAGTCACCAGAAACAAGCCTGCAAGTGCGTAGCCGGCCGTTAACCTGAAGGCCAAAGTTCGCCACAAACGGGATACCGGCGCAAGGCTGCTACTCGGATTCCATGACATAGCCGGCGCCCCGAACGGTATGGATCAATTTGAGTGGGAAGGGATCGTCCACCTTGCTGCGGAGTCTTCGCACATTGACGTCCACGACATTCGTGTCGCTGTCGAAGTTCATGTCCCAGACCGCTTCGGCGATCAGGGTTCGCGACAGCACCTCGCCCGCGCGCCGCGCCAGCAGGGATAAAAGCAGAAACTCTTTGGAAGTCAGCTCCAACCGTTGACCGGCACGCGTGGCGCGCTGGCGAAACACGTCTATTTCAAGGTCGGCCAGGCGAATCGTCTCTTGAGCGCGGGGAGGACCACGGCGCAGCAGCGATCGTACGCGGGCCAGCAGTTCGGAAAACGCGAACGGCTTTACCAGATAGTCATCCGCGCCCAGTTCGAACCCCCGCACCCGCTCGTGTACGGCATCGCGAGCGGTCAGAAACAGCACCGGCGCGCGCTGGTGTTCCTGGCGCAGACGGGTAAGAACCTGCCAGCCATCCAGCCCTGGGACTCCATCGCCGGCGACATTGACAACGAAACCTGCCTCCCCAAGTCCTTTTTTTAAGAACTTGGCAGTCTTGGCTTCATCTTCGATGACCAGAATTCTCATGATCAGCCAGCCTCGAATAAGAATCTCAAAGCGAAACCTCACAATGGCGCTATTTAAGCTTCAGTTCCCTCAGGTTTGCGGGGCTTCCCGGAGATAGATGAGTGTTTGTTTTCCGGCTCCGCCCGGAGACGCGTTCACGCCCTCGCGGACTCTCTGGAGCGCGGCGCCATTTTCAATCAGAGTCCATGTCTCTTTAAATAGAATGATGCGGCCATCCTCATGTTCTTCAACGGAGAAGATCAGGGTCTGACCGTTCCAAACAATGGATGTATGGAACTCATCTCCGTCGGCCCCAGTGGATATGGACACCTTGCCGTCGGTCGTGTAGTGCTGCACCGCGCGCCGGGGCGCAGCGGAATCGCGGAGGAGGGTAGTCTCCACAGTCAACTCTGGATCGCGGTGGTCGATGTGCAGGGTGACCTTGGCCGTCCGCGTGGGTATAGAGCGTTCATTGCTCTGTTTCCATGTCCCGGAGAAATCCGGGTTTAGTTGCGAGCAGATTCCGGGAGCGGCCATAAGAACGGCCAACAGCAGACCGAGAAACAATCGTCTTTTCATACTCAAAGGCCTTATTTCGATTCTTCTTTCTGCCTAGAACTGCACATGCAGCGCGAACTGGAACTGGCGTGGCGTTCCCTCTCCGACAGGGCTGACCGGGGTAGTCGTGTTTACGGTACTTGTGATGCTACCGAAGCCGTTAACCAAGATGGTTGCATTCGGCAACCCATACTGGGGATGATTGAAAATGTTGAATACCTCAGTACGAAACTGGAGCCCCACCCGCTCGGTTATCGGAATCTGTTTCGCCATCCCCATGTCGATCTGCCATACGCCCGGCCCACGGGCCACGTTCCGCGGTGAGTCGCCCCAGGTGCCGTTCGCCGGCGTGACGAAGGCGGCGGGATTGATCCACTGGGCGATGCTTTTGCCCCCCGGCGGGGTGAGCGAAACTGCCGGTACGAGATTGGGACGCTGATTGTTGGTGTTGCCGTCGGGCGTTTGGGAGGCCGAACGATTGACCAGAACGTTTACCGGGAATCCGGTGCGCGCCACCGCCGTGGAAGTGAATTCCCAGTTACTGACGATGGCGTTCACGATTCCGGGCTGGCTCAGGAAGGGCTTGCCGAGCCCGAAAGGAAGCTGATACACGGTGTTGGCATTGAAGACGTTGCGAGCGTCCCAGAAACCGCTGGCGCGCTCACACCTCGGGCAGGCGACATTTTGAGGAACCAACGAGTCGCCATCGCCACTGCCGTCGGAGCCGTCGTCAATTTCGTGTGACCACATGTAATTGGCTGAGAACATGAAGCCGCGCGAGAAAGAGCGCTTCAATGAAACTGAAAGTCCCTGATAGCTGCTGCTGTCCTGGTTGCCGCGCCAACTCACTTGTCCAAAATCCGGATAAGGACGGAGTCCGGTGGTCGGATCGACGACGTTCACTTCGGAGAGTGTAAGCAAGTATGTGCCCTGGGTCCCCACGTAAGACATGGTCCCCACAAAATCGGCAGGCAGGGCTTGCTTCACCGACACTCCCCACTGTGTGACGTAGGTATCCTTGCGCCGGCGGTCCTGGGCGCGCGGCGAGACAATCCCTGGCGTATCGGATAGAAACGGCGTGATGGGATAACTGAGGTCGGGAATCGTCTTGTTCGACAAAGAGTAGGCGTACACCTCGTTGCTGATGGGAAGGTTCTGATCGTCCAGCTGGCCGTCCTCGTGGTACATCCCAAAGCCGGCGCGAACTACGGTCTGCCCGCCTCCCCCCGGAGACCACGCGAATGCTATACGCGGATCGAAGTTACCGTAATTCCGCTGGCCGAAGCTGGCGCCTACCCCGCAGAAACCCTGGGGTCCGCAGGTGGCGAAATCAAAGGGATTGGCACGGCCTTGTACTTCATGAAAAATATTGAAGAAGCTGTAGCGTATGCCCAGGTTCAAGGTAAGGTTCGGCCGCCACTTAAACTCATCCTGGATGTAGCCGTAAAACTGGGTCTTGCGAAGGCCGTTGATGGGCAGGGCACCGTTCAGAGTAGCCGTGCTTACCTGGTTTGCAGCGAAGGCCGGGAGGGAGGCATAAGTGACCGTTCCAGCTTCGGTGTTCCCCTGGTTCATTTGAATGCGCCGAATCTCGACTCCGGCTTTGAGCGTGTGCCGGCCTTTTACCCACGTCAGGTTATCGATGTAGGAGAAGGAGTTGCCCACGCCGATGCTTACTCTGTTGTTATTCAGATTGGTAAAACCGGAAACCGAGATCACGTAGGGTATCCCCGTTTGATTGATGTCGTAAGTGTCGGCGGTGCTACGGTTAAAACCGAACTTCAACTCGTTTAGCAGGGACGGGGAAAAAATATGCATGAGTTCGATTTCGCCATTCACGGGAGAAGAGGTCAGCTGCTGCAGGTCGAGAAGATAAAAGCCGGAACTGGCCAGGGGTTGCGTATTGACCGCCCGGTCGTAGTTGAATCGCACAAATGCCGTGGTCTTTTCTGTGAAGTGCTGGTCGAGGCGGACCATGCCGGAATTTTCAAAGACGATCTGCCTGCCGTTACTCGTAAATTCATTGATACCTGGATTGCTGGTCGGAGTCTGGCCTTGCGGATACGCATTGAGAATTGGGATGAGTACGGGGGAATCCGCCGCCACCTGGGCTTTGAACGCGGCACTGGGAACATAGCCGAGCAGCGGAAAACCCCAGTCCTGACGGTAGCCTTCATAGGCAAGAAAGAAAAAAGTCTTGTCGCGCACAATCGGTCCGCCGATGGAACCTCCGAACTGATTCAAATGAAAAGGCGGCTGTGGGGTCGTGGTGAAAGGAACAGGTTGCGAAGCGTCAAAGACATTATTCCGAAAGTATTCAAAAGCGTTGCCGTGGAACTGGTTCGTGCCCGAGGCCGAAGTTACGGCTAACTGCGGGCCTCCCGTGGCGCCGACCTCGGCGGTGGAGAGCACAGAGTCGACGCGAAACTCGTCAATGGTGTCGAGGGGAATCGCCAGGCGAACATAGGGCTGTTGGGGCTGGTTGATGATGTTGGTGGCATCGATGCCATCGTAGGTAAAGTTGTCGTCGTCACGCCCTCGGCCAGCGAATCGAATCGAACGCTGATTACTGCCCCCGGTGTCGACGGCGCTGGGCTGAAACGCGGTGAGATTGGCCCAGTTGCGGCCATTGAGCGGCAGTTCTTTGGCCTGCACCTTGCTGATGCTGACACCAAGCGCATCCGAAGTCTTGTCCATCTGCTCGGAACTGGCTGACACTTCCACCCGCTCCTGACCGCCTGATACCCGGAGGGTGGCGTCCAGGGTTCGGGTGCGGCCCATCACCTGCTGAACATCGATGAATGTGAGCTCCTTAAAGCCCTGATGGCTAAACGTGATGGTGTAGATACCTGCCGGCAACTCGGGAATGTCGTAGCTTCCACTGGAGGAGGATGTGGTCTCCCGCCGCAATCCCGTTGCATCGTGAACTGCTGTGATATGCGTCTGCGGCAAAACGCGCCCGGAGGCGTCAGTGACCGTCCCGTTCAATCCCGCGCGGTCAACCTGAGCGAAGGCTTGAGATGCAAAGCAAATAAACACCGCGACCGAAAGGGTAAATGCGGATGGGGGGAGGAAAGAACGGAACATACGCTTACTGGCCTCGATGAACCAAATTTGCACTACCGATCAGTAACAAGGAGGCGATCCTAGCGTCGAACTCCAGAAGATCTCGGAGGATCCGGCTATTTGGATGCCAAGTACTTAGGAAAACTGAGAGCGAAGTCTTTATAGGCCCGCAATTGTTAAAGGCGCCTAATAGGATTGTTAATAGTTGGGTGAACTTCGATTTCACTGTAAAGTGGGTTTCTGAACCCCGTTGTATTGTGCACTGCTGCGACATGCGTCTACGGCAAAAATGCGCCCCGGGGAATCAGTGACCGTGTCCTTCAATGCCGCGCGGTCAACCTCCGCGAGGCCCTGTGCCGCATGGCAAACAAGCAGACTGATAATCTCCGCAACGAAAGACCTGCGGACAAACAGACGAATCAAACGCATCCCGGCCTCGAAAGCAGGCTTTGTTGTCGGAAAGATTGGCGAGAAGCAGGCCACGGGTGCGTGGCCCGCCTCCCAGTTTCCGTGGACAAAAGCTATCTTGAGGAGCCAGCCGCTGCAACCTGAGGAGAACTCTCCTGCTGCTTCTCTGAGAACTGTGGCTGAACGGTTTGCTGATCATGACAATTCTTCAGCAATTGCGCCCTATTGGCCCGCAGATCAAGCCCGCTGCGAGTGGTTGGATATAGCCGGTTTCCCATCGTCCCCTCCCACAGAACATGGTTGAACTTGGGTGTGTCGAGCTGGTCTTCCACCGCGAAGTTCATGCCCTTTGTCTGAGCTGTCCACCATGTCGCGTCATGCAGCGGATGCCAGTTGAGTTTCACCGACGTCTGGCTGAACGCCGACGCTGGAATCGGCAGTGTGGTAGTGGCCAGATATTCCGACGGCGTCGCTTTGTAGTTCCATTCTTTCTGCCTCGTGTCGAAGGCGTTTGCCATTGGCAGGGCGTGGGCGTCGTTCAGGTTGAGATGTGAAATCCCGAGGATATCTTCCATGGTCCGGATCATGCTGACCGTGTTGTAGCGAGTCGTGTCAACAAAGCCGTGCTTGACGTAGGGGCCAATAATGAACGCGGTGCTGCGATGAGCGTCGACATGATCCGCACCATCTTGAGCATCGTCTTCAATGACGAAGATCAGCGTGTCCTTGGCGTAGGGACTATTCGCGACAGCCGCAGCCACGAGGCCGACGGCATAGTCGTTGTCTGCAACCTGCAACTCGGGCGTGTTCACGCCGTTGATCGCAGTGCTGAAGTTGCCCATGTGATCGTGCGCAAGGCGAAGGAGCGTGAGGTTCGGCAGGTTTTTGCCGGACACGTAGTCGTCGAACTCGCGCTTCCACTCGGTATAGAGGAAGAAGTCAGCGAAACTCTGATCGAACCCACGGAAGTACGGATCTGTGTAGGGGGTCAGAGCCGGGTTGGTCGAGTAGGCGACCTGCACCGGAGGAGTAAGCAAAGCCGGCTCAGGAATCTCCGGGATGCCTCCAAGAGACGGCGGCGCCTCATAACGAACGATATCGAGGAGGAAGCCGTAGTCGCGAACCGAAAGGCCGGCCTTGAGAGCAGAGTTCCAGAGATAGCCTTCGCCAGGTTTATCGTCATCGCTGTCAGGAGCCGCAACGTTCGCGGTGCCGGGCAGCAAATTGGGATCAGGAGTGAAGCCCGGACCAGTCACGACGAGAGCTGGGTCGGCGGCAACGCGCTGCGGAATGCTGCCGATACCGACGTTGACGTTGCGGTTGGTGCCCTCCGAATCATTCGAGAGACCGCCGTGAACGCCATAGTTCACCGGAATTTCCTTTTCGATTACGTCCGTAGTACGGGCCGAAGTGGACCACGGCCAGCCGTCTCCGCTCACGTCTGAAGTGTCATAGAAATTATCAAAGTCAACGAAGTTGCGCGCGATCCTGTGAAGGTTCGGAGTGTCGGCGTCCCCAAACATGGTCAGGCTGGGATCGCCGTTTCCAACTTCGAGATCACCTAGAATCTGATCGTAGGTGCGGTTTTCCTTAATGATGTAAATCACGTGGTGGACCTTCCTGTGAAGCTCCGCCATCGTCTCCTGCTGCTCAGGTCTGAGGTCGGGGAAGAAGTGATCGTTTTCGAGCACTCTGGAAGTAAGCCTCTCCAGCTCTTCCTCGCCGGGGGCAGGCACAGTCTGGAATCCAGCCTTGGTGAGCTGCCAGATGTATTGATTCGCAGTACCGGTTTCCTCCTGCGGATTCGGGCCGGCCGCGCTCTTCCCGTTCACGATATAAAGCGTCCCGCCGTCGCGGCTAACTGAGACCGAATTGGGATACCAGCCGGTGGGAATCAATCCGGTAACGCGGCTGTTGTTGAGGAACCTGCTGAGATGAACGACTGCAACCGCGTTTTCACCCGCGTTGGTTACGTAGAGCGTCGATTCGTCGGGAGATAGAGTTAGATTATTAGGGTTCGCACCCTTGTAATTCTTCCGGTTGGCATACGCATCAACAGGAGCCGTTATCTTAATCTCGGCCTGCACTTTATTGTTGGCTGTGTCAATGACAGCGACGGAATCACTGTTGTCCTGCACGACAAAGAGCTGGGTCTGCGCCTTATTCAGTATCATCTTGTTGGGCTGGCCGGGAAGCGCGATGCGATCCGTAAGGGTGGGTGCACCAGTGATGTTGACGACATCGATTTCACGGTCACGGATGCTCGATACATAAGCAGTTGCGTTGCCCTTGATAGCGACCCAGAAGGGGAACTCGCCACCAGGCACGCCGGTCTTCGTTGGATCAATCACGCCGGGACGCAGATCGAGTTCGCCGGAAACCGTCCATCCGCCCGGCCCCTTGGTAAGCACGCTGATTGAGTCGTTCTCATAGTTGGCGACGACCAGCTTCTGCCCGTCAGCCGTCACCGCCAGTCCGGCAGCCTCAGGCTGGATCGCCAGGCCGAGGCCACCGAGTTGATCGATGGCCGGTATCGCCTTCGCCAGATGGCCGAGGGCAATCGGAGAGCCCGTTTCCTCAGTCCACTTGCCGCCCACGGGCGCATATACATGTGCGTTATCGCTGACGCCGCCGGCGACAAACAGCTCGGTTCCTGCCGGATTGAACGCAATGCCGTTGTAGGTATTCGGAATCTGGATGACCTGCTTCTGCACCGCGGCTGGGCGGGAAACGTCAAAGACGAAAACGTACTCGTTTGAATCTGCCGGATCGGAGGCTCCCGACGTTGGGTTGGCCTGGGTGTTGTAACCGCTGGTCAGGATGACAAGCGTCTTCTTGTCCGGGCTCAGAACAGTCTGTACGGCCTGCCCGGCAGTGTATTCGGGATTGTCGGCCAGGCCTGGGTTTAGGGCCTGAAAGCTTGAACCGCGGGGTGCGAGCGGTGTGATACGCTGGCCGGTGCTGAGGATCTGAGGTTCACCGCTGTTCAACTGCGCAGAGGCGAAAGGCATGACCAGGAGCACACTTGCGTACAGTATGCCCGCGACAACTCTACCTTCAAGGACATGATTCCGTTGCATAGGGATTCTCCATCATTCAGCCGGGCGGTGGTGAAAGGTGATCGGTCGCGCGAGCTGCCAGGATCACCGTTGAGTTGCAGGACAAGAAATGCTCCTTCTTAAGAACCCCCTGAAACTGCACCTCTTAACCTAGGCCGGTTTAGGGCGAACCCCGAGCAGGGAGTCTCGACGGATAGGTTTCTACCACGGTCGATATGAAGGGGTCGTCTCCAGACCAGTTAATTTTTGGTTATTCAGGATCTTTCGCGACAGTACGGTTACTCGGGATAATTCTCAAATCATAAGCCTCGCGCAAGCTGAGCTTGCCGCGGACAAGCCTGCGCAAGTCAACATAACAATGCGGAATCCAAATGCAAATGGGATAGAAGCCAGCGGGCAACTGCAAGCCATTCTTGTGCAAGCTCTCGATAGCCATGCCTGAAAAGAGACGTTCTCCGGTTTCAATGGACCTTCAACAGCTGCTCGCGCTTTGCACGCATGTTGCGTCCTGATCGGATGACCGGATAAGGCACATCTTCTCCCTTCAATCCTGCCCAAAGCACCCGGTTGAAGCGCTCCGGGGCAGCATGGTCGCTTCGGGAAAAATCCAGCCCTTGCATCTGCTCACCCCAATATGCGGCGTTGTGCGCTGGCCGTTCGAACGCCCTGATCCGCGCCGTTTCGGCCAATGCGTTTGCCGAGGTCGCGGGTGGAAGCGGCAACTGTGTGGTCCGCAACACGGCTGGCACAATCGGAGTGTATTGCCATGGCTTCGCATCGCGCGTAAAGACATCCGTCATCGGGGGCTGCAATCCATCGTTCAACCCCATCGGCTTGAGGTCCAGAATGTCTTCGATCGTGCGCAGCATATTGACGGTGGAGTAGCGCGTCGAGACGACCTCGCCACGTTTGACGTAGGGACCGATCACGTAGGCAATGGTTCGGTGGGCGTCCACATGGTCGGGTCCATCCTGTGCGTCGTCTTCGATAACAAAAATCAAGGTGTCGTCCTTGTACTTGCTGTTGGAGACCTTCTCGACGATCTTCCCCAGGGCATAGTCATTGTCGGCCATTTGAGTCTCGATTGTGTCGACGCCATCGATTGCGCCTCCACCCCCCGCCCCTGTGTTGCCGAAGTGGTCATGAGGCAAAGCGATCAACTCTGCACAGTGCGCGTTGGCAGCTGGTTCGCAACCTGATCGGCGGATTACTCGACAGATGGAGGTATTCTCTTGGCGACTGATCGAAAACCCACATCCGCAAACGATCTTCCTGAGCAGGAACAGAACGATACCCCGAGCCAGCAGCCGCTCAGTCCCCGGGTAAGCCGCCGCTTCTTTCTGTCAAGCCTGGGACCAGCGTGGCTTGCAGCGACGACCTCCCCTGTCCTGGCGGCGACAGCCACGTTAGAGCCGGCTGTAATGGAACAAGAGTCCGAGGCAGCGGAGCCGGCGGGCGCCATCCCGGTAACTCTTTGAAGGTGAACGGGAAGAGCTACCTTCTCCGTCTCGATCCCCGAACCACGCTGCTCGATTGCCTTCGCGAAAACCTAAACCTGCCGGGCACGAAGAAGGGCTGCGATCACGGCCAGTGCGGCGCCTGCACCGTGCACGTGAAAGGCCAGCGGGTGAACTCATGCCTGACATTCGCCGTGATGCATTCGGCAGACGAGATCACGACGATCGAGGGAATCGGCCAGCCGGGCCATCTGCATCCCATGCAGGCCGCATTTGTCGAGCACGATGGCTACCAATGCGGCTACGAACTAACCGCGCAGGCTTGCAGGGGAAACGCTGACCGCGGACAACTCGTCGTATGCCGACTGTGGGAGTTCAAGTGCCCCAGCTGCAATGTTCTCATCGAGGTGCTTGACTGAGGAGGTTCCGGGAATGGGCAGGATCACACTGGCGCGTTTGAGAAGCCACGCCAGAGCGACCTGCAGAGGAGTCGCATGAAGCTCGTTTGAGACCTTCTTGAGGGCCTCATGCGCCTCCTTCGCTTGACCGAGCGGCGCCCACGGCAGGAATGCGATATCGTTCTGCTCGCAATAATCGACGATAAAGTCGGATTCCCGGTCGGCGAAGCTGTAGCGGTTCTGGACTGAGACGATCGGCACGATCCTGCGAGCACGCTCAATATGTTCACGCGTCACGTTCGAGAGCGCGACATGACGAATCTTGCCCTCTTCACGCAGTCTCGAGAGCGCTCCCACCGAGGCTTCGAACGAGACGGCATTATCGGGAACATGGAGCTGGTAAACGTCGATGCGTTCGAGACGCAGACGCTCAAGGCTTCCTTCCAGGGCTTCGGCGAGATGTTTCGGGCTGGCGTTGTGTGTCCATTGACCGGGCCCCGGCCGCTCCCATCCGCCCTTGGTCGCGATGACCAGGCCGGCTGGGTAGGGATAGAGCGCTTCGGCGATCAGTTCCTCGGAGACGTAGGGGCCATAAGAATCTGCAGTGTCGATCAGATTCACGTCGAGTTCAATCGCCCGGCGAAGCGTGGCCAGCGCAGCGTTTTTGTCCGCGGGAGGTCCCCATATGCCCGGCCCGGTGATGCGCATCGCGCCGTAGCCCATCCGGTTCACAGTAAGGTCGCCGCCGATAACGAAGGTTCCGGCGGCGGCGGCGGAAAGCGTCAGTTCAGTCATAGAGCTACTCCTTTACCTTGAGGCGCCATAGTGATGTTCAGGGAATCTCTTTTTGTTCTTCGCAGGCCTGTCTGCAGCTCTCCTCAACATGTATGACGTACGTTAACGGTGCCAGGCCTCTTCAACTTTTTGATGCCCAAAAGTCGTCCGGAAGATTCACAACGATCGGCTCAGATGTGCTCCGCACGACGACCCAGCGAAATGGTTCATCCGTTGAGGGATTCTCTTCTCTATGGGGCAACCACGCCGGCACATGCAGAAAGTCGCCCGCTCTCACCGTTGCCGAGTGTTCTCCACGCTCGCCCCAACGCACAACAGCCTCACCTTGCAGCACATACACCACGGTATCCTGCTCGCCGTGATGATGAATGCCGGTCCTGCGCGAGGGCTCCACTACAAAGATGCCAGCCCATAAGGAGGAGACGATGCTGTGTGTAGCGGACACGGCAGAGAGCCTGAGTGATCCCGAAGTCTGAGCCGTTTCAGCACTCAGATCTCCTGAATGTACAACGCTGATCGTCGAATCTGGTTTGTACTGTGAATTGATGGCCATGACCAGCCTTCCTGGGACTGCCTTTATGACGGCGTTTCTGACTCGTTCGCCTGCATCTGATTCCAGTTATTCAGGTGGAAGTCTCGAAAGCGAAAAGCGCGGGACGACGCCGCGCCTTCGCCCTCAATTTATTCAGCCGGGTTTACTGAACTCTTGCCTGTAGCGCTGGCGTTTCCCTGATTAAAGCGCAATGAAAAGTTCGCGTAATCGATCGCTTTGAGAATGTGTGAGTTGTTTTCTCCATCGCTCGATTCAAAGGCGCCGTCAAAATCGGTTTTCCCGGCGACTAGTGTGGCTGGTGAGGTTGCAACCACTTTTCCTCCCCGAAGTATGCTGGCTTCCACTGATGTACCAGTTCCTTGCCATTCGACTCGATAGTTTCCTGGAGGCACCTGGGTTCCGTTAACCGTGACTGTTTCAGAAAACGTCACGTTTCCAGAGTTCTTCGACGCTGCCAAGAGAGCCGCCGGAGTCATCAGTATAAGTGCGATGATTGCAGTGCGTTTCATTTGCTTCTCCTTCGTGTGTTTGTGTGATCAAGCAACTATGGAACAAATGACGAGCTCATCGCTCGCAACAGCTGACTAGTGATCGATCAACTCGATAAATTGCAATCGCCTCGCCATTTTGTGCCGGTTGCGGTTGCGCTTTTACAAGTTGTTGGCAACGCTTCATTTGGGACAAATAGCCGGTCCGGACTCATCGCCGACACAGCATCGCTACTGTCGACTGGCCGACAATCATCGACAGCTCGTGTCCTCAGGAGGACTGGGGCCAGGTAATCTCGGCCGGGAGGTGCTTCGTGGGACGCTACTTCCCTTGAATACGATGTGGAAGCCCACGTGCTTCGACGAAGACGAAGACGTGAACACATGGCGACCGAGACAATTCTCTACATACTCGATTCAGGGAGGGACAGCAAAGAGGCATTAGCCGCACTCAGGACTGCTGGCTATGACGTTGTCAGCACCAATAGTGCAATGCAAGCCGTCGCGCTGCTCTTCATCATGCACCCAATTGCTACCGTCGTGCTCGATCACAGAGCGCCGGAAGTGACCAGCTTTGACGTGGCGCGAAGCCTAAAGGCGGTTCGCCCAGATGTTCCGATCATCCTGCTTTGCTGCGATCAGCGCGACCGCTTGCCGCCGTCAGTCGATGCTTGCGTCAGCACCAGACAGCCGCCGGCAGAACTCATCTCTGAATTGCGCCGCCTGCTCGCCGCGAAGCCTTTCCCCAATGAACAGCGCACAATGGCGATCTAGCCGCTTCGAATTGCCAGCGCGTAGCTCGGCCACGCCGCAACTGCAAGGTGGAATTCCTGCGACCCTGGACTCCTGCGATTCCACCCGCCGCGACGCCAGGTCAACTCCTGCGAGAGCGCACGGATGTTAAGATTTGCTCGCATAGGCCGATACCCTTGTGTTGTCGGAACAGAAATATGTCCAGGTTCAATCTTGTTTTGGGGCACAAATCGCGTGTGATCCGGAGCTATGCGATTGCTGTTTTATCCGTCGTCACGGCGCTCATCATCGCTAAGTGGCCGCCACTCGAACTGCGATCTGCTCCCGTTTCCCTGTTTACTTTCGCCGTCATTTTGAGCGCGTGGTTTGGCGAAACCAGTCCTGGTCTACTCGCGACGGCCCTTTCCACCGTTGCTTTCTACTATTACTTCCTACCTCCCAAGCACTCCTTCGTTGCAAAGCCCGAGGACATACCACGCCTCCTCGTGTTTACGGTGTCAGTCCTCTTTGTCGGGTT
>Ga0206959_10270_pt1 | contig 12752 bp, 5 predicted proteins | sample Alteio_BWOrgHeat_31_FD_152971 | JGI IMG/M metagenome (GOLD analysis project Ga0206959, IMG submission 152971) | Enriched cells from forest soil in Barre Woods Harvard Forest LTER site, Petersham, Massachusetts, United States -... | ecosystem: Environmental > Terrestrial > Soil > Temperate forest >...
GGCGTCGATGTTGTATTGGGAGCCGTCTTGGGTGGTGACGGTGTAGATGAGGTTTGGGTTAGATCCGTTGAAGATTTGTTGGGCGCCGTCGTCGTCGAGATACGAAAACGAACTGGTTTCTGATTGAAGATCGCTGCGCGTGAGCGGATAAGTGTCTGAAATGGAGAGCGCAGCTTTCAGCATGGTGTTGCTGCCGTCGACGCAGACGAAATTCATTGCGTAGGAGTAATATGGACCCAAGGTGCTTGGGGTGGCCATGTTATCGGGAACGTCGGTGGGGTCGTAGCCGGAGGGAAGCGGAAGAAACATGAAAGCGTGTTGTTCACCGTTGGGGAGGGTGAGATAAATGGTGTCGCCGTTGTGGAGCGCCGTAGAATGGAAGTCTGGATCGGTAGAAGCTGTAGTGTGGAGATTGATGTCGTCAATGGTGAGATGCCAGCCGAAGCCGAAATCTCCGGATTGGGAGGCTTTGGAGGAGTCGTAAGTGCGGGTGACAGTGACCGGGGTGGAACCGGGGATGTCCAGGGAGAGATCGGTGACGGGGAGGGTGAGATTGCCGAGCTGGAAGGGGGCGTCGAGTTTGAGAAGTTGGGTCGCGGCGTTGGAGACGTTGCCGGCGGCATCGGTGGCGGAGAGGATGAGTTGGTAGGAGCCAGCGGCATAGCGGGTGGGATCGAGGGTGTAGAGGAGCGCACCGCCGCCCTGAATGGAGCCGACGGATTGAGTGCCTGTTTTGAGGATAATGTCACCGGTGGTGGCATTGCCGGAGATGTTGAGGGGGTGAAGGGAGAGAGTCCAGGAGGCGAGGTCGTCATTGATGTCGGCGACGACGGCTTTAATTTGGGTTTGCTGGGTGACGTCCCAGGTGGGGGTGGTAAAGATCGGATCGGTGCCGCGGAACTGGGTGACGGGAGCGACCGAAGGGGCTGTGGCCGTGGTGTAGGTGACTGTGGCAAGAGCGGGGTCGGAGGGATAGTTGCTGAAGGTGACGGCGCTGAGGCGGTAGGAATAGGTAGTGCCGGGCGAAAGATAGGCGTCGGTGAAATTGGGTTCGGTGAGCGGGGTGTCATTGAGGCGAACATAGATGACGGTGTGGTCGACGGGATCGCGGGTGCCGCGATAGAGATAGTAGCCGACAGTAGGGGCGCCGGAGGTGGGGGCGGACCAGGTGAGTGCGATTTGATCGAAGGCGCTGTGGGTGGGATCGACGGCGAAGGCGGTGGGGACGCCAGGCGCGGAGCCGACGCTGGGGGTGAGAACACTGCGCGCGGTGCTGGCAGTGCCGTAGTGGAGCACGTTGGAGGAATCGACGACGTAGCCCGACACAAGGTAGGTGTAGTGCGTCGAACCGATGACGGAATTATCAGTGAAAGAGGTGTCGTTTTGGGTGACGCGGCCGACAAGGGTGGCAGCGGACCAGGTGGCGGCGGTGCCGTTTTGGCGACGGATTTCAAAACCCGCTTCATTGGGAGAATTGTCGGACCAAGTGAGGTGAACATGGTCGGAGGCGACATCGGTGGGTTGATCGAGGGATGGAGCGTTGACGGAGAAGGAGACGGTGGCGGTGCTGACGGTGGCGGCATTGGAGGGGAGGGAATGGATTTCCGAGCCATCGTATTGGAGGGAATCGTACGCCGCTTCAACGCGGTAGTAATAAGTGGTGTTAACCGCGACGCCATCGTCGGTATATTGGTAATCGCCATTGGCAAAGATCTTCGGCGCGGCGGAACCGATCAGAGTGGAGGGGCTGGGCGTGAATAGCGGATCAGTGCTGCGATAGATATCAAAGCCGAGGAGCGTCTCGCTGGAGGTGGCGGTCCACTGGATTCCAACACGCCCGGCGCCGGCGTAGGCGGCCCCGATCATGGAGGGGGGTGTTAGATTGTCATCGGGAATCGAAGGCGGCAGTGCGGTGCTGTCGGTGATGGCAATCTCAGCATCAGCCGAAGATTGGCCTTTTGCGTTAAGGGCCACGACGCTGTATTGGTAAGTTGAGATGCCGTTGAAGGTGGCGGTGTGATCGATAAAAGTGACGGCGGAAGTAGAATTGGAGGGAACGGAAATATACCCATCAGGCAAGATGCTCCATTGGTGGGTGTGAGTGTCGTATCGAGATACTTGATAGCCGCTGGTGGTTAGAGTGGGGAAATTCCAGGCCAGGGTGACGCCGTCGGTGGTGTGGCTGCCGGAAATGGTGAGATCGACAGGCGCGCCGCCTGGGAAGCCGCCGAGTGTGGTGATGCCGGCGTAGCTGGTTATGCCATTGCTTGAATCACTGACAGAGATGCTTTCGCTATGTAAGCCCATCGTTCCGACACTCGTTGGCGCGAGATAGAGCCCACTTAAGTTAATGGATCCATTAACTCCCTCCGCTTCAGCCATCGCCGGAGGCACGTTGACGGGTTGATTCCATGTCAGGGCTTTAGGGTGCATAACATTGCCAAATTGGTCGCGCTCAATCGCCACGAACTGAATCTTCGTGCCGACGTTCACTGTCTGCCTGTAAGGGGAAAGATCCAGTTTTGTGGCGGCTTGATTAACGAACATATCAAATTCGCTACGAGCGACAATGGAAGTGCCGCTCTGGATCGTAAGTGTAGCGTGATAATTCCCAGCACCGGCGAAGGTGATGTTGATGCGGCTGGCGGAATGATCATTATTGTCGCTGAGGGTGGCGGGTGTACCATCATCAGGCCCGACGATGCTCCAGGTGTAAGTAAGCGAGGAAGAAGTGCCGGCATCGATATTAATTTGAATTTGTTTGTCGTTAATCCGGTCAACTGAAGAGGTGATGCTGGTGATGACGGCGCTACCGGGTGCCGCACCGGCGAGGTTGGAGGGATTGATCGAATGAACGACGTAAGAAGAAATGGTGCCGCTGGCGGGAACAGTCGCTTCGGCCACGATGCGGTAATAATAATATGAGACGGCGGGATCGATGGTGTCGTTGAAACTGGTGCTGGCCCAATCATCTTGAATGAGGCTGCCACTGTTGAGAACAAAGTTGGGAGACGTGCCGCGATAGATTTGGTAGCGGTCGGTAAATCGATCGATGGTGGGAGACCAAGTCAAGCGTATTTGGCTCGAACCGATGGCTAGCGCGCGTAGGCCGGTGGGATCGCCAATGGCGCCGGCGGTAGCGGGTCCGGGGCTAATTTGAATGATATTTGAATCAGCGGAGTAGCCGATCGCGCTACGAGAGGTTAAATCTTTGAAGGCCGAGTTAGAATCATTAGGGTTGGCAATGGCTTCAACCGTATAGTATTCGGTGGATGAGAGGAGAGGGAGGTGGGCGAGAACACGAGTACTTGTAGGGAGTACTTCATAATAACCAAACGCGTCACCGGTGTTATTGTAAGGATCATGCATCGTAAAATAACCATCACCATCAGCATTAGGATTACTGTGTGCATCTTCCGACAGGACAATTTCAGCAGTAACCGCGCTTTTGTCGCGCGGAAAAATGCCTGTTTCATTCCTATAAATGGCGTAGTATCCCGCGCCTGGCACGGTGGGCCAGGATAAAGTGATCAGCGAGTCCGATATGGAATCAACACTAACCACAGGTGCTACCGGAACTACGTCGACGGTGAAAGTTTGCAGCGAAAAATGACCCAATGCATCGGTCGCACGCAATACAACGAAGGCATCTTGGGTAGATGTCCCAAAAGGGCTAAAGTGAGTGTTGACTACCGGTGGCTGCCACACCAACACGGGGTGCGCCGAATCGCTTGAGTCAATCGTCATTCCAACGGGGAAAGACAACAGATCGTAAGTGATGTTGGCGGTTGCCGGAGCGGAAACCGTAAACGCATAACGGAGCGTATCACCAAGGGTGATGGTGGCGGGAGGAGTGCTAGTAAAGCGAGGCGGCTGGGTGGACGGGATTTTGTGCTCACTGTGGAAATCTAATTCTGAGCTGGTTTGACCGGCGAAAACGGTGGCCATGAAGGATCCGGAGACGGGCGAGTTTTCGTCCCAATCGGAAGGCAGAACCTCGGCAACAGTGTAGTTGCCGGAATCCAATCCCGTGAATTGATAGTATCCGCTTGAGTCCGTGAATGTGGTGGGGTCGCTAGCTTCCCAATGGCCGGAATGAGCCTTATCGATATAAATTTTACGGCCGGCAATGGCGCGGCTGGCGCCATTAATGGGGTCGTTTCCCCGTGGCAAAAATGTAACCGACAGAGGCCCAACGTAAGCCAAATCGTCGTCGCCCGATTCAATATTGGAGGCCAAAGGTTGCGCTTGCAGTGCGTGCCCGTCCCAATAGATGCGCGCAAGGCCTGATCGTGCGCCAGCATCGCCATACGCGAGCAGCATATCACCAATCATGCTGGAAAAGTCCGAAGCGGGCGCGGTATAGAGATTGTCATTGGGGCTGGGACTGAATTCATCTACAACAAGGTCGGCATTGTTCGGAATGATTTGCAAGGATCTGCCTGCGATGGTGTCAGAGAGACCTTGAATTGTGTAAAAATGTGGCACCATGCCCCATAGGGAAGAAGTGGCAGATTGAATGAGAGATAAAGAAGTGACAACAAACTTATCATCACGTGAATTGTTTCCGGAGAGTAAAATGGTGCCGGCTAATGGCCCCCATTTGGGATCGTTAGGCACAGTACTGATGTGGGTCGGATAATATTCGGTGTATCCGACGAGCGGGTTCGTCGACAAGGCATTTAATTCTAGACTGGTACTCTCCGAGCCAAAATTAAAAATCGGCGTTACATTTCCCTGGGCATCAATGAGATCAACCCCATCGTCAATGATCGCAAGTAAATTATCACCAACAACACCGGCGCGATCCATGTATAGAGAGGTAACGCCTGATTGCGATTCGTGTCCTGTTACATCGACAACGCCTGTCAAGCCCCCTCCCAGTCCATAGGTGTGATGATATGGATCGACAGGCTTGGCCCAATCAGAAATGACGGTGTGGCCGCCGTCGGTGATCTTGGTGATATTTCCATCACCACCGGCCATGAATATGTCCCCCGTTTTAAATCCTGCGGTGTTGCCAACCCAGACAGATGCCATGCTTCCGATTGACGTGCCACTATCGGTATGCAGATGGGACGGATCCGTCGCCAATGTATCGACATCTCCATTTCGCTTCACTTCAGAAATAAGACCCGGGCTGGGAACGGCGTTTTGCAACACCAATGAGTTATCGGGCGCATAGTAATCCAGCGAATCGGCGCGATACAAAGCCGGAAGGCCCACTGTTGGGCTAAAATTGATATAAGGATTCGCATTACTTCCAAGTGGCGTATTGACCTCATTGACGCTGATGTCCTCCAGCGCTCGACCATAGATGGATGCGCCTGAGGGAGCGTTTGATTTAATGGCAATCATGGTGGAGGCGGTTGCGGTGAGCGACAGCGTGGAGGCGGTTGAGGAGAAGATAGTCGAGAGCGTTCCGTCATCGGCGGTGGAGGTGCAGAAGACGAGGATACAGGAATTATCGACGGTCTGCCCTTCAAACGTGCCGTAGCTGGTGCCGCCGGTTCCATTGCGGACGGCATTGACGGTATAGCCGGCATCGGAGGTGATGATATTGGTGCCCACCAGTGATTGGATGAGGCTGAGGGTGGAAGTAGTGGTGCCGGGGGCGCAGCGGATGATGAGGCCTGCGCCAGGGGTGGAGAGATCGAGTGTAGCATCGGCTGGGATGATGACGCCGCTGGCTTGGAGAATGGTGTAAGGCGCGGCGCCGCCGAGTTGCAATGTTTCGCCCGGGGCGAGGGCAAGGGTGCCGAGGGTCGAGATCGTGATGGTATTGCTAGTGGAGGAAGCGGAGAAAGTGTGGGAGAGGGCGGAGTTATCTGGCGCGGTGGTGGTGAGGTCCGTGCTGCCGTCGCCCCAGGTGGGGGTAAAGGTGGCGGAGGTGAGGAACGCAGAGTTATTGGAGGAAAGCCCCAGAGTGTAAGGGATGTCGGTAGTCGCACTTAGGGGGCCGTGGGTGGCGAGGGTGTTGGTATAGACATGTAAGGAGATGGAATTCGAGCCTGTTACCATGATGGTGCGGTCTGCAGAGTTGAGGTACGTGTGGCTAGCAGTGCGGTTGTTATCGGTGGGGTCGGAGACGGCGGTGGTGGAGCCATCGCCCCAGTAAACGGTGATGGCGCCGGCGGGGTGGTCGAACGCGAGAACGTACGGTGAGCCGACGAAGGCGGTTGGGCTTCCAGCGAGGCCAAGACCGCGGGATGGTGAGGTGGTGTACATCGCTGACGCGGGCACTAGTTGGGGGCCGTGGGTGGTGGCGGTTTCCCAGGAAAGTTGTAGGCCGGCGAACCCTTCGCCATTTTCGTTGTAGAGGAGGGTGACGGGATAGAGGCCCGAGGTTGCGAAGGTGAGGGTGGACCAGGAGTATTGGAACCAGCGGTCGCCAGCGGAGGCGATGGGTTGATTGCCGACGGTGAGGGCGAAGCCGTCATCGCTGCCGACGCCGAGATTAAGAGTGATGCCAGAGGTGGTGGGATCGAGGTCCATGCCGGTGGTCACAGCGAGGTAGAAGGAACTGCTGAGGGTGAATTTGTCGAGCGCGGTGGAAGCGAGGGTGGGGGAGCTGAGGGTTTCCAAATCGAAGAAGTTCTGATAGGTGGGGTCGTCACCGAAAGTGACCTGCTGGTATTGAGAAGGGAAATTGAACATGCTGGCGTGGGTTGTGGCGGAGGGGCTGCGGGTGGGCTGAACGGGGGGAGCTCCTTCGTTGCTGAGATCGGCGTAGATCGAAAGGTCGGCTCCGGTGCCAGCGGTGCCGGGAACAGTGAGGGAACTGGCTTGAGAGGAGGGGATATAGAAACCTGCGCCAACGGAGGTGGGAGAAATAGTCACGTAGCCGTATTGGGTGAACGTGACGTGGTGGTCGGTGGTGGCGCCGACGGCAATGTCGCGTCCGTCGGCCTGAGTGAAGAGGCCAGCCGTGGAGGCGATGGGGCTTGCGCATCGAGCGGCGTGTCATCAGATGCGGCGCGGGCACTCCGTAAGCAAAATAGCCCAAGCGTTGGACGGACCGCCACAACCGGTGAAGGGAAAACATGATGACCTCCGCGCGTAAAATCAGCGACCGGAAAATGAGCGAACTACTGACATGAAAATGGGGAAATCCCAGGAAAGGTTTCCCGCGAAATGTACACCTGAGTTATGACATGCACCTCGGGGAGTGTCAAATAAAAACTGAGAATTCTTGTTGGGATGTGCCAAATTGTGGGGAGTGCCGAACTGTATACGTCTTAACGGCGAATCGGGGGCCCGAGGAAACATTGCAAAATGCAATGTTCGCGATCGCTGAAAGCCCGTTGGATAGATCTCATCGGTAGATATACGTAGTTCGCGTTGTATCAGATATCACTAATTCAGCGTTCGAGCAATTCGGAGACCGAACAGTTCAAGACCTTTGCCAATCTTCCCAATGTCGGGCGCGTCGATCGCACTCTTCTCCCCGACTCCATCTGCCCATAGGAATTGACGCTCGTCCATCCCATTTTTTCGGCGACTTGCCGCATCGTCCAGCCGCCGCGGAGACGCATCCGACGCAGGGCGGCGGGCGAGAAACAGACAGTGTGGTCGGGCAGCTTGACCGGCTTCCACAACGAATAGAGTTGCCGAGTCCCCTCATTAAAGGATGGCACACCCAAGGCCCGCCGCCAGTGGCCAATCGTCGTCCGACTGAACCCAAACCAATAAAGAAGTGCTGATTCTGATTCGGTGCGGATTGCTCTGACTAGCGTCGGGGTCACGATATAGGCACCCTTACCGCCCCACCCGACTCGCCCTCGCGGCCAGGGGATGCGGCCGTCATTCCAATTGCAGACGCGCACTTTGTCTTTGCGCAGCGCGCACCACACGCGCTGGCCGATGCGAACGGCCGGCGGCTCGTAAGGCCCCTTCAAGAAACGGGTGCGATCCTTTCGTCGTGGCATGCATCCCAGTATACTCGCGCGAGTTCGACCGGAAATTCTTTTTTCCCACAACATGGGTCGGAATTGAACGATTTGCCACTGGGGCTTCGCAATCAGTCGATCTTTATGCCCTTCGGCACAAATCCATCACCACCTTGGGATGCCAGTGCCACCCGTTCCGGGGACGCAGCCCCAGCCGCTGCAGTTCTTTTTCGATTTCGCGCGTGGTGCTGCCGGTTGTACGCAATCGTTTAATGACTTCGACCGCCTGTTGCTCCTTTGGTTCGACCAACAAGCCAACCCCATCTTCCGCCAGCCGGTAGCCATAGGGGATCTGCCCGCTCACGCGCTGCCGATTCGCTCGTTTGTGCGCCAGCGCCATACAGGTTCTCTCGCTAATCTGGTCCCGCTCCAGTTGCGCCAGTGCGGCGATCGTAGTGAAGAAGAACCGTCCCATCGACGTGGTCGTATCGATCTTCTCGGTAATACTCACAAGGTCCGCTTTGGACTTGGCGAGCCGTTCGGCGATATCGATGGCATCCCGAGTCGAGCGCGCCAGACGCGAAAGCGAATAGACAATCAATACGCCGTGGGATTCGCAGGTGTGAGTGATGGCGCTCTGGAGACCGGGCCGGTTGTCGGCCCGTTTCCCACTCAGTCCCTCGTCGGCGTAGGTCTGGGCCAACTCCAGGCCGTGGAGGCCACAGTACGCCCCTACCTTCGCCCGTTGGGCGTCCAGGCTGACCCCCTCGGTGGCTTGTTCTTCGGTGCTGACCCGCACATATCCGATCGCTTGGGGTGGTCGCTCTGCCATGTTGGCACCTCAAAAGTGTTACCGACGGTTCCGTTGGTAACACTGAATGCCATGGTTTCGAGAGAACATCCAGCTAATTTTGCAATGGAATCTGAATTTGATTGGCGGCGTGCATGCTATAGACATTACAGTTAAAGTTTATGTCTGCTGTCCACACAGCGGCACATTTCGTTGCCAGCCATGTAAAGCTACGCGGCAACATTAACAGGCTCTTAAAATGGAGGTAGCCATGAGCTTTCCGTCATTGTTAGCTCGAAAGCAGACGCATTTTGTGCTGTGGCGGCCAGGATCCAATGCGCCAGCTCCAAAGCTGGTGATCGGGCAGTTCAATGCCGGCCCGCCGCCAAAGCTCGATTCGCTAAAAACGATTAGCATGGTGGCGTCGCCATTGAATGGGGGGCTCAGAGAAACTGATCTTTGGGAAATAGATGCGGGGACGTGCCATCTCACCGATGGACAGGTGTACCACTATTGGTTTGAAGTGATGGATGCTAACGTTGGATTCCCTCCGGGAGTTTCACTGCGGATTACGGATCCTACCGCCTACACGATGGACTGGAGACTAATGTCCGACCCGGTAACTGGATATCCGACCGATGCGCGTGACGGAGACAGCGCTCGCGCTCCGGCTGGCGTGATACGCTGGCAAAATGGAAAGCTGGTACCCACTGACGCCGCGGCGACCCCTTTGAGTTTTGACGACAGCGCCGACCAGCCGATGGCGGCGTTACCGACAAACAATCGGCTCGTGATTTACGAACTGCCCACAGCGTGGACGCGAACAGGTGATAGCGTCAATGCCAAGAGCGTAGGCGTCGGAACATTTCAGGATGTATTGGCACTCGTGCGTAAAGCGGCGCCCGCCGCGAATTTTTCGAGTGTGGCAATACTTGCGATAGGGAACGCGCATTTACAGAATTTGGGAATCAATGCGCTGGAGCTATTGCCGCCCGCGGATTCCTTTGCCGACCGGGATGCTTGGGGATACGCGACGAGTAATTATTTCGCGCCAGATTTTGATTTAGGCCAACCGATCGGCCAGGCGGCGTCAACGGCGGTGTCTGACTTCCTCAACCTCGTTCGTGGATGCCATCTACACGGCATTCGCTTCATCTACGATGCCGTGATGGCCTTCGGACGACGAGATCCCTATCGAAACGGTGATTATTTACCCTTTCATGTCGCGTGGAACGCGTCACCGTCGGATCCCGAACAAAGCGGTCGCGATGGATTCGGGGGGAATCTGTGGAAGTACGCCTACCAGACGACGAGCGTCGATCCCATCTCCGGAGCGGTGACGCCGCTTTTCCCGGCGCGGCAGCATTTGCTTACGCACATGCAATGGTGGATGCGCTACTACCACATCGATGGGTACCGCCTGGACAGTATTAATAACATCAACAACTACGATTTCGTCAACGCTTTCCGCTCCGGAGCGCGTGCTTTTTGGAGCGAGCGATGGTCCAACGAAGCAAACGCACCCGGCGGTGCCGATGCACGATTCATCACGGTGGGCGAAGAACTGTCAATGCCATCGGCATTGCTCGGCTATATTGACGGGATGTGGAATGAGAGGTTTCGGAACCGCGTGCGCAACGTAATCATTGGGCGAGCCGCAGAAAATCAGCCGTCGTTTGAGTGGTCGGTACGAGAGATGATCGATTGCCGAAATCTCCGAGACCAAAATAACGGAACGCTCTTCTGGGCGGGCTATCAGGCAGTGAATTATCTCGGCTCTCACGATCTGACCAACACCGACGGAGACGGTACCGACAATGACCGCATCTATAACTATCTTGATCGGATGGGTGTCTCATTGAAGGATAAGCCGCTGAAACTGGCGTTCGTGTGCCTGCTCACTGCCGTTGGTATTCCGATGATTCTAGCCGGTGATGAATTTGCCAGTCCAATGAGCTTTAAGCTCACCGATCCTAACGTCACCGACGCCAAACAGATGGACCCCGTGAATTACGACTTATTGAGCACCGATCCGTGGCGGAAGGAAATTTTCGACTTTGTCTCTAAGTTGGTTAAATTCCGGACGGCCACAGACGCACTCAGCGTCGATGATACGGCTTTTATACATGCCGATTTCGATATGGGGAAACGGGTGATGGCTTGGAAGCGTGGCGGCCCCGGGCAAGATCCGGTTGTAGTGGTTGCGAACTTTTCGGATTGGGGATCGGATGTGTCACAGCCCGGAGCGGAATATCGTATCAACAATTGGCCGGCGCTGGCGGCGGGGAAAAGATGGATTGAGGTTACGCAAGGGTATTCTGTAGGGACTGGTTGGGAGGGGCGAGAACCGATCTATCCATGGGAGGCGAAGGTTTATGCTTCGGTATAGGAACTTTCGGATGGGTCGCTGACCTGCGACGAAACGAAAAATCGAATCGTAGGTGACACCATCTGATGCGAGGCTGGAATCTTATGCTTGTAGGCGGACGCGCTAACGAAGTGTCCGGATGCGATCCTCCAGGTCAGATACCGGACCATAGAGTCGCTCAAGCGTGATGACATCTACCTTCCGCAGGAATTCTTGGTGATTGCCGACGCAGGGGCGAAGCTCTGGATTCCTTTGGCAGGCCTCCTCCACGATGCGGGTACACTCATTCGACAGTGCTATGGCTTGCGGATCGGACATGATCAGCCGCATCCGTGCCTGCGACTCTTGCCGGCGCCAGACCTCATCTCGATCCACAACCGGTCCTAGGGTGCGTTCTAGCCGCACGAGTCGGCGGGTGAGCTTCATTCCGACCTCCGTCTGCTAAATTGGACCTTCGCAGGGGGTGACCTCTTCCACAGCCAATCCGCCATCGGGATGAATGGCTCCCCTGGCGCTAAACGACCGCGCGCAGCGTTTGCAAAAACACCACCAGACGCCAGGGGATACGTAATTCTCAATGATCACGCCTCCGTAGAAGATTCCCGATCGGGTGATGGGATCGATCCCTCCACAGCCCGGACACGGCCCCGTGGCGAACGGCCCGCGGATCTGCTCTAACTTGGCTACCCGCTGCATTAAACGCATGGTCTATTCTCCTCGAACGTCAACTTGAAAATCAGCGCCTCCCCACACCCGGGACACCTTTCGGGACCATCCAAAGGCTCATCTTCATAACGCATAATGAACTTCACGCGATGAGGTCCCATGGAAACCCGCCCCCCGGGCAAGCGGCCGCATTCCCGACAGACCGGCTCCAGGCCCGTTGCACGTTCGAGGCTTCGTACCCGGCTGGATAACGGTCTACGCATAGCACGTCTCCCCCCGCCTCCAGGTATGGCTGCAGCGGATCGCTGACAAGAAGACGGTCTACAACTTTGATCGCGGGTTGGATATCGCCCCCGCCGACGAGGTCGCCGCCGCGATCGTCAGCTTCTTGATGGCGGGCCTCGCCGAGCACGTCTATTCCAAATAATCGCGCCAGGGCACGTTGCCGCGGTGCATTCGCATGGGCCTGGCCAGCCCGAACAAGGCCATCGGAGACCATTTTATGAGCACCAAGAAGACCAAAACCCCAAAGACCAAGAAGACCACCATCGACGCCGGCGGTGGCATCCTGGTCGATGTGATCGAACCCAAGAAGGGCAAGAGGAAGCCCGAGACCAAGATGAGCGGCCTCGACGCCGCCGCACAAGTCTTGGCCGACCACGGCGAACCCATGGCCTGCAAAGCCATCGTCGAAGACATCCTCGCCAAGGGACTCTGGAAGACCGATGGCCAGACCCCCGCCGCCACCATCTACAGCGCCATGCTCCGCGAGATCGATGGCAAGCCCGGCGACAGCCGCTTCGTCAAGGCCGGTCGCGGCCTCTTTACCCTCTCCAAGAAGGCCTAAGCCATGAAGACCAACCTCAAAGACCGAAAGCTGCTGTTCTTCGTCCAGGATGGGTGCCTGGTCCGGATCGCCTTCGCCGACTCGGGCGACGACCGGACCTACACCCATCGCTGCACTCAGCAGACCTTCGAGACCGTCGCCCATGCCATCGCCGAGACCCCATTCCAGGGCGAAGGCAGCTCCCTGGAGATC
>Ga0206959_10271_pt1 | contig 12749 bp, 14 predicted proteins | sample Alteio_BWOrgHeat_31_FD_152971 | JGI IMG/M metagenome (GOLD analysis project Ga0206959, IMG submission 152971) | Enriched cells from forest soil in Barre Woods Harvard Forest LTER site, Petersham, Massachusetts, United States -... | ecosystem: Environmental > Terrestrial > Soil > Temperate forest >...
ATCTCCCCACGTGAAGCGCACCGGCATCACGCCGAGGATCGTGTAGGTCTTATGGTTGAACTGGATGGTTTTTCCCACGACCGCAGGATCGCCACGGTAGTGCCGTTGCCAGAACTTGAAGCTCATTACTGCCACGGGCTGCGGATCCTGGCCGTCCGGCGCGTCGGAGGGGACAAAGTAGCGGCCCAGCAGGGGAGGCAGGCCGAGAAACTGGATATGGGATCCGGTCATCTCGATCACCCTCACGTCGTCGGGTACGTCACCGCCGGTGATCGTCTGGTTCGAAAACGAGGAGGCAACCACATCCTCGACAGTGTGCGTCTGGCGTAACTGCCGAATCTGCGGCCCGGTCAGGTCCCAGGTTCCATCGTGGCCGGCATTGTCCGTCATCCAGACATCGCAGATCCGGTCGATTCCCGCGTAAGGCCAGGGGTGAAGCACCGCGTCATAAAGGATGCTATAGACGGCGACGGTGGCGCCTATTCCGAGCGTGAGCGACAGGACCGCGGTGAGAGAGAATCCCAGGTTGCGAAAGACCTGCCGAAGGGCAAAGCGGAGATCCTGAAGCAGTATTTGCATCGAAGCCTCCAGGGGAAAGGGGAAGCCATCCGGTCGCTTGGGCCTGAGTACGCGGCTGCTACGTTGCGATCCTCAAGAAGCTCTCGGCATGAACCCTAGCATATACGACGAACGATAAAAGAAAAGTGTTTAAGCCAGACCCCGGAGATTCTATTTGTTATCCAGCTCCTTCAGCTTCTGAGAGCCCTGTTGACATGGAATGGAAGGTGACGCGCTTCTGTGAATTTTCTTCGGAGAACTGCAGGGCGGAGTCACCTTTGGTCTTAACCTTTTGCGACGGCTCGCAAGTTTGGGGATACCCTTCGTGGTCCCTTCGTGGTTTGATCTGTATCAACCGGGTCCGCCAACAGAAAAGCCTGATGAGTCCCGTGATTAACGGGCCGCGATGCGTTCCGGGCGAGTCACCGCTAGCCGTCAGTTACTGGTCAGTTAACTTCCGGCCCTCCTTTGGCGTGGATGATACTTTGCATCCCCCTCAAGCCCAAACACAGATCGGGTTGACGAATCGTATCGCTTTATTTCAAACCCGTCCCAATCCCTCCGAATCTCAAACCTCTTTCCTCAATAGGTGAATTATGGAACGAACGCAAAACAATGCGGAGGCCCTGCTGCGTCTTGAAGAGCCGTTTTCTCCGAAAGACGTGAAGTGGCTTGTTGCCGCAACCAGCCGCGACAGCAGGAAGGGCCGCGTCACACCGTACGCCGATCCACGGGCTTATACGGATCGGCTGAACGAAGTTGTCACTGCGAGTGGATGGACCCGGCAGTATGGTGTCCACACCATCTCGCCGGTATTCAGGCTGAAGAAAGACAAGACCATTCAGACGGGCAAGGTACTGGTGACCTGCACCGTGACCATCGCCGGAGTGGGAAGCCACAGCGGCAGTGGTGAAGAGTGGGCTGATGACGAGAACGCAATGACCAGTGCGGAGGCCCAGGCCTTTAAGCGGGCCTGTAGCTGTTTTGGTCTCGGCCGTTACTTTTACGACTTCGCTGAGATGTGGGTCGAACTGAACGAGCATAAGCAGCCGAAGAGTATTCCGACACTGCCATCCTGGGCGCTGCCAAAAGGGCATAAAGCAGCCAATCCTCCGCAGATGAGCGAGACGTTAGGCAAGGAAAGTAAGACCAGGCTCTCTGTGCAGAAGGGTCCTCTCGATGCGAGTGTTACCACGAAGATCGAGAGCTTTCGTCGAGAGCTTGGCGACGCGCTCTTTGGGAGCATCCTGGGGATGGCCCACGTCCGTTCTGCCCGGGAGATTCCAAATCAGCATGTGCAGCAAAACGTGCTGAAGTGGATGGAAAGCGGCGTCCGTGGAATGGCTCGCGTACGTGAGATCGCGGCCGAACTTCCTGAGACGAAGTTCTACGCCATCCTCGATGACCACGGCGTGGAATCGCTGACCAAGATACCGAACTTCGGTGTTCTGGAGAAACTGGTCAACGCGATGACACAAGCTGCTCAGCAACTGTCCGTCGCCTGACAAACCATACCTAATCGATCGTAGGGATGTGAGCGATCGCATCCCTTTTTCCTTTTCTGAGGTCAAAACATGATATTCATCCAGTGCTCGATGTGCATGCGGGCAGCGGCCTGGGTGATCGACAAAGAAGTGTTTTGTGAGGGCCACAAAGAAATAATCATCGAGACCTTCGGAGTCGATCACTTTCCGATCCTTCGACTCACGAACGAAGATGAGGCGTTCGTTGTCTGTGGCCGCCTCTCAAAGCCAAACCCCACAAAGAAACAGGCGACCATGCCTCCCAGAGGGGACGCTCGATGGCAAAAGTCTTAGAAGTTCGTACGGACCCCACGATCTGCAGTATTCCGCTGCATCAGGCGGTCATTGCGAAAACTGCAGCACGATCTCCAATTCCCGGCCCTATCGTTGTGGTGTTTGCGGCAGTAAAGCGGTTCTGCGGGCAGAACCGATCCTCAACCACCCTGACCCTCGGGGCAAGCTTCCTTCCCGGTCCAGTTCTCTCGACTCCGTGCAGTCGCCTAGCGACCTATCGTTCAACCGACGACTTACATTAACCTGCGAGGGCACCCTGTGCCTCGATATGCCCGTTCACGTCCCGGTACCACGCCATTCACGGCTTAAACACACCGAGGATCCTCTGCGTCGGGTGCTCCTCACGACTTCCTTCGATAGTCACCGCGCTCCTCTTCGATTTCCAATAGACGCTGGCAACTGCCATCGTCCACAAAGGAACCAAATCGAGTCCGGGCAAGAGCTTGGCAAAAAACGACGGCAGAAACTCCCAATGCCAGCCAAGAAGGTGAACCAGCACAGCTCCAATACCGAAATCGAGTATGTCATCAGCAGGCGATGCCGCGCCCTCAACGAATAAGGGAAAAACAATGATTTGGAGAGCATCGGCAATGATAGCCAGCGCCATCGCGGCTCGAAAGTGCGAATCCCGCGGGGCTGTGATGTCCTGAGTCACATCAGCCTGTTTCTTTATCGTCTCAAGTCGAGGCTTAATTCTTCTCGATATCTAACCATTTTACTGCTGTTCAGCGCTATCGCGTGAAAACCCCAAGAAGAGTTCATCGTTAGCAGCGCGCTAACGCTGCCGCTCCCGTGCGATTGTTGGCGGGGATGAACGCCGCACTTTGCGGAAATACGCAGAAACAGTTCGTAACCTGCCGCGTGGTGCTTGGTTGAATAAGCTGCGGGGCGCTCCAGATAAAGCACTAGGACTTTCCGGGAGCTCCAGCAAGCTTGGGTGGGCTACTTCGATCCGTGAAAATGCTTACGCTACTTGCTCAAAAGCGGACTTTGAAGGCGGTTAACATGCACGAGCGAGATCTGACTCGCCAGGCTTCATCTGAAATTGATGTTTAGTCATGCTTCGCTCACCGAATGCCTTATCGGGGGCTTCAACGATCCTTGAAAAAGTCTTCTGCGAAATAATTCCTAACGTGAGCTTGGTTTCGAAGAATCTCCAGATAAGCAGTTGTCAATAATTCTGAACGTCTCTGGCGCAGCTCTAAACGAATTCTTTGTTGTACACGTGGGTCAGCGAGCTTGTGTTGGCCTGCTGATACCGTCTCGATGATTTTCACAATAAGATAGCGCGCTACATTTGTAGATGAGGGGCTTTTCGGCATGGAGATGACATCAGTAAATTGTCCGCTTTGACGCTTTGAAATAGCTTCATACACTGCCGGATAGCCTTTCAATATTGATTCCGCGATCATTCCCATATCGCCGCCCTTCATCGAAGTTTCTTTATCGTCTGAATATTTGGCTGCGACGACACTAAAATCTTGCCCGCTGTGAAGAAGATCGAGGATAGTCGCAATCCTTTTCAGGGCATTGGATGGATCGGAATCCGTATTCACAACAATTTTTGCCAAGTGGAAGTATTGCTCCGGTAGATTGAATTCTGAGGCATGCGCTTGGTAATAGCTGGCGATATCGGCATCCGTCACTGTGATTTTAAGGTTGACCTCCTTGTTGAGCAGATTTTCCTGAGACTGAACGCGTCCGAGCTTTCGCTTGAGCTCATCGATCGTCACACCTTGATGACTGAGGTAGTCGGTGAATTCTTCCGCAGTATAAGGGGCCTTCATCTCGATCAATCTGGACTCGATATCGTCGTCAGTTGCAGCTATATGTAGCTTTTCGGCCTGCTGCTGCAGAATCTCTTCATCTATAAGCCCATTCAACTCTGATAATTTGCAGAGGTCTGTCTCACCGATCTGCATAGCCTGAATCGTCCCGTTCGATTGACCGACGCAGGCCCTCTCCAGCTCGGAACGGGCGATGGCTCGACCATTAACTGTCGCCACGGCTTCTGAAACATGATCTTGTTTGCAGCTAGTGAGGAGGCCACCGAAAAATACCGACAGCGCGATAGTCACAGCCTGGTGCCATTCCCCGCGAACCAAGAGCATCTGATAATCCTAAATAGAAGCGGCTTCTTGGCTGCAAGTCTTCCACATCGTGGACAACGTCGCTACTCGGGCATCGTTGCCATAGTTCCCGCAAAACGTGGCTCTCTGGACATTACGTGGATTTGGTCTGAAGAAGGACTTCACAGGTAATCGGGATTACTCCAAGTTGCGGTCATCTGGCAGCAACATCGGATTCGGTCCCCATCACGGTTTTCGCCAGACCGCAGGAACTCAGCTATTGCAGCAATTCCTGAATGTCGTTTTCGAATTGCGTCTTGTCCACAATTCCGGCATGCGATAAAGCGACTCGACCGCTCCGGTCGATTAGCAGCGTCAACGGCATCTCTTCGACGTGGAATCGTTCTCCGAGCGCATCATTCCCAATCGCAACCCGATAATTCATGCGCGCCTTTGCCATGAATGTCTTCACCACATCGGGACTCTCGCCGTACATGTCGATACCGATCAACGCTAGCCCTTTGTCGCGATAGATTTTGTCGAATGCGACGTACCAGGGAATTTCGACTTTGCAGCCCCCGCATTCCACGGCCCAGAAATCCAGCAGCACGACTTTGCCCCTAAATTCGGACAGGGTGATTGTCCTCCCGTTTATGTCCGTGAGCGTGAATTCCGGTGCCGCCACTCTTGACTGTGCGGGAATCAGAGCAAATGCGGACCCTTTGGGGGCGGTAGGCAAGGCAGTACCCTGTGCCGACTGAGCGGCCGCAGCCGGCATACCCGGCTGCACCATCGCAATAGCGGCCACTAAGCTCACAGCAAAGTAAAGTACGCTCCTCTCTTTCCTGCCCAACCGAAATTGCATAACTATTGGCACCGCGATTGTCCTCCAAGCGATAGTCATGGATTTTCGAAACTTAGCTGCGACCCGCACAGTGGCGAGGCCGCCGAAAAAGAGAAGTCAGGAGCAGGTAAGCGGCCGGCCCGGCAATCGCCAGCGGTATCATCGACGGAAGGCGCGGCTGACGGAGAGGCCAAATCTCCCATACGCGCATTTGCCACCAGAGGAGATTGTTGCTCACCAGCGTAACAACCGCTGCGGTGGAGGCGATCAACAGAAACACCTGCGCGGTGCGGGGAAACCGATCGTTTCGGCAGCCCTGACGCATTCCAATGGTTGCCGGCAGTACCACAAGGAGAAGTTGGAGGAATTGGGGAAACACCTGCCGATAGAAAACCTCGAGAAACACCGCTGCATTGTTGCGGAAGTCGCGGGCGCGCTGTAGGACCAGGATGTCGTCAAAGGATCGGGGAATACCAAAGATACCGACGGCCAGGACTACCACCAAGAACGCGCCGCCGCTAAGCCAGAGGCTCCGCCGCGTGAAGCACCCAACAAGCAGGCCGGTCGTCCAGGACCAGCACGCGAGCGCGAGATATGACAAGAGCAAGCCCGGAGCACACTCGGCCAACTCTCGCCAGAATCCTGAGTTGTGAATGTCCGTCCAATCCCAGTTGTTGACGTAGAGCCAAAGGTAGATCGCGGTTCCGTCAGCAGTGCGCCTCGACATGAGCGACACCAGCACGCCCAGCGGTACTGTAAGGCTGGCGAGAGTCAGCCACGGACGCCAATCTCGGAGGCAAGCTGCACGCCGCCGAACGACCAGGCTCAGCACTTCGCGTAATGCCTCCCATCCCGATTCTCCGCTTTCCGCAAGGTCGCCGCACACCGCATCGCGTTCTGCTGAGTCAAGCATCAAGGACGCCGCATCCGCCATCTGGTGCAGGAGTGAATCCAAAACAGTCATTCGGCTCATTGCGTGTCCCAGGAGACGTCGCGGCTGACACGGGTCACAGCGCGATAAAAGGAAGTTGCCGCCTGCACTCCCTTCGCGGTCACACGGACCATGCGTTTAGCACGCCCCCCGCGCTTAGCAGTCGCTTCGCCCATCCAGGTCTTAACGAGGCCCTTGGTTTGCAGACGATCAAGTGTCGTGTACAGCGCACCAATCGAGCATCGGGTTCCGGTCGCTTCCTCAATCTCTCGTCTGATCGCCGCGCCATAAGCTTCCTCGCCGAGCCGTGCAGCCGCCGTGATGAGAAGGTATTCAAACTCGCCGAGCATTAGTTACACATTGTGGTTCTAATAGGAACGATTGTCAAAATGCCCGATTGATGCTCGGCCGAGGAGACGAGAGCCGGACCGTTCTTCACTCTCTTGGGTAGTTGGTCGGCAATACGGAAGTACTCAGATCGTTGACAAGTCGACTTGCATAACTAGTGCCTGAAAAACGTTTTCAAGGCCTTCGTTATGTGGGCGGACTCCTCGTCGGTGTGATTACCTCTGGCTTGCCGACCAACCGCCTAGTATCAGGTATGGAAACACGTCCTCCCTATTTGAGGCTCACACTGCTCTCGTCGCTAACCTTGTAAAAATCCAGTGTCAGATCGACTTCGGCATTGGCTTTATCTTTCACGGGGCCGAAGGTGAATCCGTATGCCGTTAACGAGGGGGTTGACGAAACCTTTTGAGACAGACCATTGATCGCCATCTCATCAAATACGTCTCCGGGCTTCATCCCCAGCAGTTCCCGGGCCTTGCTCTCTTGTTCAGCATTGAGGTTGTGGATGGTCAGACTGCGCAAATGGTAGAGCGGCCCGGGGATTACTTCGAGGTGATACGAGACCTCCGCATGGGAGCGATCCAACACGGGTGGGCTATGAATCTCAACGTCAGCATAGCCATAGTGCCAATAGAATGCTCGCAGCTCTCCTGCTAATCGTCCGAATGGGCCAGTGCCTGCAATGTCTCCTGCCTTCTGTGCGAAATGCGACGAAAGATCCCTTCCCTTCAAAAGCGGTCCGCCGTCAGCGGTGATTGATGCGAGTCGGTACTGTGGTCCGGATTTGACCGAGACTAGTAGATTCACCAGGTAGTGATTACCATCCCGGCGAGGAGCATCATGCGTAATATCGACCTGACTCTCCAGATATCCCTTTGCCGCCAATTCCTCTTTGACGTTCGACCGGACCATCCAATCCTGGCCGCCAGAATATTCGTGTCCCTCTCTCCGTCGAAGATTCTCGTTCAACGCAGGCGTCTGGGCTTCTGGGGCCCCAGACACGATCACCTTGTTAACCAATATCTGTGGAGACAAAATGCTGAAGACAATTCCCGGAGCTGGTGAATCTGGGGCACGTTCTGCCGTGAGAGAGAAGTTGGACGGTTCTTGGCTCTGGACCTCAGCGACAAGTCCTTTTTCCTTGAGCATCATTGTGAGCGCATCACGCACCCTGCGTTCGATGGCCGAGTTGGGTGCGATCTCATCACCAAGACCGGGAATCCTGCTCTTCAACAGAGCACGAATTTCATCGTTGCTCCACCAGACGAAGTTGCTGAAAGCGTAAGGAAGCCGGGTCGGATAGCCTGGCACCGTTTGGGAAGTCTGTGAGTAGCCATTGGCGAGCATGCCCAACACAGAGGCTGCGAGGAACGCAAAGTGAATGAATATCTTTGCTTGTGATCTCATAGTCATAGGCGATCGATGTCCTCGACTTGAAGCTCATGTTTTGGATTTTTGAAATCGATTCACTTGGATTTTACTGTTTTCACGTGGTGCGTGATTTCGGGTGAACGGGTATTCCTTCTGCATAGTCGACTGAATAGATTGTGCCCGCAAAGTCTTACGGTAAGGTGCCGTTCGGGGCAAGTCGCCGGGTTGAAGTTACCTAGAACGCCGTTTTACATGCACTTCACCGCTGCCTTGAGTTACTTCCGGATCGGCGACAATCCGCCCGGAACACAGAAGAGTGCCTCAATTTCGGCTCGATGAGTGCGTTGTCCCGTTAGGTGCGCCGGGATAAAACCTTCATGAGCGCTACGCACTCACCCCTGGTCACGAAAACCTCGGGGCGTTGACAGGAATTTCCTGGCCCCTCATGATCAAGCCGATCGCCGAGGTAAGGACGCTGCCGGACTGGTGGCGACGACCCCGTGGATAAAACTGTACCTTGCTGGCGCTATGTATCCCCTGATTGGTGCTTTTAGCCCGTGGAGCAACTTATGTGCTTCGCGCCAGCTTTCGGCGATCAGGAGGAGAGTATGGGCAAAATCAACGAGCGATGTGGAGGGATCGATGTAGGCAAGCGGTTTCTCCTTTGCTGCGTGTTGTCTGGTGCTGCTCACGAAGAGCCGCGAAGTCAGACTCGGCGTTTCGATGCCACAGTATCCGATCTCGTGCGTCTCCGCGAGTGGCTCGCTGCGGAAAGGATTACGCATGTAGTGATGGAGAGCACTGGGTCTTATTGGGTTCCAGTATTCAACATCCTGGAAGGTCATTTCATTATCGTGCTGGCCAAACCAGAGGAGGTAAAGAACCGCAAGGGCCACAAGACGGATCGCAAGGATGCCGAACATCTGGCAGACCTGTTGCGACACGACCATATCCGCGCGAGCTTCATTCCGCCCAAGCCCATTCGAGACCTGCGCGATCTAACTCGCCGACGACTGCAATTGATACAAGATGCGACGCGCGAGCGAAACCGGGTAGAAAAACTTCTGGAACACGTGAATGTCAAAATTGGAAATGTTCTTAGCGATGTGTTTGGTGTTTCAGGACAGAGTATGTTGTTAGCTCTGCTCGACGCGAAAACGACGGCCGAACAGATCGCTCATTTGGCGCGAGGTCAAGCCAAGCGTAAGATCCCACAGTTGACCGAGGCTCTGGAAGGACATGGGATGCGCGATCATGAGCGATTTCTAATTCGCAGTTGCCTGCGCCACCTAGCCTGTCTTGAGGAAGAAGTCGAACAGATGGACTGCGAGATATTGCAGCGCATGCAAGAGTCGCTATTTCAAGGAGCGTTCCAGCGACTCCAGACTATCCCTGGCGTCGGCCAGCTGGCAGCAGCAAGCATTTTGGCAGAGACAGGTGTGGATCTGACGACATTTCCGACAGCGGAAAAAATGGCGAGTTGGGCCGGATTGTGCCCTGGCAACCGAGAAAGTGCTGGAATAAAGAAAGGAAGCCAGACGACACAGGGTAACTCATACCTGCGCACAACTCTGGTGCAGTGTGCGTGGTCAGCGACTCGAAAGACGGGATGCATCTTTCAGACGCGGTTTCGCGAACTGTCTCCGCGACGCGGCCAGAAGCGGGCCATAGTCGCGATAGCACATCAGATGCTGACGGTCCTCCACTTCATGCTGAAAAATAACGTTCCGTTTAATGGCGCAGCGAATGCTCCCACGCAGCGTCGTCGTCAGCGTCGTGCGCATCATCACCTTCGATGCCTAAGGCGGCTCGGCATCTCAGTGCAGATTGTCGAGCCCACAGAGTTCGCTCCTCAAACGGGATGAGTTGTTGTTTTCGGAGCAACCGGCATGAAGCAGGGAATGAAAGATTCCTACGAGAAAGGAGTAGCGAACCGCTCGGCCCCGAGTTTTGCGCAGTGTATCGCGAGGTGCACGGCGAAGCGTAAACAGGGGTACAGGTGGGCTGGGTATTGAGCTCCGAAAACAAGCAATCAGGACGTCGACGCTTTCTAACAGGCGGAAGACCACACGAGCATGGGCGATATCGCGAGTCCCTGTTCGGTCCTGCGTAGTCGAAGACCCCAGACACGCCTGGAAGTTTCATGCACGAGAACCGGGAGACCTCGGCGACGCCTGCTGTCGAATCAGACACCAGGACGGCGGGTGAAGGCTTAGGCCGTACGGCCCGCATGCACATCTCCGAGGAGTCGGACAGCGGTACAGTACCTATGAATCAGTCGAACAAAGACGAGAAATTGTTGGCGGAGATTGAGGAGGGAAGGCCGCTGATCGAGGAGAACACTCTTCAACCTAACACGCGCTCGACACAGAGCGAGGCAAGCGTGTCACAGGGGTTGGCGGGTGTGCGGAAAACAGCAAGGGAAAACAAAGAGATGAGATTCACCTCTTTGCTCCATCACGTGTCGGTTGATCTACTCCGGGCAAGCTTTTACTCATTGAAGCGCAAAGCTGCACCCGGCATAGACGGCGTAACGTGGCAGGAGTATGAGTCCGGGCTGGAAGGTCGGATCACTGATCTGCACAGCCGGGTTCACCGTGGAGCATACCGGGCACAGCCATCGCGAAGAGTGTACATAGAGAAAGAAGACGGGCGGAAACGTCCGTTGGGGGTTGCAGCTCTGGAGGACAAAATCGTCCAACAGGCTGTGGTCACCGTCCTCAATCAGATTTATGAGGAGGATTTTCTCGGCTTCTCGTACGGTTTCCGTCCGGGGCGCAGCCCGCACCAAGCGCTGGACGCGCTGTCATATGCGCTCATGAAGAAGAAGGTGAACTACGTTCTTGATGCCGATATTCAAGGCTTTTTCGATAACCTCGATAAGAGCTGGCTCATCAAGTTCGTTGAGCATCGCGTAGCCGACCCCAGAATCCTGCGGTTGATCCGGAAATGGCTCAACGCCGGAGTAATGGAGGAAGGGCAATGGTCGGAAACGAAGACAGGTACCCCGCAAGGCTCGGTGGCATCACCGATCCTCGCCAATATCTATCTCCATTATGTTTTCGATCTTTGGGTGAACGTCTGGCGCGAGAAGTATGCGCGAGGCGAAGTGGTAGTGATTCGCTATGCGGACGATACCATCTTAGGTTTCCAATATCAGGCAGACGCGGATCGGTTTCTGGAGAATCTCCGGGCACGGTTGCGGAAGTTTGGATTGGAACTTCATCCAGACAAGACGCGCCTGGTCGAGTTCGGGCGGTATGCCGAACAGAACCGGGAACGAAGAGGGGAAGGCAAACCTGAGACCTTCGACTTTCTTGGCTTCACGCATATCAGCGGGAAGAACAGCAAAGGGCACTACACGGTGCGACGCATGACGATCCGCAAACGCATGAGGAAGAAGCTGCAGGAAATCAAACAGCAACTTCGTCAGCGTATGCACGATCCAGTGCCGCAAACCGGAGGATGGCTCAGGTCCGTTCTGCAGGGCTACTTCAACTACTACGCGGTACCGGGGAACCTGAACACTCTAGGTCTGTTCAGGAACCGGGTGCTTCGCCTCTGGGGGAAAACCCTCCGTCGGCGTAGTCAAAAGAGTCGGTTCACTTGGGCTCGCCGCGTTGCGCTTGCCGAACAATGGCTCCCTCGTCCTCAGAAGCTCCATCCGTATCCCGAAGTTCGTTTCGCCGCTAGTCATCCAAGATAAGAGCCGTATGCGCTAATGAGCGCCCGTACGGATCCGCGCGGGTTGTGCCTTGAAAGCTCATGAAGTCCAGTCTCCTGAAATGGGGACCGCGGTAAAGCCTAGCTCGCAGCCGCGTACCAAGTCTTGCGTGATGTCCGGTGACGGCCATTGCGAAGCGTAGACAGGGAGGTTGCAGGCCGGAACATCAGTAAACGACAAGATAGCCCCGAAATCGATCGTGATCGAAGTAGCCGACCTTATCCCGCTGCGGGGAAGGCAGAAACTCAGGATGCGTCATGGCGAGTGTGCTGAGTTGCTTCCGGGGTTCGTACCGCCAGCATGCAACCAAAGGGTTTCATGGGAACAAGGGAGATCCGTCAGGCTCAAGCCTGGCTTGTTGGGTCCGACAAGCTGATCAGCGAGGAAGATCCGAAGGCCTGACGGAAGTCAGACTGCCTGTTAGTACTTCGAGGACGGGAGAGCCGGCCACATGGGGAAGCGGGCAGCGGAAGTTGAATTGTTCGTGGGAAACATGAGCTCCATTCAAAGGGAGGATTCGGCCTTCTATGCAAAGAGAAGAACCGCCAGTCATGGAAACAGGACTCGAACGAATAGCAGTCAAAGCTCGGTGCGAGCCGAAACTTTGCTTTACGTCGCTGGCCCATCACATCACGAAGGAGCGGGTTTGGGAGAATCTATGTCTGATTCCTGCCAAGTCTGCGGCCGGAGTAGATGGACAGTCCGCAGAGCAAGCGAAAGAGAGTTTTGAGGAATGGATTGCAGCGACATTGCAATCTGTCCACCGTCAAGGATATCGAGCGCCGGAAATCAGGCGTGTCTATATTCCGAAGCCCGGAAAGCAGGAGATGCGCCCTCTGGGCGTGCCGACTGTTGCGGACCGGGCACTTCAACGAAGTGCTTCGCAGGTACTATCGGCTATCTATGAGCAGGACTTTTTGTCTTGTTCGTTCGGCGGACGTACTGGGCGGGGTGCCCACCAAGCGCTGGCAACCCTTCATGAGAGGATCGCTGGCGGGAAAATTCAGTGGGTGTTGGAGGCGGACCTCAAGAACTTTTTCGGGAGCCTAAGTCACGAATGGATGCTCCGTTTTGTGGAACACCGAGT